>Ga0315293_10000469_pt1 | contig 37355 bp, 40 predicted proteins | sample YL17G13_20_MG_FD_203071 | JGI IMG/M metagenome (GOLD analysis project Ga0315293, IMG submission 203071) | Sediment microbial communities from Yellowstone Lake, YNP, Wyoming, USA - YL17G13_20 | ecosystem: Environmental > Aquatic > Freshwater > Lake > Sediment | place: USA: Wyoming | collected... | reverse complement strand
GTCAATAACCATCAGTTGGCCATTATCGAGAAGGAAGGCAGGTGGAAGCTTGTGAAAAATGCCGAGCGTAAGCGCGCGGAAAAAAGAGCAAGGGAATACCAGGCACAGCTTAAGTCCCTCGCTTCGCAGTTGACCCTGGCCGAAGAGCATGAAAGACATCGCCTCGCTACAGAGTTGCACGACCAAATAGGCCAGTCTCTGGTTATTTCAAAAATCAAGTTAGAGGCCCTCCGCAAGTCGAGGCATAGCCGAGAACTCGATAAATCGCTGGAGGATGTCTGTAATTCACTTGGTCAAACAATCCAGGACATCAGAACTTTGACATTCGACCTCAGCAACCCTGTGTTCTACGAGCTGGGTTTTGAGACGGCGGTGTCCGAATGGCTTGCCGACCAAATCCAGAAAAAATATGGTATCGCATCTGAATTTGAGGACGATGAACAGTCCAAGCCGCTTGATGATGACGTTCGCATCCTTTTGTTCCGCGATGTGCGAGAACTGCTCATCAACGTAGTTAAACATGCCGGCGCTCATAAAGTGAAAGTCTCTATTAAGAAACTCGGCGACCAGATATGCGTTATGGTTGAGGATGATGGTGTGGGGTTCGACACTGCGGCGGTTCTCTCGACGGCAGCCAAAAGGGGCGAATTCGGGCTTTTCAGTATTCGAGAGCAGTTGGAGCGGTTGGGAGGTCATCTTGAGATTGAATCCAGCCCACGCTGCGGGTGCAGGGTTACAATAACAACACCGCTGAAAAAGGAAAAAACTGAAGGGGGAAACAAAAATGAGCATTAGAATTTTGTTGGCCGATGACCACGGAATTGTCCGAGATGGGCTGCGGTTTCTGCTCAATGAGGAAAGCGATATAGATGTAGTCGGTGAGGCTGAGGATGGCCGTAAGGCGCTTGAGCTTGTAAGCAAACTGATGCCGGATGTAGTCGTTATGGACATAACTATGCCGAACCTGAATGGTGTTGACGCTACCCGCCAAATCACCAGCCGGTTCCCCAAAGTCAAGGTTATTGCCTTGTCAATCCATTCCAACAGGCGGTTCGTTGCCGATATGCTCAAGGCAGGCGCGTCCGGCTATATTTTGAAGGAATGTCTGTCCGATGAGCTTATCCAGGCCATCCGTGTCGTAGCTGCAGGGGTTCGCTATCTTAGCCCCACGATAACGGGCGTAGTGGTGGACGACTACGTGGAGTACCTGTCAGCAACGCCGCCGGACTCGACATTATCCATCCTCACGGAGCGGGAGCACGAGGTACTTCAACTCCTGGCCGAGGGTAAAAGCACGAAACAGATTGCTTTGGAACTGCACATAAGCCCCAAGACGGTGGAGGCCAACCACCGGCAAATCATGGAAAAGCTGGATGTTCACAGCACAGCAGAACTGACTAAATATGCCATCCGCGAAGGATTAACCTCATTAGAGACTTAAAGTATACCGGACCAAAGACCTTACAACACACAAAAACACCGTTTTCACCCCCGTAAACAGTTACAATAACCATAACTGCTGCCGGACGACACCATCCTTTTGCCTCTTCATAAATAGGGTTTTGGAAGCCCATATTTAGGAATATCCTATCCTGCCTTTTCTGCAATTAGACCGATAAAAACCTTGATATTGGATTTTAGATGCGATTTTGAATGCAATGGGGGTTTTCCAGTAGGGAAGGAGAAAAAAAGTATATGGGGCCATCTGCTTCGGATGGTTCGCCGGTGCCTGAGGTACTGGTAAGCTGACTCGCCGAGGAAAAATCTGTTTATGGCTGATTCGGAGAGTAGGATGCTGAAAATTCAGGAGTTGGCAGGGTATTGATTTGTCTGTTTGGCTCTATTGGGGGGGTGGGGGGACTGATTCCACTGATATAGTACCTATAGTACCCCCCACAACGATATTGTCATCGCTGTTATAAAGTACAAGCCTTTGGCCGGGACACGGGGCAAATTGAGGCTGGTCAAATTCAACGGTCACAGCGCTTTCACTCACCTCAATGAGCCTACACGGATGAGAATCGCCGTATGAGCGAATCTTTCCGAAGAACCGCCCACCCGCTACAAGCTCTTCAGGTATGAGGGCGTTAATCTTCTCTGCCCTGATAGTCCGGCAGCTCACCTCTTCTCTTGTGCCGAGCGCGATAGTATTTGTCCCGGCATCTATTCTGCCTACATAAAGTGGCTTGCCGCCGGCAAAACCAATACCTCTTCTTTGGCCGAGTGTATAATTAGCAATCCCTTTATGGGTGGCTATCCTTTTGCCCTGCATATCTGTTATCTCACCGGCTTGAGCAGACCCGGCATCGGTTAAGGCTTCTCGATAGTCTCCTTCGCCGGCAAAACATAATTCCATACTTTCCGGCTTCTCAGCAACCGGCAGATTCAACTCGGCTGCAATCGAGCGAACTTCTTCTTTCGTCAGCTCGCCCAAAGGCAGGATAAATTTCGCAAGTTTCTCCCGCGCTATGCCGTACAGAAAATAGCTCTGGTCTTTGGCCTTGTCCTTCGCTTTGCCAAGATACACTCGCCCATCGGCTTTGGAAATTTTCGCATAATGACCTGTAGCAAGACAAGGTATCCCGAATGTTTCTTCCAAAAAATCCCAGACAAGTGAAAACTTCAGAAATGTATTACAGTCAGCACAGGGATTGGGGGTTTGGCCGCCGGCATAAGACTGGCGAAACGGCTTTATTACAATCTCCTCGAAGGCCTCGGCAACATCGACAAAATAATGAGCTATAGTCAATTCATTGCAGACAAAAACAGCATCAGCTCCGCCATCGACTCCGCAGCAGCTCCGCTTACCTGCATCGCCCAAAACGGGTATCTTCATTGTGATACCCAGCACATCCCAACCCTGCTCTTTCAGAAGGAAAGCCGTAACACTGCTGTCAACCCCTCCGCTCATCAGCACCGCGATTTGCCTGCCGGCTTCCTTTTTAGGCTGCCAGGGTAAAAGGCTCGGCCCCAATAACTTTATGTTCCACTTGCCGACCACCATCTGTCATCTGTTTTCTGACTTCTGTCTTCTGATTTCTGTCTTCTGACTTTACTCGAACAGTATTGTACTGATATATCGCTCAGCCGTATCAGGCAACACGACAACAATCAATTTGCCGGTACTTTCTTTTCGCCCGGCCACCTTGACTGCCGCCGCAGCCGCAGCACCGGATGATATGCCGGCGAAAATGCCCTCCTCCTTAGCCAATCGTTTTGCCATATCGAACGCCTCGCCGTTTGTTATTTGAATTACCTCATCGATAACTTCCCTGTTCAGCACATCCGGCACAAAACCCGCACCGATTCCCTGAATCTTGTGCGGACCGGCCTTGCCGCCGGAGAGTACAGCCGAGTCAGCCGGCTCGACTGCCACAATCCTGACCGACGGCTTTCGCGACTTTAAAACTTCACCAACGCCGGTAATCGTCCCGCCGGTCCCTACGCCGGCAACAAAAATATCCACCTTCCCGTTGGTATCCTTCCATATCTCCTCCGCGGTCGTTTCTCTGTGAATCTGCGGATTAGCGGGGTTCTTGAACTGCTGCAGCATAAAAACGCCTTTAGTTTTCTCTGCGATTTCATTGGCCTTATTCACAGCACCGGTCATCCCTTTTTCAGCAGGCGTTAGCACAAGTTCGGCACCGAACAACTTCAGTATCTTTCCTCGCTCGATTGTCATTGATTCAGGCATCGTAAGTATCAGCTTGTAACCCCTCGCAGCCGCAACCCACGCAAGGGCAATACCGGTATTGCCGCTGGTAGGCTCAACGAGCGTATCCCCCGGCTTGATTTTGCCCTCGCGCTCCGCAGCCAGTATCATACTTACCCCGATGCGGTCTTTGACGCTGCTGGCGGGATTGAAAAATTCCAGCTTGGCTGCCATCTTCGCCTTGCAGTCCCGGCCTATTTTGTTCAGCCAAACTGATGGCGTCTTACCAACCAGTTCAGTCATATCATTTGCAATGTTCATTCTTTGTTCCTTTCGTAGTAAATACCTTCTCATTCAAAATGAATCTCATTTCTCGTAGGGGGCCTGGGGTTTTTAATAATTTTTTCTCCCATATTCTCCCGCAGCGTCCTCACAAACATATTCCACTTCTCAGGGTTCTGGAGGATAATACCTATTCGGGTTCTGCCAAATTCTTTACCATTTTCTTTATACCACTTTATGATGGTTTGTATAAAGCGCGGGACATCATCATCGCAGATGAACTCGGCTATTTTGCGGCCGACGACTGGGTGTCTTCCATGCCTGCCGCCGACGCGTACCATCCAACCCTTAATTCTTTCACGCCAGCTGTTAGTCGGGCAGGCACGAATACAATCGGCGCAGTAAAGGCACTTCTCCGGGAAATATTTCGGTTTGCCTGTCTTCGGGTCACATTCAATAGCACCTTCCTTACAGGCCTTTGCACATATCCGGCAGCCTATACAGGTTTCTTCGTCCCATTCCGGTTTAACAGCCCCTTGAAAACCCAGGTCCATCTCACTTGTTCTGGCGCAATCAATGGGGCAGCCCGAAAAAGATATTTTGAATTTGTGAGGTAGTTCCTGCCCAAAAAATTTCTCATCCACAAGTTTTACCATTTTTTGTGTATCCATCAGACCGTTTGGGTTATATTCACAGCCGGAGCAGGCGGTTGGGACCCTTACACGCGAACCGCACGAAGCAATTTTTTGGTCAACTTGCATTAGCTGCTCGTAAATGGTTTTGAAATTACGGTAATCCACGTAAGGTAGCTCAACTGACTGCCTGAACGATAAGTGGACATAATCACCGGCATATTTCTTGGCTACTTCTAGGATTTTTTCTAATTTCGAAAGTGGAACTCTGCCGCCGGGACATCGCAATCTCACCGTAAACATATCCTTTTGTCTTTGTTTGATTAAGCCGCCTGATTTCAAAGTATCGAAGTCAATCTCTCCTATCTTGCCTTCAATCTTAGCATCCACGCTTACTTTATTGTTTTCATCCTCAATAAATTTATCTACCATCTTTAAGGCCTCCATCCTTCTGAATCAAAAGTCGAAAACTGTTATCGGGCAGGTCTTCAACTCTTAATATCTTATGCCCCTCTTGCTTTATTGCCAGCGGAAGATTCTGTATGGGTTCACCATCGTCTATGACTATCTCTAAAATCTGTCCTTTCAGCATTTGCTCTAATTTTAACTTCGTTTTAACAAAGTTAAGAGGGCAGGCCACGTTTTTTAGATTCAAACTGCTGTGGATTTGTAAGTTTGACATCTTGCGTCCAACCTGTATTTTTTACATTTCCTTGCGTTTTTTATTCCGCTGCGGCTTGGAGTACCATATTTATGGACTACGGTTAAAATCGGTGAACGTGAAATAGCACCCGGATTAATACCCGGCTGGCTTTCGGGAACAGGAACGCCTAACTTAGAAAAATACCCTTCCCACGCAGGCAAAGTAACACCTGTATCGGGGTCCTTAAATGTCATCGGTTGTAGCTTAAATATAGGGTTGTTAGCGTTAGCCCGTAAGAATACTTCATAAATCAGCTCTGAGCAATAGTAGGCATCATTACCAATAGCAAATATTCTGTCGTAAGGCTTTCCTGTCAGAGTAAAAGCCTCTTCAAGTGCAGAAGGTATGAGGTGCCGGTAAGGTTCTTTTAGTCGTCCTACAACAACTTTCGGGTGGTGCTTGCTGTCGAAACTACGGCCAAGAAATGTCTTCAACGGCGTAACTCGCACTCCGCTCGATACCGCTTCAATCACAACAAAATGGCCTCCATCCCCTTTTGCGACAATACCAGCGTGGGAAAATCTCATCCCTTGATATCCCGTTGTAACTTTTTCTATCGCATCACAAAGCTCACCACAATCAAGGTCTTGAAAAAGCAGGTCTCCCCCCTGAAGCTGAAAAGAGTGGTTTCCTTCAAGAATACCCTGTGCGCAACCGAAAAAAGTAACACTAATTAAAACGAATAATAAAACCCGTCTAACAGAAAACATAAAGTCCATTTAACAAATTTCTATCTTTTCAAAACCTTTACAGGCACTTCCGCTATGGCACTGTCTTGTATAAGGAAACCCTTAATCACAGGACCGCCGGAATTCTGCAGAGAAACGATTACGTGTGTTACATCTGGCATAAGTGCCAGCCGGATATCCTCCTTTGAAGGTCTGGCCGGCGTAGTTGGATGACTATGGCATATCGCCAGCATTTCAAGACCTGCCGAACGAATATCCTTGACCACCTTGAACTGCTCCTTCGGCTCCATCATAAAGTGGTCGCTGCTCTGGTCAACATTCGTCATTTTATAAAACCTCTCCACCACACCGCTTTTACCAGCCAGAACCCCGCATGCCTCAATCGGTGCCTCAGCTTTGGCCTGCTTCAGCATCTGCTCGAAAATATCATTGGGAATCTGTAACTCTTTCATTCAACCTTTTTCAAATCGCACACAGGCGGCTTTTCGTCCTTAAGCTCGGTTATTCGCGGCTCTTTGCCGCACAATGGACAATTCGGATTGCGGCTCACTTTTACCGCACGAAATTCCATTTCGAGCGCATCATACGTCAGCAATGTATCCGTCAGTAATTTGCCGATGCCGAGCAGATATTTTATCGCCTCAGTTGCCTGCAGCGAACCAATGACACCCGGCAGCACTCCCAGAACCCCTGCCTGCGAACATGAAGGCACTGCACCGACAGGCGGCGGAGCATTAAAAATGCAGCGGTAGCAGGTCGTCTCACCCGGCAGAACTGTCATCAACTGACCGCAAAATTCCAGAACTCCCGCGTGCGAAAACGGTATCTTCTCAAAGTAACAGGCGTCGTTAATGAGAAACTTGGCAGGGAAATTATCCGTACCATCAATTACAAAATCATACCCCTTGATAATTTCCCGGATGTTGTCAGCCTTTAGCCGTCGATGGTAAGTTCTGACAGTTACATCGGGGTTTATCGCCCGCATCTTAGCCTCGGCGGATTTGACCTTTTCGAGACCTACGTCAGCAGTGTGATGAATTATCTGTCTGTGAAGATTGCTCAGCTCAACCTTATCGGCATCGACAATTCCAATCGTCCCGACCCCCGCCGCTGCCAAGTAAAGTCCCGCCGGCGAGCCAAGACCGCCTGCACCTATGATTAGAACCTTTGATGAAAGCAGCTTCTCCTGGCCGACACCGCCAACCTGCCTTAATACTATATGTCGGCTGTATCTTTCTATTTGTTCCTCAGTTAGTCCCACCTTCCGCCTCCCATAAAGTACAGAAATTCCACCTTATCTCCGTCTTTTAGCACAGTTTTTTCAAAGTCAACTCTTTTTAGAACTTGGCCGTTGAGTTCGACCGAAACCATATCCGGCATCTTCACATTTCGCTCAGATAAAAGCCCTCTCACGGTCAAACCATCCACAAAATCTGCCTCTGTGCCATTTACAATAACTTTCATTGTACTGCCTCAAAAACTTTTTTCTATTGCTTGTTCAAAATCGGCCCTGATATCCTCAAAATCCTCTATTCCCACCGAAACTCTGACCATATCTTCACTGACTCCCATTTTCTGTTTCTCATCGGCGCAGAATTCGTGAAATATGGTAGAGGCCGGATGTATCACCAAAGTCTTGGCATCCCCAAGATTTGCTAGGTTCTTTGCGAGTTTCAAAGAATTTATGCATCTAAAAGCTTTTTGCTTATCACCAAGGCCGAACGTCAGTAAACCTCCTCCCCAGCCGCCAAACAGCTTATTGACTCTGCTATGAAACTGGTTATCCGGCAGAGCCGGATAGTTTACCCAGTTCACCTTCGGACGTTCACGGAGAAACCAGGCTAATCTTTGGGCATTTTCGCAGTGCTTGGCCATTCTGCCCGAAAGGGTCTCCAGACCCTGCAGCATAAGGAAAGAATTCATCGGCGCAGGACAACCGCCCAAATCGCGATAAATCAGGTTTCGCAAATGTGCCAGAAAAGCTAATTGGCCTGCTTTCCCGGATAGCTGCTTTATATCCTCAAAAGGCCCTTTTCGCCAGTCGTAGTTTCCGGTATCGATTATCGCCCCGCCAATCGCCGTGCCGTGGCCGTTGATAAATTTCGATGTCGAATGAATCACTATATCCGCGCCGAACGCCCCAGGTCTAAAAAGAGCCGGCGTAGTAACCGTGTTATCAACAACAAACGGTATATTGGCCCTGTGAGCAATCTCAGCGATAGCCGGTATATCAGGAACATCCATCCGGGGGTTGCCTATAGTCTCAACAAAAATCAGTTTTGTCTTGTCGCTGATTGCGTTTGCGAAGTTACTTGTATCAGCAACATCTACCAGAACGGTTCCCACACCGAACCGTCCCAGGGTATTCTTAAACAAAGATACCGTCCCTCCGAATATACCTGCCGCCGCGATTATCGTATCACCTGTTCTAACCAGCCCCATTACGACGGATGCGATGGCAGCCATTCCGCTGGAGGTCGCGATGCAGCCTATTCCATCTTCAAGTTCTGTCAGCCTGGCCTCGAGTGCGGCAGTAGTCGGATTTGCAATCCGCGTATAGATATATCCGGCTGCTTTGCCGTCGAAAACATCGGCAAGCTCCTCCGCCGTTTTATAGGCGTAGGAAACAGTCTGCCAGATTGGAACCGCCGTCGCACCATTAGTGCTATCACCGGCAAAACCGCCATGAATTGACAATGTATCAAACTTCATTCTTCACCTTACAATCTTTCCTTTCTGCTATATCTGGTAATTAAGCAAAGGCCTTGTGTGAATGCCGCACTCACCGCCGCATTTGCTTGTGCCTATCCACCTGCCTGCCCGTTCATCAGCTCCAACCGATATTTTCGTACACGGAGCGCAGCCCAATGACCTGTAACCTTTGGCATAAAGCGGATTGACCGGCACATTGTTCAACGCGAGATACTGCCAGACCTCGCGCTCATGCCAAATCAAGATAGGATTGAGTTTAATAAGACCTTTATCACGTTCCTCAATCTCCCTGAAGTCCGTTCTTGTCCGGCCCTCTGTGCAGCGAAGCCCTGTAACCCAGCAATTAACTCCCATTTCTTTTATGGCTTGCCGGGTAGGCTTGACTTTGAGGATGTCGCAGCATTGGTCTGGGTCGATAGCATAAAGCTTAACAGGAATTTCTTCATCATTTCTGAACACCCGCAGTTCAGGGCATCTGGCTACTTCCTCGGCCATAAACTGCTTGGTCTCCGGCGGCTTAAATCTTGTGGTTACGATGAAACCTCGAATCTTGGGGCTTACACGTTTGGCAAGGTGCCAGACAGCACAAGAGTCTTTTCCAAGACTATTGGCAACTACAAGTCCGTCACCAAATTCCTTGTAGGCTTCGTCAATTAACCTCAGGGAACGCTCGACCTTTTCTGCAAAGTTCAGCTTCTCAACAAGCTCCGCAACATTTTCTGCAACCTCTTCTACCAACATAACTTAAGAACCTCCTTTCAAAAAGTAATCATATTTGATACTCAGGCGACTTCTTTTTGCCAAAATTTACCCGGTTCCATGCCCTTTCATGAACATAGAATGCTCCGATTTTAATTGCCGTATCCAAAACACCAATTTGTGCTGCCAGTTCGAATTCCCGCGTCAGTATCCAAGCCACCGCAACCGTTACAACCGTCCCCCCAGCACGCCATGTCATTGCCTTAACTATGCTTCTAAAATGTGATCCCATTACGGGCTATACCTCCTATGGAAGTATTCCTACAGAAACAGTAGGAAAACTAATGAAAAAAATATAATCCACACACACCCTTATCATCTCAGCTTAAATACTGTAACTCGCAGCACATCTATCTCTTTTAGCTCGTTCGAATTCTACAAGTTCGGCAAAGGTCATATTGCCGCAAACTTCACAAACCGCGTTGTTTACCTCCCGCCAAAGCTCCTCAAAAGCCTCTTTACCTGGAAAAACCGCGCCTCCGTTGCCCTTTACTGTATCTGATGCGACGGAAATAAGGCCCCCGATACATTCAATAATTTCTAACACCGTCAATTCCCTCGTATCTCGCGCCAACAGATAACCGCCTTCGTTGCCGCGTCTCGATTCCACAAAACCGCCATGTTTCAGCTCATTAAGAATAATCTCCGCAAACCGTGGCGAAATCCGCTGAGCATCAGCTATATCATGTATCTTTATTGGCTCGCCTGGATTACGCCAGGCAAGCTCAAATATCGCCTTTAAGGCATATTGGCATTTCTTAGAGATTCTCATCTTGACACTCCTTGGAGATTCTTATTAAGCTATATCACTAACCCAATCGGAATACTATCCTATTAACAAACATCTCACCTGTCAACACTTTTTTTGAAAAAATTTGCAAAAAATTGCATTTCCCTGAAAAACCCGCTGTTTTTTGCTTCCTATCGCCTTTTTAGGCCTGCTTTTAGCTACGCAATACAGCTATCTGCGATGAATTTCCATTTGTCATCTTTGACGTGACAGAGTGTGAACTTTCCCTTGAGAATTTGCCCGTTTAAGTTCAGTTCAATGCGGTTGTGCTCATTATTTACGAGCTGGTACGTGCCGGTCTCAACGATGCGAACGCTGCCTCGGCCTTTATTTACCGGCCCCTGATACGTGAGGAATTTGAGTGGGTGGTCGAAGATTTTTACGGCATTGGCAGAACTGCGGAGAATCTGCTGCGGGGCCTTGTCTAAGCGATAGGTTTGCAGAGTCTGGCCGGACCCCCATTCAAGCATAAAATCCCAGTGAATCCGCCTGCGGCGGATACCCCTCGTATGCTCCTGAATAACGAACCTTTTATCTTCTTGGCCCATTGCGCTCCCGGTCGTTTTTGCACATTTATTTGAAACAGACAAAAATAATTGTCGCCGACGCCCTGATGTATTATAATATACCCCAAAGAATTTGAATAAGCCAGGGGAGCTGGCTGGATAGCAGCCCATTGAAAAGCTGAGAATCCCGCACTGGCTAAATTGGTGCGGGAGACCCTATGAACCTGATCAGGTTAGTACCTGCGAAGGGAGGCTGAAATAGTAATATGAAGCACTCCGTTTGCAGGGGTGCTTTTTGTTTTGGCGATATGGCGTCAGCCATCCCTAATGGGACTGAAAGTGGAAACATTAAAAATAAATGGTGTTGACAAGCAATTTCCCGCCGGACTGCCACAAACGCTTGCCCAGATGCTGAAACAATTGGGTATAAATGAGGCAACCGTAGTAGCTGAAATCGACGGCAAAATTATCGAAAGGCAAAATTTCGCACAGACAAAAGTTTCAAACAGCCAGAGCATCGAACTGATTCGGTTTGCAGGAGGCGGCTGACTTGTACGCCTCCGGCGTATTGATTGACTATTGGTTTTGAAAAAATGGACAAATTGATAATCGCAGGCAGGTCTTTTAATTCTCGGCTTTTAGTTGGCACGGGCAAGTTTGCCTCATCTGGGCTTATGGCTGAGGCCATCGCAAGGTCCGGCACAGAGATTGTTACCGTCGCACTTCGCAGAGTCGATATAGAAAACGAGAATGACGATATACTCAGTGCAATTGACCGCAGCAGATACCTATTGCTTCCGAACACCTCCGGCGCCCGCGACGCCGAAGAGGCCGTGCGTCTGGCAAAGCTGGCACGGGCAGCGACCGGCATCAACTGGGTGAAACTCGAGGTTACGCCGGACCCTTATTATCTGCTGCCAGACCCCGTAGAGACCCTCAAGGCCGCCGAGGTTCTGGTGAAAGATAATTTTGTCGTGCTGCCTTATATCAATGCCGACCCAGTCTTGGCAAAGAAACTCGAAGACGCAGGTGTGGCAACCGTGATGCCGCTGGCGAGTCCCATCGGCTCGAACCAGGGCCTCAAGACCCGCGCTGCCCTCGAGATTATAATCGAACAAGCCAATGTCCCCGTTGTAGTTGATGCGGGACTGGGTCTGCCGTCACACGCAGCCGACGCAATGGAGATGGGCGCAGACGCGGTTCTGGTCAATACTGCTATCGCAACAGCAAATGACCCGCCTGCGATGGCGGAGGCTTTCAAATTAGCGGTTGAAGCCGGCCGAATCGCCTACAAATCCGGACCACCTGCCGCCGGCAGAAAAGCCAGTGCTTCCAGTCCGCTGACGGGTTTCCTGAGAGAGGACTCCGCCGAAGTCGCCGACGCTCCAAAGCTATGGCGACGGAGCGCGGCTTCGTTCCCCGCGAAGGCGGATGAATAAAAATGGTCAGCTCCAACAAACACACCTATACAGACATAAAGACCATCCTTGCCGGCAAAGGTCTCGACGGCAATAGTAAGTCCTGGCTGCAACGGCTGGAGAAAATTAGGCCGGCTGATGTCGAAAGGGCCTTGTCTGAGCCGGCTGGTTCTTACAATCTCGAAAAACTTGTCGCACTTGTCTCGCCCGCCGCCGAAGATTATCTCGAGCAGATGGCACAATTGGCACACCAGCTTACCATCCAGAGATTCGGGCGAACTATCAGACTTTATGCGCCGTTGTATTTATCCAATTACTGTACAAATAGCTGTCGATATTGCGGCTTCAACAGGCAGCACAAATTCGACCGGACAAGACTAACCATCGACCGCGCCCTCGAAGATGCTGAAGTAATCGCCTCTGAAGGCTTCAGGGACATCCTGCTTGTCAGTAGTGAAGACAGAAAGTTTATCACTGTCGATTATCTCGCCGAGCTGGCAGGGAAATTGCGAAGCAGATTTATCCGCCATACGTGCGGCGGATTCAGCTCAATTTCGATGGAAGTATATCAGATGAGCCAGACCGAATACGCCGCACTCTTTAAGGCCGGCATTGAAGGCGTTACACTTTACCAGGAGACCTACGACCGCAATTCTTACCGCAATTATCATCCCGGCGGCTCAAAATCCGACTACGACGATAGATTAAATACTCCCGACCGCATCGCCGCCGCCGGCATGCGCCAAATTGGTCTGGGAGTTCTTCTCGGCCTGACGGATTGGCGGACTGAGACACTCGCTCTTGCCGAGCACGCCCATTATTTAATCAAACGCTACTGGCAATCCTATGTTTCATTTTCTTTTCCGAGGCTCCGGCCTGCTCACGAGGTCGAAGGTTCGCAGTTCGGTCATCTGCTTAGCGATAAGAATCTTGTACAAATGATAACGGCTCTTCGATTATGTTTTGCCGACCTCGGCCTGGTGCTCTCGACCCGCGAGGGTGCCGGCCTGCGAGACCGCCTTATTAACCTCGGCATAACCAAAATGAGTGCAGGCAGCAAAACCAATCCAGGCGGATATTCAGGCCGAAGCAGAGCAGTTGAACAGTTTGAAATCGACGATAATCGCAGCCCCGCCGAGGTCGCCGCCATTATAAAACAGGCTGGCTTCGAACCCGTCTGGAAAGACTGGGACAGCGCCTTTATCGGCGTTTAAGAATCTCAAAATCCTCTTGTGGTGAGCCTGTCGAATCCATTACCGAATAATCTCTTCAATCGCCCTCGCAACAACATAGTCCGGCAGCTTTTTAAGGGCTGGCCCCGCTTCATAACCGGATATTATGCTCTTATCCGGAAATGCCCCGACCTGCCTTATTAACTCCTCAGCCAGTTGCCACATCCTCGCTCCGTCGCCATAGCTATGGAGCGTCGGCGACTGCTCACTTATCTTGTGGTGAGCCTGCCTGCCCTGAGCTTGTCGAATGGGTCGAATCCATGCCGAGGCCGCCTTCTCCCGCACCGCTTCCGTCAAGGCCGTAAACTCCGCCCTGCTGTCATACCAGTCAAGCTGCAGCTCCAGCTCAAACGCCTCTTTCGCCCTGATACGTTCGAACGTATATTGAACCCCGATTGGATTGTACGTCTCTATCCGCTCATCGATAAAGGCAACGCACGCATCCCGATAGGCTGTGTACTTGTCCTCATCAAAATCCTCGTAACCCCGCCCTGCAATTTCTTCCCTCAATAGTTTCTCCGCAGCCCTTATCAAAAGATGCCTTTTGGCTTTAAGCTTGTTATGCAGCGCTTCGTAATAAGCCTTCAAAAGAACGTCTGCTTCATTCATCTGTTTCTCAAATAAACTATGAACAATGAACTATGAACAATGAACTATGAACATTGTAGTATTGATAATCCAATCCAACCTTACTATAATCCCGCTGACGCCCCCCAGCTTTGCTTTCACAAGACAACTCCGGTGTCGTTACCGGATGTTTGTTGCCCGATGCTGTTTCGGAAAGCATGGGGGGTACGATTTAGAGACGATACAATATGAGAACGACCGCCGCAATATCGCGGATAGTTTTCCTGCTTTCGCTTCTGACTTACATCGGCTGTGAGCCGCCTTCGGCCCGCCGAAGCATTAGCGAAGGCGGGTCAAAAGTAGATATTAAATCGCCCACCCGTATCGACAAAACCACTGACGCACAGGGTTATAGTGGCTATATGCCGGCGAAGGTCGACATTATGCCGTTAACTGAATTCGTTCCCGTTCCCCATGCCGAAGGCTCATCGAAACTGAGGATTTACGTCGGTCTGCTGGATTCGTTCAATTGTCAGATGAAATCGCCCGGCGTCTTCCGGTTCGAATTATATGAGGGGGTTTTACGTTCCGCTGAGCCGAAGGGAAGGAGAATCATCTTATGGCCGGACATTGATTTGACCAATGCCGCCAAAAACAACCAATGTTGGCGGGACTTTTTAAGGGCCTACGAATTCAATCTCGATTTTGAGCCTAAAGCCTCCCAAAACTACATATTGCAGGCCACTTTTCTTTCCACCGCTGGCCGACGACTCTCTGACGACTTCAACCTTAAATCCCGTTAGAAACCCTCTTTCTAAACGGGACAAATCCCCAAAATTTATACGCCGCAGGCGTATAACCTCGACTCATTCATTTAACAGTTAGCCCCCAAGCCACGACTTGGGGGTTGTCATTGCGAGCAAACTTGTCCTGAGCGAAGTCGAAGGAGCGTGGCAATCTCATTCTACTATCGACTAACGACAAGCGACTTGCGACTAATAGCTATCTCATCAGGGCATTTCATCGGCCTTGCCCCTTGCTCAGATTTCATAGGAACGTCCGGCCTCGGCCGTGAGTAGTCTGGAGGCACTGATTGGGCTGAATCATTTGTTCCCGCATTCTCAACTCTTGTGCTCGCTGCACATAGATTTCCAGAACTTCTCATATGACATGATATCTTTATGCTTTGCGCGCCAGTGTGCGTCTATGCCATCCCATCCATTTCCCTGAAAAACATGCTTGCAGATAGGGCATCGTCGTGGCCGTTTCTTTGGTATTTTTATTTGGCAGCAAAGGCATTTTTGGTTTTCTTTCATACTTTCTCCAAGCCTAACAATGCTTATACAACCTGCATAAACCGCCTCAAAGCCCTGACAGACCTGCCGGGAATGTGGATTGATCAGATTTGCAACGCTAAAATGCAGCGGCAGGGGCGACCCGCTTCTGAAAACACGACAAGGCTATTCCCCGTCCGCTGGAATGCTTTGTTATGTTTAGAGTTATTATTATGAACATTGGGATTACGCCACAATGGATGCGTGAAATAGGATATATTTCACCATCAAATTATACGCAAGAAGTTTCAAGCAAAACTGAAGACGATTGCATCTTTCGGGAGTTTCATTTCTTTTATTTCATGAATGAACCCTTTTTCAAGAGCAAAGTCTGGCGATTTAACCTCCCCTTGCAAGAACAGATTATCAAGTTCAGGTTTGGAGATTTTTGTGAGTTCTGTAATCGTATTTGATATTTTGTTTTGGTCAACTTCCAGACCACTTAGGCGTTCTTTTAGTTGGAACATGGTCATGGATGTTTGGGCCGCGAAATTAGTCACAATGCCATGGAACAGAAAAGATGAATTAGGATTGGCGTATCGTTCTTCGCCAGCTAAGAAGATAATTGTAGCAATTGAATCAACAGCGCCAATATTATGCATGACAAGCTTACAAGGAAGTGATTTCAGATAATTATGAAGAATCATACCTACGGCAACGCTACCACCAGGCGAGGCGATATTAATTTGAAGAATATCTGGGCGATGTTGCTGGAATATTTGAGTGCAAAAATTGATAAATTGGAAAACACGTTGAGGATTAATTTCTTCAAAAAAATTGATGTAGATAGTTTTTCCCGGGGCTGTCATCTGAGTTCTCCTTTTGTTTTATATATTTTAAAATATAACAATGATTATATAGTCTGTATAAGCCGCGTCAAAACCCATCAGCCGGACGGCAATGTTGACGGACAAAGGTGTAATTCTCTCCATGAGCCGTTTCCGGCCTTAAGTTTCTGCCAAATTCACTATAAATCCTCCCCAAGCAAATGTCAACCCTCAAAAACCAAACGACAACTCTCTCGAACTAAGTTTCCTCACGGGTGAAAACCTATCGCGTTCCGGCGAGGCACCCAAAATCGCCCAACGTTTACCCGCCGTTCCGTATGGCGGGTTTATCCGCCGTTCGGCTCAACTCCCTCATTCAAAAACCTTGATTCTTAAAGCAGTACATTAGTATATATGCATATACTAATATGCTTCTACAAAACCCCAAATCCCTCATTCTCAAATCCCCTATTCTCAAAACCATGATTCTTAAATCAGCACATTAGTATATATGCATATACGCACATACTAATATACTTTCTCACGCCACCCCAGCCCGACCCTCGTAGCGAAGCGAAGTTTACCCGCCTCCGGCGGTTCCTCTAACTAACGACCAGCGACTAACGACTAAACCGCCCCTCGTAGCGAAGCGAAGACCCTCGGAGCGTAGCGCATATCCCCGAGTGCTGCTACTTAGGCTAAGAACAGGGAACCCAAACTGCCCCCACTCTCAAAACCTTGACTCTTAAAGCACTACATTAGTATGTATGCATATACTAATATACTTTCTGCCGCCAGGTGGTATTCTTGTCCGCCTGTGGCGGAGCCACCTACTGAACGCCAAGCCGACCAAAAAGCCTGCCTTAATCTGTGTAAATCTGTGTTCATCTGTGGCTAAACTCTCTGCGCAATCTGTGGCTAAAAATTCCTCCTACGATATACGCAATACGACATACGAAACCATCGCGGCCTCCGGCAGCACCAGCGGAGTCTGGTGTCTTGAGTCTTTTCGTGCCTTCTCCCCACGGGCATCTCGCATCCAGCATCTGTCCTCCGTCATCTGTCCTCTGTCGTCTGTCTCCTGCGCCTGCGCGACCAAATGCGCAAGGGGGTACTTCAATCACTGTCCAAAACGCACCAATTTTGTGCAATTTTTGCTAATTTTTGTCATTTTTTGTTAATTTTTGCGAATTTTTGTTAATTTCTTGCAATTTTTTTCTTCAACAAGCGCGTTTTATCCACCTCAGGCGGATTGATGCGAAAATTCATTCACATCCTTGCACCCCCCTTCTTCCGATGTCTCCTCCAACTTAAGTCTTTGTCTCACAAATACTTAACGCTAAAAGCGATACCTGTTAGGCATTCAATTCCAGCAAGACCCCACTAATCCGCCAAAAGTTCGTTATATTTACAACTAATCGACGGACAGATTTTTACCTCGCAATTTTACTTGTAGTGAACCTGTCGAATCTACCTGTAGTGAGCTGGTCGAATCTATTTTTCAATGTTTCACGTGAAACATTTATGTGGTGGGCTTGCTTGCACTGCCTGCCCTGCGTAGCCCCGTCGTTCGGGGCGAAGTAGGGAGCTTGTCGAAGTGTCGAATCCATCTGCCTTTCCCGTAAGGGATACTGCATAGGAAAAATCGTTATAGCCTGCGTCCCTTCTCGTTCTGCAGGGACACATCGGATAGGCTCTGAATTCCGCTGCTATCGAAGGTAACTGGCAACCAGCCTGTAGTAATCATGGGAGTGACTAAAAAGATTAGGCCAATCTGTAAGGAAAAGGGGTTTCTGCTAAAGCCGGGGGCGGTATAAGCCTTTGTTGCAGGTAGTTACTGGTCTGCGGTGCTGTGGGTGTAGTGCCCGTGCTACGCAGCCACTTCGCAGACCCACCTGCCGGCAAGGCGGGGTGGCGGCTGCTGTATCGGATAGGCATTGAAGTGTGATGCAATTTGTGCCGCACCTACTTTAGGCGGCGGCAACCAGTCAATCATCAGGGGCTCCAAAATCATTGTATCTCAAAGTAGGTGCGGCATTTTTTCTTGTTTCACGTGAAACATTTTTTGCAAAAATCGTTTTTTGGGTTGGCAATGCTACAGAAAATTCGGTACAAATTCCGAAGTATTAGTTAGGTAAATGAATTAATACCAACGGATAAAAAAAAGGAAAACTGATTCTGCAAGGAGGTAATATGGACACCAAAAAAAAGGAAAAACCAAAGCATCTCGGCAGGGGGCTGGCATCGCTTTTAGGTCCGATAATATCGACACGAACCGAGGCCGAGCGGATACTGGACAGGCCGGCTGAAGTCACTAACTTCCCAGTGGATAAGGACTTACACGAATCCCTTAGGGAGCTTAACGTCGATGTTATTTCTCCGAATCCATATCAGCCGAGGACCGTCTGGGACCAGCAAGAGTTGATGAACCTGGCTGAGTCCATTAAAAGCAGCGGCATTATCCAGCCCATTATCGTCCGGCCGACAACTGGCGGGTACGAATTGATTTCCGGTGAACGGCGGTTGCGAGCTGCCAAGCTGGCTTCTCTGGAAACTGTCCCTGCTTTGGTTCGCCAGGCCACTGACGAGCAGTTGCTCGAATTGGCACTTATCGAAAACATTCACCGAACTAACCTGAATCCCATCGAGCGGGCAAAGGCCTATCAGAGGTATCTACAGACCTTTTCGCTGACGCAGGCTGAGACGGCCCAGCGGCTCGGCGAAGACCGGTCGGTTATCGCTAACTATCTGCGTCTGCTGGACTTGCCGGATGAAATCAAGCAGATGCTGATTGAGAGTCAGCTTAGTATGGGGCACGCCCGTGCGATACTGACGCTGCCCACAGACGAACTTCGGCGCAAGCTTGCAAACAGGGCGATGGCAGGCCGGCTGAGTGTCCGAGAGGTCGAAAGACTGGTTCGGAAGTATCTCACAGGCAGCGGAGAATCCAAAAGAGCGGGCCGCAGCAAGCCGCCTCATATTGTCGACCTCGAGCAGCAGCTAAGCCGGCAGTTCGGCACAAAGGTGGCTATAGAAACCCGCAGGAACGGCCAGAAAGGCAGAATAATTATTGAATTTTACTCACTCGAAGAGTTTGACAGGATTATGGAAGTTGTGGGTATGGGTTCGGAGGATAAGCTGTGATTATAGGGGGCCGGATTGGGTGTTAAGATGCGGGGAGCGGGCAGGCCGGGCAAGAAAAATTTGTGAAACGAACAAAATCGAACACGTTTTCGCACCAAATGCGCATGCGAAATAGAGGAAATCTCGCATCAAACGCGCTTGTTGAAGAAAAAAATTGCAAGAAATTAACAAAAATTAACAAAAATTAACAAAAAATGACAAAAATTAACAAAAATTGCAAGAAATTGACACGTTTTGGACAATGATTGAAGTACCCCCTCGCGCGTTTGATTGAATCTTCATTAACCGCGGAGAACGCTGAGACCGCGGAGAATTTTTGGTTCATAGTTCATTGAGAAATTAGTCACAAACGCACAGGCGAAATGGAGGAATTTTCATCACAAACGCGCGAGCGAAATAAGGGAATTTTAGCAACAAACGCGCGGGTATTTTTGGTTCATAGTTTGTAGTTCGTAGTTCATAGTTCATTGCTCATAGTTGGCGGTGATCCTTCGACTTTGCTCAGAATAAGTTTTTTGGTTTTCAGTGTCGGATTTGGTGGGTAAAATATCAAATAGCGTTTAGCAAGAAGCGTGTAGCGGACAGAAAAGAGCGAAAAACTTAGAGTTAAAAGTGCAAAGCCATAGTGTAAAATTCAAAAGTTGATTTGACGGATTGGGGATTTCTGGTATTATGTGGCTGGAAAGTATCTGATGGATCAAGAAATCGGGTGATTATGTCTAACCATTAAAACCTTTCTAAGGGTCGGCAACTAAGCATATGAAATCAAAACTTTCTATAATTTTCGCTGCGGTATGTTTGTTAACAGGTTGTACAAGTCAGGTTAATGTAAAAAACGAACGAGACTCATCCTACCAACGTTGGCTGTATGCTTCAAATGATATTAACAAACTTATGAAGTTGGCCGAGAAGCGATTTGGCAAACTGAACGAAGCAGATAAACATCTGTTTGTTGCTGTAGCAGCTGGAATAAGGGCTGATTATACAGAAGGGGAAGATAACGATAAAATAGAGGATGCAAATAACTGGGAAGAGAGACGGATTATAAAGGCGGACCGGATTGAGTGGTTGTGCAGAGATAAGCAGGCTAAAGAACTTGTTACAAATAGTGGTATACAGGTCACAGGGGCGAAGATTGAGGGAATAGTTAACATTAGTTTTACAGAGATTCCGTTTTCTCTCCGTTTTTCGAGATGTGTATTTAACAAAGATATAAGTGTGCAATATTCGAAGATAAAGTTTCTTGATCTGGACGGTTCACATACAAGTTTGATTTGGGCAGATAGAATTAAGGTGGAAGGGGATGTATTTTTGCGTGATGGTTTTAAGGCTGAAGGGAGGGTTAGTTTTATAGGAGCGGAGATAGGCGGAGATTTTGGCTGTAATAAGGGTGAGTTTGTTAATGAAAATGGTATAGCGATTTTGGCAGACGGGATAGATGTGAAGGGAAATGTGTATTTGATTGATGATTTTAAGGCCAAAGGAATAGTTAGTTTTATGGGAGCAACGATAGACGGAGCTTTTAATTGCAAGAAAGGCGAGTTTGTTAATAAAGATGGCTGGGCGATTTTGGCAGACGGGATAAGTGTAAAAAGATGCGTGTTTTTGAGTGATGGTTTTAAGGCTGAAGGGAGGGTTAGTTTTATAGGAGCGACGATAGACGGGGATTTTAGCTGTAATGAGGGTGAGTTTGTTAATGAAAATGGTATGGCGATTTTGGCAGACGGGATGGGTGTGAAGGGAAGTGTGTATTTGTGCGATGGTTTTAAGGCCAAAGGTGAGGTTCGTTTTTTGAAAGCGGTAATAGATGGATATTTTAATTGTACGAAGGGTGAGTTTATTAATGAAAATGGTCGAGCGATTATCGCAGATAAGATAGTTGTAAAGGGAATGGTGTCATTATGTGATGGTTTTAAGGCTAAAGGTAAGGTTTGTTTTCCGAGAGCTGAGATAGACGGAGATTTTGATTGCGAAGGGGGTGAGTTTATCAATGAGAAGGGGGTTGCGATTCTTGCAGACGGGATGGATGTAAAAGGGAATGCTTGTTTGCGCAATGGATTCAAGGCTGAAGGAGATGTGAGCTTTGTTGGGGCGATAGTTGATGGGCTTTTTATTTGGGCAGATGTTAACTTGACTGAAAAGACGGTACTTGATTTGCGAAATGCCTATGTAGGAGTATTGTGGGATGATGAGAAAAGCTGGCCTGAAAGGGGGAATTTGTTTTTGGACGGATTTGTCTATGATGATATATGTGATTATGCACCAAAGGACTCTAAGGGCAGAATTGATTGGTTAGACAGACAAGGAGAAGAGAAGTTTCGGCCGGGGCCTTATGAGCAGCTTGCGAAGGTGCTTAATAAAATGGGTCACAGTGAAGATGCGAAGAAGATTCTTATTGAGAAAGAAAAGAAGATAACAAAGCTGAGCAATTTTGGCTGGTGGAGAAGATTCTGGAGAGGCGTTGTTTTAAGATTTACTATCGGATATGGCTATCGGCCCTGGCAGGCCTTGTGGTTTATAGGAGCATTTATTTTAATCGGATTTATAGTTTTTGGGAACGGATATAAAGCGGGTGTTATTGTACCAGCGGAGAAGGATGCATACATTTCCGGACAGGGAGGACAGCTTCGGGATGGGTATCCTAAGTTTAATACTTTTGTGTATTCGATAGATATGTTTGTGCCAGTACTCGATCTGCATATGAAAAAATACTGGAGGCCGGATGCAAATAAGTTGGGGATGCTCAGGTTTAAGAAATGGAGCTTTCATATAAGGGGAGATTTTATACGCGGGTATATGTGGGTTCATATTTGCTTCGGCTGGATACTTACGACGTTGTGGGTTGTGGGATTGACAGGTTTGGTTAAGAAGTGAGAAGAGAACCCGCGCGGCGCGGGAAAGAATTGCCCCAGCCGCGAGCGGCAGGGCTAACCAGTGGCCGGTCGCTTACGCTCGCGGCTCCGTTTTTACCATCCATCAGCGCATCTATACGAGTGGTTCGTAGAATTTTTTCGGTTTGGGGCCGAGGGTGTTTGTAAGTGTGCCTAATTTTTCGATTTTGCACTCGATGCGGTCGCCGGGCTGGAGAAATTCGCCGGTGGCCATAGCGACGCCGGAAGGTGTGCCGGTGGCGATGACGTCAGCAGGTTCGAGCGTCATTATGTGGCTCAAGAAAGAGATAATATCAGCTACAGGATAAATCATCTGTGATGTGTTGGCGCTCTGGCGGACTCGGCCATTAACGGTGAGCGTCATATCGAGATTCTGGACATCGCCAACTTCATCTGCGGTAACAAGATACGGGCCCATCGGCAAGAAGCCATCGGCCCATTTGCCGTTGAGCCAATCATAAAACTCGTCCCAGGGACGCTTAGTTCTATTTTTGGCGAAGGTAACGCTGCGGGCAGATACGTCGTTTGCGATTGTGTAGCCGGCTACATAGTCGAGGGCTTCAGCCGGTTTGACACATTTACACCTTCGGCCGATGACAACGGCGAGTTCGATTTCATAATCGATTTGCTCGCTGTAGGCAGGCCAGGGGATTTGCTCATCGGGGCCGATGATGACGGTCGGCGGCATCAGAAATGGTCTGGGGACGGTTGTCTTTCGCGGCGAGTCGGACAGGCCAAGCGCCAAGCCGGCTTCTTTGATGTGCTCGCTGTAATTGCCCGCGAGTGCGATGACCTTGGCCGGGTTCGGAACAGGGGCAAGAAGCCTGACCGAATCGAGCGGCACCAAAACCTCGGTTGAAACAACTAATTCGGCGAGTTTTGCAAGGCAGGGGCGGCCTCTTTCGAGAATTTCCTTAACAGAGCGCGGCGGATTCGGCGCCAGCCAGGCTGAGGGAATATCAACGAGGCTATCGCCGGTCAATATCCCGCAGGAAATCGAATCGTCTTTTGAATACGTAATCAGCTTCATACGCTGTGCTAAATGCTAACAAAAATAACTTGAATTTCCAACGGGAAAGCTTTCTAATACGCCACAGGCGTATAAATACGCAGAGGCGTACAAGTCAGCATAGAACAGGCTGGCAAGTACGTTTTTCGGAGCGGTAAAAATGGCTTTGAAGGATTTACTGTCAAAGACAAATAACTGGCTGCGGTCTCACAAACTGAGCCGTCTGCGGGAGTATCAGCCGGAACTAAACGACGAAAGGCTAATCAGTCCGGAGGTGGAGCCTGGGCAGGCCGCTGAGCCACAATCAGAAACTGTTGAGGCCGAAGACAAGCGGGTTCTGGTCAAAAGCGTTCAGGCACCATACAAACAGGAATCGCTCGAAAAACTACAGCAGGGCTTCAACAAGCTCATCGAGCAGCTAAGCGGTATCAATGAACACCTTAACCGGCGGGTAGCTCAACAGGAAGACCTGCTGGCGCGAATGGAAAAGCTGCCGACGCTGTTAGAGAGTTTCCCTGCGGCAGTGGCAAGTCAAAAATATCTGACGGAACAGGTGCTCGAACAGCTAAGGACAATAGTCGTCAGCCAACAGCAATTTACAGAAACCGTCGAAAAAATTCCGACTGAGACAGCCAAGCAAACCGACGCTCTGGTTGATATCGACCATCAACTTGCGGCTGCAGCCGACGCCGATGTACAAATGGCTGAAAGTTTTAACAGGTTCAATGAGACATTAAACAGGCTAAACCAGGGCAACGCCGAGCAGACCGACAGCATCCTCCAAATGAACAAGACATTCGCTGCGAGTGACCGGTATCTCAAATACATTATCTCCAGGCAGAATAAACGCTTTATGTGGATGTTTGCAGCATCGATAATGGTGTGTGTGCTGGTAGTTCTGGTACTTGTCGGTATCATTATTTACCTGAGACAATAAAAAAATTTTATTTTTTTAATTGACCATTTTCGGAGGTTTGTTAAAACTTCGAGAGTGTGCTCTTTGAAAAGGACATAACCTAACTTCAGGTCCCGAAGTTTTTTCTTTGGGATAGTCAAACGGGAATCCGGTGAGAAACCGGAACGGTCGCGCCGCTGTGAGCGCCTGTTCCGACCCCCTATGCTTTCTTGCTTGCCTCTGCGTCTCTCGACGCAAGTCGAGGCAGCAGGCGAAAGCAGGAAAGGGGGTCGGAAATCCGAGAGACATTTAGCCACTATCCGCAATGTGTGGATGGGAAGGAGTCTCGAGGTAAGGCGCAAGTCAGAAAACCTGCCTGCGTTAGCTGAAGATATACAGTGTTCTCGCGATTCGGGACACGGTGTAGCTGTCCGGCCGTTTGCCTATCGGGGTAAATCGCCGGGTGAGAGACTAATACGCCAAAGGCGTACAAGATTGATAATCAAAGCCGCCGTTTCCTTCGTGGGAACGGCGGCTTTTTTGTTTGCCGGCCCTCGCGTCAAGGGCTGGATGGTGCGAAAGGAGGAAAATTCAGGGTTAGGGGATAAACTCGAATATCGAAATTCGAAATCCGAAACAAATTCAAAATTCGAATTATCAAATGTTCTAAACCTTAGAAAGAGGAGGAAGAAAAATGGCTTCGAGGAGATTGATGAGTTTGGTGATTGTGCTGGCAGCAGCGGGAATTGCAAATGGTGTGATTTATGATTTCAACGGTGTTTTCGTGGAGATTGAATACTGGACAGGGACAGGGACGAATGAGGCACTAATGGTTGTTGACTGGCAAAGGGAAAAGTCGCTGGCATTCGGGTACAGATGGTACGATTCAGTAATGGCGGGTGATATGTTCGACGCAGTTGATGAGGCAAGCGCCAAGTTCTACAAGGAATGGGTTTCAGGTGAGGGTGATTCGGCGATTTTCGGCATCGGCTACGATATGGATAACGACGGCTTCAGCAAGAACGATGCAGGTGACTACTATGAAGAGGGATGGTTTGAGAACGGTTTTTGGGCTGAGGTGCTGAGCAATAACGGGCAAAGCTGGGACTGGGGCAACGGAATCCGGTCGGATTACCTTTATAACGGTACGTGGGTCGGCTTTAGCTGGTCACCTGAGTTTGCATATTCAGACCCAAACCCGCCAATTATTCCCGAACCGACAACGCTTGTTTTATTAGGTGCCGGAGGACTGTTTTTCAGAAGGCACAGGGCACAACAGAAAAGAGTCAGCAAATGAACACCAAAAAAATGAAACTTGTTCGATTCTTGGCGGTACTTTTGTTTGTGTTTGCGGTCAGCGCTCAGGCTTCGGATTTTGCCGTCGAGGTCGTGGACAGTGAAGGATTTTCCGGTTCCGGTTTTTACAACGACGCAAGTTCGGTGCTCGGTAAGCCAACCAGATGGATATACGACACTTCGATATGGCACTATGGTGAAATCTATGCGTGCTCGATAGTGTATCCGGCGTGGAGCGTGGACCCCAACGGCGGCAAATTAGTCAGCTCCATTAAGGATGGTACATACATCATCGTTAAATTCGACCATAAGGTAGCTGACGACCCCGGTAATCCGTACGGTATTGACTTTATCGTATTCGGCAACGCGAAGTTCGAAGGGGTCGGCGATGTCAGTTCCAATACTAACATGGGACAATACCATTTGAAGACGCCGGCCTCGGTTCCCTCCGAGCCGGTCCGTGTGAGTGTGGCCCAAGAGCCAAACGGCCCGTGGTATAGTTACGAAAACGGGCCCTATGGAGACAGCGCTTTTCCCACAAATGCATTCGAGTGGAATGGCGACGCCAACGGCTGGGGTGACGAACTTGACTGGCTAAAGCCGGTTGACCCGAACCTGAGCGTCTCTGATTTTGACGGTTTATCCGCCGCCGAGGCAATAGAGCTTTATGACGGTTCGGCCGGCGGGACTGGTTTCGACCTGAAAGACCTTGACCCGAATGCATACGCAGCTTTGGCCCTCGACCCCAATACCGGGCGAAAGTGGATTCAGTATATCAAAGTGGAGTACTTAGCAGGCGGCGACTATGAAGGTGACATCGACGGATTTTCCGATGTTGCGGGATGCGGGGATTACCAGCACCCTTATCCGCAAGGCGATATCAACGGCGACTGCAGGGTTGATTTTGTTGATTTTGCGATACTGGCGCAGGATTGGCTGGTGGGAAGCGACTGGGACGATTTGACAAACTTGGCCGACAACTGGCTGGAATGTACCTGGAATTGCCAATGAAACCAAAAAACAAAAAGGCGTTTACGCTAATAGAACTACTCGTAGTCATAGGCATCACGGGTCTTTTGATGGGGATATTGATGCCTGCTTTGTCAAAAGCCCGGGAGCAGGGCAGACGAGTGTATTGCCTGAACAACCTGTGTCAAATAGCGATAGCGGCCTGTGCATATGCGCAGAGCTGCGATGATTATTATCCCATCGCATACTACAGCGGCAGGACAAGTGCCGGGATATGCGGGTACAACTGGGACTTTACCACAATCAAAAATCCCGGCACAGGCGAAACGGATGTTGTAGCGGGGACAATGTGGCTGGGCCAAACCATCGAGAAGATTCATCAGTGTCCTTCTTTCAAAGGCGGTTCCATTACGTCAAGCGATCCATTTTCAGGCTATAACTACAATACGAGCTATATCGGTCACGGCGAGGAGGAAAGCGTTTCTTCGAGCTATTGCGGCGAAGTCAGAAGCGTTAGAGTAGAGTTGTTTGCGGGTGTGTTTATAAATAAAAAGATAGTAATGCCCACAAAAACCAACAAGGTCAGACATCCAGGCCGGTGCGCACTTTTTGGAGACGGAGGATTCGACGACGATACAAACAAGTTTATGCGGGCACCGTGGCGATGGGAGGGCGATACCGATAACAACCTCAAGACGGCCGGTGCGCAGGCGTACCGACACACGGGCACGACCAATGTTGCGTGGTGCGACGGGCATGCAGATACCCAGAAAGAACTTTATACCGAGACTTTGGCGAGCGGAAAACTCAAACTTGAGCGATACAACTCCAAGGCGAAAAATAAGGTCGGATTTCTATCGCCTGACAACAGTGCATACGATTTGGAATAAAGTGGTTTGCGGCGTTTAAGTTTATATAATCGGCGAGGTGGGCAGGATTAGGTTAAAACAGGGCGTCGGTTGTGCGCTGCAGAGTCTGAATCATTTGCTCTGGCCTGCGGTGTGCATTAACTGCCGCGAAAATATCTGCGAAACCGACAAAGACCTCTGCAAAAACTGCTGGGAACAGATACTATCGTGCAGCGGCGGCGACTACTGCCCGCGATGCGGCAAAGACGTAAGCAAATTCGCACTGGTGGAAGGGGCCTGCCCCGATTGCCAAGGTATGGAGATACATTTCGACGGAATAGCTCGAGGGGGTGTATATTTCGGGGCCCTGGGAAAAATGATACTGGCCTTTAAGAATAGCCAGACAGAATTGGATTCAACCCTGGGGTTTTTGGCTAACTCTGCTTTGCAGGGCAGTGGCTTTACTGACGATATAGAATTTTTCGTTCCTGTTCCACTGCACTGGATGCGGCGATTGGTTCGCGGCTACAACCAGTCTTTAGTTTTAGCTAAGAAATTAAAGCATCCTAAAGCCGAAATTAACACTGACCTTGTGCGCATCCGTTATACAGAAAAACAGGTATCGATGAGTTTCAGCGAGCGTGCTGCTAATGTTGCCGGGGCATTTGCGGTGCGCAAAGGGCATAGTTTTGCCGGGCGAAAGGTTTGCCTTGTCGATGATATCAAGACGACCGGAGCGACACTGAACGAGTGCGCAAAGACCTTGAAAGAAGCGGGAACGTCAAAGGTTTATGCGCTGGTTCTGGCGGTGGCAGGACAAAACGTTTAGCGGTTGTCGGAACGACAACCTTTTTGAGAAATTTAATGGTCGCCGTCCGCCTTCGCTGAAGCTACGGCGGACAAGTGCCGGCGACCGCTAAACAATAGAGAAATTAACGATGATTATCGCCTATCCCGCCATTTTTACCACATACGGCACATGGCTGCCAAATGACCCAAGAGGCTCATATTCAAAAGAAATCTATAACAACCAACTGGAGGCTTTGGCCGGTATCAAATATGGTCGGCAAAATCCATCGCCAGCCAAAAGTCTATTGATGAAATTCTGGACTGCCGCAACGTCATGCATTAACCGACCGCCATTTTTCATCAATGACAATTCCCGACCGATTATCGCTGACGCTTTTGGAATGGTTGCTCAGCGACTGGGTATAGAGGTTTCCGCCTGTGCAATAATGAACGACCATGTGCACATACTTGTTATGCGTTCAAAACACAGAGTTGAATATGTAGTCAATCAACTCAAAGGTGCTGCGACAGCAGCTTTGAAACTAAAGAAAACTCCGTGGAGTCGTGGCTGCTGGAAAGTCTTTATTACGGACACTGAAGCACTTCTGGCGGCGGTCAACTACATTCATGCCAATCCCAGTGGTGCAGGTCTTCCCGCCCAATCTTGAGATTTTGTTACGCCTTTGCAAGTCTAAGGGTCGCCGTCCGCCTTCGCTGAAGCTTCCGTCTTCGCTAAAGCTACGCCGGACAGGACGGCGGACAAGTGCCGGCGACCGCTAAACGTCGGTATTAAAATAGTCGCTGTGCCGGCGACTGCTAAACAAGAGAGAAACTACAGTTTTTCGTATTTTATGATGGCGCGGTAAAGGCCGTTGATGCGCGAGCCATCTACAACGATGGGAGGATATTTTTCGTTGCGAGGCTGAAGTCTGACCTTATTGTCCGGCTCAAAGAAAACACGCTTGAAGGTTGTCTCGTGCGGCATCGAGAACCGGATGAAACAATCGTCGCCATTGTGAACCTCGGCGGCGGGTGAGAAAATCACGATGTCACCTTCGTGGAACCTCGGCTCCATCGAATCACCAACCACGCGGACGGCAAAGGCGTTCGGGTCGTGCACATCCGGACAACGGACATAATCATCGGCGATTCCAACCGGATAATCGAGGTCGTCAAAGTCGGCTGGGTAGCCCGCTTCAAGTTTGTTTATGATAGGGACCAGCCGACCAGCTGCCAACGGTGGAGCCTCTTTTTCAGTGTCAATCTGACTCTGGTCAAGAAGAGTATCGAGCTGAGCCGTATCGCCCTTTGCGTGCACCAAGTTTTTGACGAACTGCCGCAATTTCTGGGCTTCAGCTTCTTTTGATTCATATTCCTGCCGGATGTCAGAAGGCAAAGACTCCATATGGGCGATATGCAACAGCAGACCCGGCTCAAAAGTAAGCACCATCTCTAACTTTCTGAGCAACTCGTCACTTGGAGGATTTTTAACCTTGCCGGTTTCAATGGTGGAAAGATAGGGCTTGGAAAATCCGGTGCGGCTACTGACCTCGTCGAGCGTCAAATTCAACTGTTCGCGCTTTTTTCTTATTATCTGGCCCAGGGACATAGCAACAATTTTATCACAAAGGATTTCAAATACAAACGAAGGTTTGATAATTATGCAACAAATTTGGAGTTTATTGCCTTAATAGAAATATCTGGATTCCCGCTTTCGCGGGAATGACAGCTCTAAAAAAAGAGGTGCTGAAGGAGGATTTTAAAGCCGAGGGCGATGAGCACAAGGCCGCCAAGGGCCACGATGGGAGCCTCAAAAAAGTGGCCGACTTTTCTGCCAAGCCATACGCCAAAGTAAGAAAGAACAAAAGTAACCGAGCCTATGATTATCACGGCTGTCGCTATGGAAGTAACCAACAGAGAAAGGGTCACGCCGACAACGAGGGCATCGACACTCGTTGCGAGTGACAAAGCCAATAAGACAAAAATATTCTCAGGATTAAAGTTACGATTCGTAGGCTCGAATTTGAATGATTCATAAATCATCTTTCCGCCGACGATGGTTAGAAGTGCGAAAGCAATCCAATGGTCATAACCAATTATGAGTCCTTTTATGACGAGGCCCGCCAGAGAACCCACCAGCGGCATAAGGGCCTGAAAACCGCCGAAGAAGAGCGCGATTCGTAAGGCGTGTCGTACCTTTAACCGGCGACAGGCGGTACCGCTGACGATGGAAACCGCGAAGGCGTCCATTGCCAAAGAGACGGCTATTACCATGATTGTTAAAAAGTTCATTGGTTCGACCCCGCTTCGCTAAAGCTTCCGCCTTCGCCAAGGCTTCGGCGGACAAGTCGCAGGGCAGGCACGCTCACTCAATTATCTATATGGTCACGCAATACCAAACTACCTACGGGCTGCATCGTTTGCAGGGTCTTCTGCCGGCCTGTATCGCCGCCTGCCTGCTGTTGTAGCCGACCAGATTTGTCTCTTTTATTTTTTTAGCCGAGCTGCAATCGGGTCTGTGGAAGACATCACTGTTTTTTGATGCAACATATTCATATTCGGCCTGTGTCGATTTAGCGACCGGCTTGAGCTGCTCTTTCGGAACTATACTAATGTCATTCGTATCAGAGGACCGTTTGTTTGGAGGGTTGGCTGCAAGATAAGCGTGGATAAATGCTTCAACCTGCTCGAGGACTACGCTGGTAACGGCGGCGGGCATACTTTGTATCGATACTGCCTGCATTGTCGGCTCTACCTTCCAGACATCAGCCTTTATATGAAAGGGCCTTTCACCTGATAGTGAAACTTCAGTGGCTAACGATGTCTGAATACGGAAGACATACTGCTGCGGGTCTTTGAGCTTAAGCATATCTATACTAACTCTAAGCTCCGGGATGTTCAGAATGTCCCCTCCGATTGCAGCGATTACCTTGATACCACTGTTTTTGAGTTTGTCTATTATTCTTGTTTCAAGTTCCTTCCGACTCAGCCCATCTTTATTTGGCTCGGCATCCAACTGTGTTATGACAACACATAATCTGTCTATCCCTGCGAGAGGCTGGTCAGCCAACAACACGGGTTCGTAGCGCTCAGATACTTCTATCGCACTAAAGACGGGGACGCACAAAAATGCAGTAACAATCACTGAAATCAGACAATAGCTTTTGACTTTCATATTCTCCCTTTCTTTCTGCATCCACGGCCGGTTTATAGAATGTCAGGCTATAATCGCGAAGGCGTCGGTAACAGACATACCTTCTTTGATGCCGAGGGCTTTTGCTTTCGCGTTGGCCTTTGTGACTTTACGATTGGCGAAACGGTCGAGGGTGCCTATGGGGTTATCCGGAGTGCTTTCGACTATGGCAGCGGCGACGCCGAAACCATCGCAGGCTTTGACATCAATAGCGGGACAAGCTAAAAAGCCTTTGGAGCCGGCCACCAACAGGATATTAAAGCCGGCCCATTTGGTCTGCACACCCTCCACAAGACCGTTGGGCGTTTGATATGTTTTTGTGTGTATTTCCATTATTGCCACCTTTGCTTATTCAATGCGATACGGGTCTTCCGAGCTGAGATTTGATTTCGGAAAGTTTCTCTTCGAGCAGCTCTTTGGTCTTTGCCTCGACATTAAGTCTCAGCAGCGGTTCGGTATTGCTCGGGCGACAATTGAACCACCATTCTTTATAACGAGCGGTAATACCATCGAGGTAGTCGATATCGGCGTCGCCGTACTTTTTTACGAGCTCATTCATTTTTGCCTGTTTATCATCGACTTTGAAGTTTATCTCTCCGCTGCTGTAGTATCTGCGCAGAGGCTTTAAGAGCTGGCTGATGGGGACTTTGGCATCGCTGACGATGTTAAGGACGTGCGAGAGAGTAATCAGGCCTGAGTCGGCGTAATAGTTATCGCGATAATAGAAGTGGCCGGAGAGCTCACCGCCGAAAACGGCGTGAGAATCTCGCATAGCTTTTTTCATAAAGGCGTGACCGACGCGTTCCCTGCGGGGTGTACCGCCATTTTTGATAATTTCCTCCGGGACCACCCAGCTACTGCGCAAATCGTAGACGACGGTTGATTTGCGTTCTTTACTCAGAAAATAAGCAGCCATCAGTGCCGTCAGGAGGTCACAACTGATGGTTCTGCCTTTTTCATCGACCATCATCAACCTGTCGGCATCGCCATCAAAGCAGACTCCGAAATCACATTTTTGCTTTTTAACGGCGGCCTTCAGGTCAGCGAGATTCTTTTCAATAAGGGGGTTAGGCTCATGTTCGAACGTGCCGTCATACCTAAAGTTTATCGGGACAATTTCTATTGATAAATCGCCAAAGACAGCCGGTATGAATTTACCCGCCATTCCGTTTGAAGCATCGATGGCAACTTTCAGGGGTCTGAGCCGAGACTTCAAGAACTTGAGGACGTGATTTTTGTACTCGTCGGTCAAATCACGTTTTTCCACTGAGCCAGTGGCTTTGCCCTTAGTATGTATCAGGGCAACGGCGATGTACTCTATGTCTTTGAGGCCTGTATCAACGCCGACGGGCTTTGCGCCGAGGCCGGATACCTTAAAACCATTATACTTGGCGGGGTTATGCGAGGCTGTTACCTGGACGCCGCCACAGGTCCCAAAGTGATTGATAGCGAAATACATCTGGGGAGTATCAATCATTCCAATATCAATGACATTTGTTCCGGCGGCCCTGATACCTTCAATGAGGGCTTCCGCCAGAGCCGAGCTGTGAGTTCTCATATCGCGGCCGACACAAAGGGCACGAGTATTAGCCTGGCCGCGCTCATAGCCGGTCAGCATTGAGCGGAGAAAACGGGCTGAAGCATAACCGATTTTCCAGGCGACATCTTCATCAATCTGGTCCGGATAAAGTCCTCTGATGTCGTACGCCTTGAATATAGCAGGGTCCATATAATTCCTTCTGGCTACGGCCTGGCGCCTACGCCAAGACGAGCAATCGACTGCACTTCAAAACCACAAAACGAAAATCTGCTTTGCTTTGAAAACAAGCGGCTGCTTGCCGGCGTACTATACAACGGCAGCGATACAAATGTCAATAATCAACTCATTGGCCTTTTAGACCTCAAAGCAGCATCATCTGCGAGGAGGAAATAATTGACAGTTCGACGGTGGTCTCTGTAGAATAAAGGCCTGAAAAGATTTCCGCCTTCGCCAAGGCTTCCGACTTCGCTAAAGCTACGGCGGACAAGTCCGACTTCGCTAAAGCTACGGCGGACAAGTCCGACTTCGCTAAAGCTACGGCGGACAAGTCCGACTTCGCTAAAGCTACGGCGGACAAGTCCGACTTCGCTAAAGCTACGGCGGACAAGTCCGACTTCGCTTGCGCTTCCGCCTTCGCCAAGGCTTCGGCGGACAGGACGCCGGACGAGACGGCGGATAAATTTGCGGGCGTAATTCAGTGGTAGAATGCTAAGGTAATTCAGTCTTATTTTATAAAAAAATAATTGTGCCAAGCACTAAACTGGCCAAGTTACCAATTCACGCAGCTGTCGGCTTAACACCATAAACAAGGGCATGTTTTACAATCCTCCGTCTCAAATCAAACTTGTCAGCTCTGTTTGGCATCTTTACAATCTGCTCATAGTAAGCCAGTGGATACATGTTAGGCCCTCGGAAAAAGCCGTAATAGCGTTCCGGTGGCCGAGTTTTTTCAAGGCCGTCGCGGCAGGGGCTTTCCCCCCAGCCCCTGCCATATCTTCTTAAGTCTTCTATAGCAATCGTCAGTTACACATCTTATCTTTCTTAGGGGGATATGATGTTCCTTGGCCAGCCCAAAAAAATTAAAAAAATTGACAAAATTTACTTGACAAGCAGAATTAGCTCCGGTAGGCTTTGGGTTTCCACTGTATGAGTTGCATCCATATGTAGTTTCGGCTTTTCACTGCGAAACGCACCTATCCGGTTTAGGAGGGTGGCTATAACGGAAGGTCTGTCTTGGGAAGGGAGGCTAAGTGGATGGGACCTATGGTGTCACGGTTTCGGGTGGGGATGGAGAAGCGCCCTTTCTATTCCGATATTTCTTTTTGCGATCCAACGACAGGCTTTGGGAGAGGTTCTAAATCCCACAGCCTGCGTTTTTTCGTTATATGCATGAAAAATTTGGAAAAACAGTTCAAAGAAAGGAGGGCACTCTCAATAGAATAAGTAAGCATAAATAGTAGTTAATTAGTTGATTAGTTAATTAGTTAATTATAGGTTTAAATGCAACGGGGGAAAATAACCTTCTTTGAAGGAGGAAGGAATATGTGTAGTAAAAAAATAATATATTTAACATTTCTTCTGCTCCTAGTGGTACAGGTTAGCGTGACCTCGGCTGCCGAGGTATGGTGGAGTGGTGCGGGAGCTGATGCTAAGTGGAGTACAAAGGCGAACTGGTGGGGTGATGCGGTGCCCACGAACAGGGATATAGCATTCCTTGATTTGGCCGGGGACACCACTTTGATTGATTCGACAGTAACCGCAGTCTGTGATGCTCTGCGTGTAGGTGAATGGAATTGGAACTGCTACCTGACAATGACAGGCGGCAGCCTTACTGTTGACTACGATATGTACATTTCAACCCTGCAGCATCCGGACGGATATGGTCAGGGCATAGTTACTATGAGCGGCGGAACCGTCAACATTGGCACTAACCTTATGATTTGTAAGAACGGCTGGTGGGGTCTGCTTGAGATGACGGGAGGCACAATTAATGTTGGCGGAACACTATGGATTCCCGGTGGTTCAGACGTCCTTGGGGGAGGAGCCGCCTATGGAGAATTGCACCTGTATAAAGGAACGATTACGGCAGGGAACTTCGACAGTAATGACCTCGGCGGTGGCCGTAAGTTCGATATCGTCGCGGGACAGTTAATAATAAACGGTGACGATACAGCGGATATCGGCGCTGGTGTTAATGAAGGCTGGATTATCGCATATGCCGGTGCCGTGCCTGTTGCATATGACTATAACATCACCAATGCCGGCAAAACAACCGTCAAAGCCACTGGCTGTCACTGGACAAGAGCAGGTGCCGATAATTCATGGAACACCGCTGCAAACTGGGTCGGCGGAGTGCCAACAAGCTCGAAGTTCGCAGGAGTTGTCGAATCAGGAACAACCTGTGAAATTGGTTCAGGCGTTAACGCAGAGTGCAACGATTGCATGATAGCCTACTTCAGCAACTGGGGCGGAGCCGGCAAACAAGTAAGAGTTAAAACGCTTGGCGGTACCCTGACAACACAGGGCAATTTAACTGTCGGCGGCACAGATTATGCCACAGGCATTGTCGATATCAACAGCGGTACTGTCAACGTAGGCGGTGTCATTGATATGGGCGATAACGACTCTAACATCAATATCTACAGTGGTATCCTGAGGATAAACGGCGATGAAACACAACAGGTCTATGATGATACCGAAGTTGGTAAGATGATTGCCTACGGTGGCAGCGGCGTATTGCTGTTCGATTATAATGTAACCACTGCCGGTAAGACAACCGTAACCGGCGGAGTGCCGACAAACCAGAACTGGGGCGCTGCCGGCCTCTGGAATAACCCCGCTAACTGGGTAGAGGGCAGTGTTCCGACCAGACGTGATAAGGCAACCATTAATCTTGCCGATTCCAACTGCCAGATTACCTCTGAGGTCAACGCATTATGTCTGGGACTTACCGTCGGCGATACTACCGGAACATGCCGTCTGGTCATGACCGGCGGTACACTTAAGGTCGGACAATATGCAGTGCCTTCCAATGTTGCTATTGGAAGTCAGGCCAATGGTATTGGTGCTGTGAACGTCAGTGCAGGTACCGTAGATATAGAAGGCAGCCTGCTGGTTGGTAACCACGGAACCGGTACATTGAATGTCAGCGGCGGTACCATCAACGTTAACAAGGCTCTTATCGTTGCTGTAGGTAAGGGCAGCGGTACGGTAAACTTAAGTGGCGGTACTATCAATGTCGGCGCAGGTCTAATCAATGCCGGCCTTGAGATTAAGGACATCGGTACAGGCCTGTTTGATATTAAAGGCGGTACGCTGATAATCAACGGCGATGCAACTGCCAGAGTTAAAGAGTATGCCGCAAGCGGAAAGATTAAAGCTTACAGCGGAAGAGGCACATTAAACATAGACTATGGCACAACAAATGCCGGCAAGACTACCGTAACAGCTACTTCCAACAGCGCTGTTGCATACAACCCGTCTCCGGCTGCCGGAGCAACATTTGTAAGCACAGCTCCAACCCTCACCTGGACGGCAGGCGACGGTGCAACATCACACGATGTTTATCTCGGCACCGATTACAACGGGGTTGATACTGCCACTACTTCTACACCTGTTATATATAAAGGCAACCAAGGCACTGCCAGTTATTCACCGGCTACGCTCGATGAGGGAGCTGTCTACTACTGGCGTATTGATGAAGTCAGCGGCAGCACAGCCAAGGGCAATGTCTGGAACTTCCAGGTGGAATGCCCCAATGACCTAAGGACAAATATCAAATTCAACTCCGATTGGCGTTATTACAGAGGAGCTATTGCCGGCGACTCTGCAAGTGCTTTGTCTTATAACGACACCGGCTGGAAAAGCGTCCACGTGCCGCATAATTTCAAAAATACTCCTCTGGACGTGGCCCCATGGGTGCTTGACAAGGAAGACATTAACTGGTACCGTAAATACTTTAGAATACCGGCTGAATACAGCGGCAAAAAGGTGTTTATTGAATTTGAAGGTGTTGACAACAAGGCCTGGGTCTGGATAAACGGCACAGCGGTATCGTCGCATCAGGGCACGGTACATAAAGGAGCATTCCTGCCCTTCACGATGGACGTCACAAATTACGTCAATTTCGGCTCAACGGTGAACGTCCTGGCCGTGAAAGCCGACAATTACTACGATGCGAATATACCTGAGTTTGGCCGTGATAGCTACGGGGGTATCTGGCGAAATGTAAAAATGCATATCACCGATAAGCTGCACGTAACCGATGCGGTTGATGCAAACGTAGTTGCAGGCGGTGGTGTATTTGTCAGTTACTCGAACGTCAGCAGCAGTTCTGCCACTGTCAAGGTCAAAACACACGTTGAGAACGAATACGCCTTATCGAAGACCTGCTCTGTCAAGACTATCATACTGGATGCCAACGACGCTGTTGTAACCAGTAACACATCGAGTTCACAGGCTATCGGTGCATCAAGTGCCTATACATTCACGCAGAATCTGACTGTCAGCAACCCCTGCCTGTGGCACCCGGACAACCCGTATCTTTATACGGTTATTACGGAGGTCTATGACAGCAATACTCACGTTGACAGCTATAGCACACCTGTAGGTGTCAGAAAAGTAGCTTTTCACCCTGATAACGGATTCAGTATCAACGGTGGGCATCTTATGTGGATAGGAGTAAACCGAACTCAGACTTACCCATGGATGGCGACAGCCATGTCTGACTTCCAGCAGA
>Ga0315293_10000468_pt1 | contig 37363 bp, 40 predicted proteins | sample YL17G13_20_MG_FD_203071 | JGI IMG/M metagenome (GOLD analysis project Ga0315293, IMG submission 203071) | Sediment microbial communities from Yellowstone Lake, YNP, Wyoming, USA - YL17G13_20 | ecosystem: Environmental > Aquatic > Freshwater > Lake > Sediment | place: USA: Wyoming | collected... | reverse complement strand
TTAATTGATATTTCTTCATCCAAAATGGGTTTAATCCATCGATACTTTTCTTCTTTTGTTGATTTGGGCATAGTTTTCATATGCTCCCAGATTAGCAGAAAAGTGCAATATGTGTGTATACATTACCGTCATCACTTGACAGATTTTTATTTTGGGTGTATAATTTAAGTGTATGAAAAATATATTGGGAAAATTGGGAAATTTATTGATTCCGAGCAGAAAGAATAATTTTAAACCCGGGATTTTACGACCAGGGAACTTATTCAGATTGGCTGTTGTTCTGTTGATTATAAAATTTTTAATCTTCAGTTTAATTTTCTATTTTCCCAGAACATCTCATTTTGCAGTTGTGGTCAGTTCCGAGTTGGTGGAGTTAGCCAACAAAGAGAGAATGGCATCGGGTTTGAAGCCATTAGTTATTAACCAGCAATTAGTTCAAGCAGCCCAAAACAAGGCCGAAGACATGTTTAACAAAGATTATTTTGCTCATACTAGTCCAGTGGGTGTCGCTCCTTGGTATTGGCTGGAAAAAGCCGGCTATAAATATACAGCAGCTGGCGAAAATTTAGCCAGAAACTTTACAGATAGTAATTATGTGCACCAAGCCTGGATGGATTCTTCTTCTCATAAGGCCAATATTTTAAATAAAAACTATCAGGAAATAGGAATTGCCGTAGTTGAGGGGGAATTAAACGGAGAAAAAACCGTTTTGGCTGTTGAGTTTTTCGGAAAAGCAGTTAAGCCAACCGCAGTAAAGGAAACCAAACCAGCCTCGGTTGTAGCTGTTTCTGATACAAAAATTGAAGTAAAGCCAACCACTCTTGAGCCTGAACCCGAACCCGCGATAAAAGGAGAAGAAATTAACTTAAAGGGTCCTGATGTTTTTAAAGAAAGGGGAATTTTAAGAGAGATTATTGAAGAGCCAAAGAATATTATTGGAACAATAACCGAAAAATCAGAGCCACTTACCCAGAAATTATATATTATAATTTTAGGGTTGATAAGCTTAATTTTAATGTTAAGTATATTTATAAATATCAAAGTTCAGTATCCGAAAATGATTTTTACGGTTGTGATTTTTCTTATATTGGTTGCAGCCATTACTTTATTTAATGGCCAAGCCATTCTCAATAAAGCTTTAGAAATAATTTAATAAAATGAAAGAAATATTAATATTTGTTTTTATTTTTTTAATTGTTTTTGTTTTTGCGGTTGCCATATTTAATGGCAGATTTATTTACTCTCAATTAAGATATTCACATATTGGGGTGCCGCCAGCTTTTTCGGAAATAAAACAAAAATATTCCTTGCCATTTTCAAAAGATAAAGAACAAATAATTCCCGATAGATTAGCTATTCCTTCTTTGGGCATAGACGTGCCGGTAATTTTTTCTCCAAATATTGATGAAGCGGTTTTGCAAAAAGCATTAGAAAGTGGGGTGGTTTATTATCCGGGGTCATCTTTTTTGGGTGAAAATGGGACAATGGTAATTTTAGGACATAGTTCTGCTTATCCCTGGTATAAGGGTCAATATGGTTCAATCTTCGCTTTATTAAATAAGCTTAATCCGAATGATGAAATAATCGTTTTTTCAAAAGACAGGAAATTTACTTACAAGGTTGAAGGCAAAGAAATAAAAGCACCCAAAGACTTGGTGTTTTTAAAAGAGAAGGACAAGGCAGTTCTCTACCTTGTCAGTTGCTGGCCAATAAATACTACTTGGAAGAGAATAGTTATAAAAACCACACAAGCTATTGACAAGAATTAGGTAGTATGCTATACTTAAAATAATATGAAAAACCAACATCTTAACTTAATAAAATTTTCAAGCAAGGCAATGGCTATTTTAACCAGTGTCTGTGTTTTGGTATCTGTATTCGCTCCTGTATTAAGCGCAAAGGCCACTGATGATTTCTCTCTAGGGGTGAGCCTTACTAAATCAGTTGATAAGGTCACTGCTAATCCGGGTGATGAGATTGTTTATACTCTAAATTATCAAAACGAGAGCACGACCGCGGTTTTTAATGTTAAAATTAGTGACCCCTTTACAAATGCTGGTCAGGAATATTTAACCTTTATTAATTCTGAACCATTCTCAGCTGGTCTAACTTGGAATATTGGCACACTTCAACCGGGTCAATCCGGACAGATTACAATTAGGGCTCAAATTAGCGGCTCCTTACCAGCCGGAACCACTGTAATCCAAAACAGGGCATTCTTAGCTTATAGTTGGATATTCCCCTGGGTAACATATATGGGATACAGTGATTATGTTTCTACTAAAGTAGATGTTTGTGATTCGTGCGTTCCCTGTAACCCCAAGTTATTAATTTCTAAATCAGTAGATAAAACCCGAGCTAATGCAGGCGACGAGATTGTTTATACTGTAAATTATGAAATTGATTGCGGTACCTGCAATAAGGTATTTCACAATGTCGTAATTAAAGACCCATTCAATAATCTCAACCAAAATTATTTGACTTTTATTAGCGCTAATCCAGCTCCAAGTTCCGGAAACGATACATGGAATCTTGGCGATATAAATACTGGTCAATCAGGACAAATTACCATTAGGGCAAGAATCAGTGATTCTATTCCTTGCGGTGATACTGGAATTCTAAATAAAGCCAGTATTGATAGTAATGAAACAGACATACAATATAGTAATGATGTTAGTACTGATTTATACAGAAGCTGTGAAAATCCAGCTCCTACTTGCTCAATTTCTGCAAATCCATCAAATATTTTAAATGGACAATATTCAGTACTAAGTTGGACATCTACTAATGCAACTTCTTGTATTGCTTCTAATGCGTGGTCAGGAGCAAAATCTTTATCTGGGACACAGAGCGTTTCACCATCTTCAACCTCAACTTATGCATTAACTTGTACTGGTTCAGGCGGAACAGTCAATTGTTCTGCTCCAGTTACGGTTAATCCTATTCCTACTCTTTCTTGTTCTATTGCAGCTAACCCCAACTCAGGAACAGCTCCTTTAAACAACATAGACTTGACTGCCACAGTATCAGGCACAGCTACAGGAACAATTAATTATACTTTTTATTGCAATCGAGCTGATTCAGGCACAAACATCACTTATCCTTATGCTCACAAAGAAGATGGAACAAACCAAAATCCTTATACAGCTATTGATGTTTGTAGTTATTCATCAAATGGCATCTATACTGGTAAAGTAATTGTAGAAAGAAGCGGTTTGGCTGCTGAATGCAGAACTTCGGTTACAGTAACAGATAATCCAGCGCCAACTTGCTCAATTTCTGCAGATCCATCAAATATTTTAAATGGACAATATTCAGTACTAAGTTGGACATCTACTAATGCAACTTCTTGTATTGCTTCTAATGCATGGAGCGGAACAAAGTCTCTTTTCGGAACACAATATGTTGCCCCGTCTTCTGACGGCACTTACACACTTAATTGTTCTGGACCAGGCGGATCAGTTACTTGTTCTACCCCTGTTTATGTAAGAGAGGAAAACCATAATCCTGATCTTACCATTGATAAAACCGTGCGTAATATTTCCAATGGTTCAGGATTTCATAGTTCTGTTGATGCTGAATTTAATGATGAAATTGAATTTTCTTTAGAAATTCGTTCAACCGGAGACGCTATAGCAGAAAACGTTAAGGTCTGGGACGATTTACCAAGCCGTTTAACTTATATTTCTGGCAGTACCAGAGTTGACGGTTCTTATCGCAGTGATGGAATTGTCAGTGGCGGAATTTATATTGGCGATTTAGATCCCGGCGAAGGCATAACAGTGAAATTTAAGGCGGAAGTGGATTCAGAAGATGAGTTTTCTTCTGGCACAACTACTTTAACTAATCATGGTTATACTCATGCTGATAATGTTAGCTCTGTTTATGATACGGCTTTAGTTAGAGTTACAAGAGAATACAATAATGGTTCACCAGCTTTGAGAATTGATAAATTAATCCGCAATATTACCAGTGGTTCGGGATTTTCCGATACTGTTAATGCCAAGCCAAATGATGAAATTGAATTTTCCATAATGGTGAGTTCGACCGGCACTAAAAATGTTGAAAATGTTAAGGTTTGGGATAATTTGCCTTCAGGATTAACCTATATTTCCGGCAGTACTACTATTGACGGTTCTTATCGCAGTGATGGAATTGTCAGTGGTGGAATTTATATTGGAAGTATTTTTGTTAATCAGACTAAAGAAATCAGGTTTAGGGTGAAAGTTTCTTCTTCTATTCCTGGTCTTTCTGGAGGCATTACCATAAACGTGGGAACTCAAAATATCCAATCATCAACTGGTGCATCTATCAGTAAATTGGGGCGCAATATTAGCCAAGGCCAGACCGATTGGTCAAGCTCTGTTACTGCTTATTTAGGTAATGAAGTAGAATTTTCAATTCAGATTATTAATAATACTGGTTCTGATTTAACAAATGTCAAAATAAAAGAAAGTTTACCAACAACTCTTTCTTTAATTACTAATAGTACTAATGTTGATGGTATGAACTGGGGCGGAGATATAACTGGCGCAGGATTGAATTTAGGCACCATAACTAGAAATCAAACCAAAACCATTAAATATAGAGTTACGGTTATTGGCGGAACTTCTGGTGGCAGTGGTTTAATTACATTAACCAATACTGCGTATGCTAATGGTAATGACGTTGCTCAGGTTTATGACGACGCATCAGCGGTGATTACTGGCGGGACAGGAGAAGTATTAGGTGTGAGTGTTGTTACTGGTTCTGGATTTCTACCTTCTTTAGCAATATTGTTTTTAATCAGCTGTATGATTGCTTTTATGCTTTATTGTCAAATAAGAGAAGACAAGGTTTTAGATTATCTTAATAAAGAAAATGGAAACAAATTCTTTAAGTTTTTAATCAGATTCTATTTCAAAGTGAAATTAATGTTTAAACTTGCATTTGTCAGATTCAAAAAAGTTTATTTCTAATTGTTAATCAATTATCAATTTGCTTTATTGAAAAAGACCTCCGCATTTGCGGGGGTCTTTTCATATTTGATAAACGTCGATTTTGCGGGATTTGTTTTTTTCGCGGCTGATTTCCATTCTTCTTAAAAATAATTCCAGCTGTTCGGTTTTGTAAACGCGATAATTATTAGCTGGATGTCGGTATGGTTTAAGCTTTCCTCTTTTATCCCAGTTCCTTAAGGTGAGGGGCGTAACCCCCAAAATTTTGGCTGCTTGTTTAATGTTATAGTATTTTCTCATGATATTTGCCTTTGTTTTATTTTATGTTATTATTTTAATATATAATAATTAATTAAACAACCCCGCTTGGCGGGGCAAGAATAAAAATATGGAGGAATTAAAACCAAAAGAATCTTTTTTCAAGACGCTTTTTTCAAAATTAACTTTTAGTGCGAGTGGCACTAAGGAGTTTTCGGTTCTCGATAAAACCATTAAAATATTAATTTATGCCTTGGTTGTACTTGTCCCTCTATGGTTTTTACCGATTACGGTCAGCACCCTTGAATTTAATAAGCAGGTTTTAATGGTGTTTTTGGTTGTTATAACTTTGATTTTTTGGCTGATAAAAATTATTAATCAGGGCGAAATAGAGTGGAAGAGCAATATTCTGAATATATTGCTTGGGGTTTTTGCAGTAATTTATATTTTAGCAACAATTTTTTCTTTAAGGCCTTATACTAGTTTAGTCGGATCTGCCAATAGTTTGGGCGGAAGCTTAATAAGTATTTTAACTTTTTTGGCCATTTTTCTTTTAATTGCCAATAATTTCAAGGGAGCTAAAGATGTTTTCGGCCTCTTACTTGCTTTTATAGTTTCTTCGGCAATAGTAAGTGTTGTTGGATTAATTCAGCTTTGGGGCGGATTTATTTTCCCTTGGGGTTTCACAAAACTTACCTCATTCAATACCGTTGGTTCGGCAAATGCTCTGGGGTTATTTTCAGCTGCAATCCTGACCATTATCAGCGCGCTTCTTTTCGTGATTAAAAGAAGTAAAATAATGATACTGCTGATTATTTTAGGGATATTAAACTTTTTGATTTTACTTAGTTTGAATTTCTGGATTTTATGGTTGGTGTCAGCCGTGGGCATGGCTTTTATTGTTGTTTTCGGTTTGATGAAAACAATTGAATTAGAAGGAAATATCAGCTGGCTGGTTCTTCCAATAGTTCTTTTGGTGTTCTCTCTTCTTTTTGTATTTATCAGGCCCAATCTTCCTTTAAAGCCTAATTTGCCAATAGAAATAGGATTAAGCCACAAAGGCACAATTAATATAATTAAAGAAATTGTGAAAGAAAAGCCGATTTTGGGAACCGGGCCAGAAACTTTCTTTATAGATTATCTTAAATATAAACCCAAAGAGATTAATCAAACCGTGTTTTGGAATGTTAGATTTTATAATCCTGCTTCAGAGGTATATTCAATAATTTTAGAAACAGGAATTTTGGGTATTTTATCATTTTTGGCAATTGTGGTTTTCTTTATCATCAAGGCAATGAGGAATTTATTAGAGCCCAAGGAAAATATCTTAAAAAAGTTTTTAGAAATCGGATTATTCGGAGGGTGGTTGGTTTTACTTGTTGGTATTTTTCTTTATCCACAAAACCTTACTTTAATGTTTACATTTTGGCTGTTGTTTAGTTTATATTTGGTCGGTGGTTCTGTTTTTAAAGAGAAATCTTATAATCTAAGAAAAACGCCGAAAGTTCTTCTTTTAACCACCCTTTCTTTTGTTGTTGTCATAGTAGTGGTAATCGGTTTTCTTTATATAGAGGGCATCAGATTTGTGGCTGAGGCAAAATATAAAAATGGTTTCAATCTAATACAAAACAATAACGAATTAGATAAAGGTATTGAAAAAATAGTAAGTTCAGCCACGATTAATCCCTATGAGGACAAAAGTTATGTGGCTCTTGCCGAACTTTTTCTTTTAAAAGCGAATAAAGACATTGGTCTTGCCAATATCAGTGCTCAAGAAAAAACAAATCTTGTGCAGGCAGATATGGTTAATGCAATAAATGCAGCAACTCAAGCCACAAGATTATTTCCGCAAAATGTCACTAACTGGTTGACGAGAGGACGGGTATACTATGAAGTAATGCAATATATTAATGGGGCACTTGATTGGGCCGAGATTTCCTACAATAAAGCAGTAGAATTAGAGCCCTTAAACCCAATGATTTTTACGGAATGGGGAAGAGTTTATCTTAAGCAAGCAGACTTAATTAGTTCAGAGATAGATAAAACTGCAGGAGTTAAAGAAAAATGGCAGGAACTATTAAATAAAGCAATGGAAAAACTTAATCAGGCCGTATCCTTAAAATCCGATTACGCGCCAGCTCAATTTGAAATTGCAATGATATATAATCGCCAAGGCAAATTAGCCGAAGCGATTAAAAAGATGGAAATCAGTAAAACTCTTTTACCTCGAGACGCTGGTATAGCTTTCAGATTGGGCGTTCTTTACTATAAAGCAGAAAAATATCCGCAGGCAAAGGCTGAATTCATAAGAGCAGTGGCTTTGGAGAATAATTTTTCAAATGCCCGCTATTTCTTGGGTTTGCTTTATGATGAAGAGGGAAATAAGGAATCAGCACTTGACCAATTTAACAGGATAGCTGAACTTAATCCTGATAATGAAGAGGTGAAACAAATTATTACCAATCTAAATGCTGGTTTACCAGCATTGGGTTCTCCGGAACTCGGTCCGCCAAAGCAGCCGCAAAATATTCCCATTGAAGAGCAACCCAAAGAGCAAAAATAAAATTTATAAGAAAAGACATTATGAGCTTAGATGATTTAAAAAACCTGATAAGAGAAGGGATATTTTACAGCCCAACCAAAGGAGCTTTAGCTTTGAGTGAAGTTATTACAGAATTAATTAATTATAAAAGAGAAGACCATCAATCTGATTACAAAATAGTTATCGGGAGTGATTCAGAAGTAAAGGGAAAAGGCATTGATTTTGTTTGCGTGGTGGCAATTCATAGGGTTCGAAAAGGCGGCCGTTATTTTTGGTTGAGAATTTACGACGACAGAAAACTGGACTTAAGAAGCAGGATTTATCAGGAGGCAACAATTTCTTTGGCTTTAGCCGGTGCTCTACTGGAAGAAGAATTGGAATTTCACAATATGAAAATAGATATGAGTAAGCCGATTACCGATGTCTTTAAATCTCTTGAAGATATTAAAAATCTTAATCAAGAAATCATTTTCAATAATGAGTTAGAAATTCACGTTGATATTGGCACAAAAGGACCGACAAAGGAAATGATTAAAGAAATTGTCGGAATGATAAAGGGCAGCGGGTTTCCTGTTAGAATTAAGCCCGAATCATTCGCAGCTAGCACCTTGGCTGACCATCATTTATAATATGTGCTTGAGTATTCCAGTAAAAATTTTGTCAATTAAAAATAATAAAGCTATTGTTGATTTCGGAGACAAGAAAGAAGAATTCGATTTCCGATTAACGCCGGACATCAAGATTAAAGATTACGTTCTAGTTAATAATGGTTTTTTAATAAAAAAAATTTCTGCGGCAGAAGCAGAAGAGATCTTTAAAGTAATTTACCCCGTCAAAGGCGGGGTTAAACCAAAGGAGGAAATATGAATTTAACAGGAGAGCAATTCGCCGCTCGCTTTAGTTGTAGGTGTTGGACTTCTCGGATGAAGGGATTTAGTAATTTATTAGAGAACTTCGCAGTCCACGGGACCAACTACGAGAAAGCTATCGAAATTCTTAGAAAACTTTCATCTTTTGCGTGGTACGAAATAATTGCCAAAAAGAACAACATAGACAATCCTTTTGACATCAGAGTTGTCAGAGCTTATTGGTTGGGAGACGATAAACTTGTGGGACAGATAGAGTCTCCGGGTAGCGCCCTTCTACTTTTCCACAATTTTACTGTTCTTGAGGATATTCATCGTTACCCCGGCATAACAGTTGAGGATATAGATAGATGCAAGGTTTCGGTAGCAAAAGCATGTGGCATAAAAGAAGGCCGAATTGATGTTCATCATCGGGAACTGATTCAGCGGGATGGGGAATTTTTCTTGACACAAAATCCCAAAATTATTTCCATAGAGAAAGGTTTTGTCAGAAAACTCGAAACAGGGGACTGGATAGTTTACCACGAAGAAATTGCCATTGATGTTCTTTCAAAAAAAGAAGCGCTGGCGTTCATTCAGAGAACAGAAGGGGCTATCGAGCTGTTCAACCAACAACGAGCATGAGGATCCCGTGATTTGAGAAATCATTTCGCGGGATTTATTTTTTGTTATATATTATGGTATTATAAAATTGATGAAAAAGAAACCAGTGATTGCGATTTTATCTTTGACTTGTTGCGAGGGATGCCAGGTGGCGATTTTTGATTTGGGCGAAAGATTTTTGGAATTTTTGACCAAAGTGAATATCGGCGATTTCCGGCTGACAGAAGAACTGCCCGACGTTGATAAATATGACATTGCGATTGTTGAGGGGACAGCCATAACCAAAGAACAAAAAAGGCGACTGAAAATTATCAGAAAGAAATCCAAGATTTTAATTGCTCTCGGCGCTTGCGCGTGCGTTGGCGGTCCGCAGGAAATCAAAGATTATCGCGGAAATAAAAATAGAATGCTTCGCCAAATTTATCCCAATATTCGCGGCATTGATAATCCAAATGTAAAATCAGTAAAAGAAATGGTAAAAGTGGATTTGGAAATTCCGGGTTGCCCGATAAACAAAGAAGAATTTTTTGAGATTATAAATAAAGTCATAAAAGGCAAGATTCCGAAAATTGAACAAAAGCCGGTTTGCGAAGAGTGTCCGAGAAAAAACAAAAATTGTTTATTATTGCTGGGGAAACCGTGCTTGGGCGCGATTAGCTTAGCTGGCTGCGGGGCACCGTGTCCGAAAAGCAATTTTCCTTGCGATGGCTGCCGCGGCCCGAGAAAAGGAATTAATTTAAACGCAATGAAAAAAGCATTAAAAATAAAGGCAGGATTAAATGATAAAGAAATTGAGATGATTATGGAAAGATTTGGAGAGAAGAATGAGATTTTAAAAGCAAATAAATTATGAAAATACGCATTGACCATATTGCGAAAATTGAAGGGCACGCGAGTTTTACTGCTGATATTGTTCAGGGTGATGTTAAGGCAGCTAAAATTAAAATAGAAGAAGGGGCGAGATTATTTGAGGGGATTTTAAAAGGAAGGAATGGCGAGGAAATGCCGGAAATTGTCAGTCGTATTTGCGGTATTTGTCCGGTGGTGCATAATTTAACTGCGTTTAAGGCAATAGAGAATGCCTATGGTTTGGCACCGGATGAAACCTCCACTCTATTGAGAAAATTAATGATGCTGGGGCAGATTATTAACAGTCATTCTTTGCATTTGTTTTTCTTTTCTTTATCCGACTTTTTCGGTTTTAAAACCGATTTGCAACTGATTAATGCTTATCCGGAAAAAACCCACGATGCCACAAAAATCAGGGACATTGGAAACAAAATAGTGGAAGTTGTCGGCGGCCGCTCAATTCATCCCTTGACTCCGACTGTGGGCGGATTGAGGCAGGCGCCTAAGCTGGAGGAATTAAAAGGATTATTAAATGACTGCAAAAATATTCTGCCTTTAACTATTAAACTGGGAGAGTTTTTTATTAATTTAAAATATCCGGATTTTCATCGCGAGACAACTTTTGTATCTTTAACCAGTCCCGATGAATATGCGATTTATGATGGATTAATGAAGGTGGAAAAATCAACTGTGAGTCCAAAAGAATTTTTAACAATGACAAAAGAATTTCAGGGTCCTGATAAAGTTGCAAAAAGGGTTAAATTTGTCAATAAAAGCTATATGGTTGGCGCTTTGGCACGATTACACAATAACGCAGATAAACTTAATCCCGAAGCGAAAAAATTATTGGAAAAATCGCATTTAAAATTTCCAATTTATAATCCGTTTTATAATATTTTAGCTCAAGCGATTGAAGTGATTCATTGTTTTGAAGAAACGATAAAATTATTGGAATTAATCACTACTGGACCGATTAAAATTATTGAGCCGAAGATTGAGTACTGGCGAGGCCTGCCTGCCGGTAGGCAGGGAATTGGGGCAATTGAAGCGCCGAGAGGGACATTATTTTATGACATTAAAGTAAAGGAGGGGATTATTGAGGATATAAACATTATTACTCCCACTGCGCAAAACCTCGCTAATTTAGAGGATGATTTGGAGGAATTTGAGCATCTTGGCGGGTTTTCCGCTTTAAGCAAAGAACAACGCGCAGATAAAATTAAAATGCTCATCCGCGCCTACGATCCGTGCGTCACTTGCGCTGTCCACTAATATGCATGACCTACACTTAACGCAACAGATATTAAAAACCGTTCTTGAGTATGCGGAGAAGAACGGTTTTAAAAATGTGAAAAAAGTTGAGATAGAGCTTGGCTCAATTTTGGAACACGGAGAATACATTTTGCCGGAGAATTTGATTTATAATTTCAAATTACTTTCCAAAAACACCCCCGCCCAAAACGCAGAATTAGATATAAAAAAAATAGCAGGGGATAGCTGGAAGCTGGTTGCTATTGACAGCGACGATTGACTATGCTATAATTAGAGTATCTCGAATAGGAGGTCTGTGATGAAAAAATTCTATGTTCTTTTCTTGGTTCTGGTTCTGGTCATCGGTTTCAGCGTGACCTGTAAGTACAAGGACCCGCAGTCAGGAGTCGAAGATAAGATGAATAATCAACTCTGGCGGGGAGTTATGACTGGTAAAGTCGAGACTTATGGTCCTTGGGCACTTATCCAAGTGAAAAACCCCGATGATTACAATCATCCTTTTGAGATGATGGTTGTATTTAATTCGACGGGGGGAGCCACATATTTCTTGGATCATGTTCCCGCAAAAACCGAGATTCTTTTTTCTAAAGTAAGCGTATCTGCTACGGAGCCAACTTCCTCGGTCCAAAATCTACACAGTCCTCTCGGTCTGTTTTATGGATTTGCCAAGGACGCTGATACTAAGGATGTTGTCATCAAGGGTTCTAGCACTAAGGGTTTTACCATAATGAACCCTCCCCAAAAGTAATCAGAACCACGACGCGAAAGCGGGCGAGCACAAGGGTGCCGCCCGCGTTTTTATTTATTTTAATATTTCAAAATAATATACCATCTTTTGTCCGATCGGATAAAAGATGGTATATATTACTATTTATTATTTCAGATTAAAAATTACAATAATATCGTCCCTACAATCTCTGGGTAGCCGTTTAAAAAGTCTTTGGCAGTTGTTGGTTTTTTGCCTTCGAGTTGGAGCAGCTCAATAATCAATATATCCTGGCCTGTTTGTACGGCCAGATTTTTATTATTTACAAGGAATACTTCACCTATTTTTTTTGAGCTAGCCCCGTTAATCGCCGCAGGCGATTTTACGGGGTCCGCGTCAATAATTTTTAAAATCTTCCCATTAAAACCCGTATAACTTTCCGGCCATTCTTGATATGCGCGGATTTGCCTTTCAATTTCTTCTGCTGATTTATTCCAATCAATTTTTCCGTCTTCTTTTTTGATTAGCTTGCAAAAAGTCGCTTGCGAATGGTCTTGTTCCTGTGGCTTAATTTTCCCATCAGCATAATCCGGCAAAGTTTTAATCAATAATTCCGCACCCAAATCCGACAGTTCTTTTGATAGTTCCGTATAGGTAATTTTTGACTTTTGACTTTTAATTTTTAACTTCGCAATAATTGGTCCGTGATCCATTTCCGCATCCATTATCATCAGAGACACCCCAGTTTCTTTATCGCCATTTAGAATAACGGATTGGATAGGGGATGCCCCGCGGTATTTTGGCAAAAGCGATGGGTGGATGTTTAGGGCCTTGTATTTTGGGATATCCAGAATTTCCTTCGGGATAATCTGGCCATAGGCACAGAGAATAATCAAATCAGGGGCTAATTCCCTGATTTTAGCCACCCATTCTGGCTTTCTAATCTTATCTGGTTCCAGGACCTCAAAATTGCCCTCCAGAGCCCATTTTTTGACTGGGGAGGAGGATAAGACCTGCTTCCTGCCAACGGGCTTATCAGGGGCGGTTATAACGGAAATAACCTCAAATTGGCTGTTTAAAGCACTATAAAATTTGCGGAAAATGTTCTCCGCAAATTCCGGCGTCCCCATTAAAATTGTTCTAATTTTGTTTGACATTGTCGCAAATTAGTATTCCGTTTAAATGGTCTATTTCGTGCTGGATTGCTCTTGCTAATAAATCCTTTGCCTTTAATTTAAATTGTTTGCCATTCTCGTCAATGGCTTTTATTTTTAAGGATTTTGCGCGTTTTGTCGGAATAAAAACATTCGGTAAACTCAAACACCCCTCTTCAAGCGTTTCTGTTTTTTTAGACATTTTAATGATTTTTGGATTGATAAAAATAGTTTTTTTTGAAAGATTCGGATTAATCACAAAAAGCCGCATATTTTTTCCGACTTGGCAGGCCGCCAAACCAACTCCATCAATTTTAAGCATTGTCTCGGTCATATCTTTTATTAAATCTAAAATATTCTCATCAATTTTCCCGCCTCGGCGGGCAAGCCTGCCTTGCCGGTAGGCAGGCTCTATTGGTTGGGATTTTTTTCTTAATATTGGATTATTCTCACCTTTTTGAATTTCTAATATCATTTTTTTGTAATGGCGAATTTTTAGTTTTTGATAAATACATAAAAAGTTTTGCCCGTGATTTTATACTCTTGGATTGTTTGATTTCCGAGAATATCTGGTATGCTCTGTTTTTGCCAATTCTTTTTATTATTCCCAAATAGAGCGCGAATTTTTTCGGCTCCCTGCAATACTCGCTGATGTCTTTCGCAATAGCGTGGATTTCCGAATGTATGCCCCTAACCGGTTTATCCATGCTTTTTATTTTATCACTTCAAAATGTTATAATAAAGACGCATGACAAAACGACGACTATTTATTGCTATAAATTTGCCGGAAAATGTAAGAAAGAGATTGGCAGAATGGCAAGGGAAGTGGAATTTGGATTCGAAATATATCAACTGGGTAAGAAAAGAAAATATCCATATTACTTTGGTTTTTATTGGATATGTAGATGATGATGAAACCTATAAAATTTGCAAAATTGTCAGAGAAATGGCAAGGCGCCACGAGTCATTTCATCTTGATTTAGAGAAAATCATTACTGGACCTCCAGACAAAACTCCGAGAATGTTCTGGGTAGAAGGAGAAAAAAGTCAGGAATTGGCCAATTTACAGAATGATTTGGAAAACGCGTTAAATATTGGGACTGGATACAAAAAAGAAATCAGGCCATTTCGGCCGCATATTACTTTGGCGAGATTTAAATATCAGATTGCCAAAGATTTGCCGAAAATTGATGAACAATTCAGAGCTGAAATTCCAGTTGAAACCATTGAAGTAATGCAATCCGATCTTCATCGCTCCGGCCCAGAATATACAATTTTAGAAGTTGTTAATTTAGGAGAAGCATGAAAATTGAAATTTTTGGAATAAAATTTGATAATTTGACCATGGAAGAGGCAATGGAAAAGATTAGGGGATTTGTGGCTTTGCCGTATTCGGAGTTTGTGGTCAGGGCGCAGAAAGATGAAGAATTTAGAAACATTTTAAATTCAGCAGATTTTTGTTTGTGTGAGGGCAGGGGATTATGGTTAATGGCACGGTTGTCGGGTAAAAAAATCAAAGAGCCAATCAACGGTGTGGAGTTAATTAATAAGCTAAAGGGTAGAATTTTTTTATTTGGCGGAGAACAAAGGGTTGTGGAAAAATCCAAAGAAAAGTTGGGCAATAGAGTCATTGGTGCAGAAAATGGGTATCAAGATTTTGATAAAGTGATTGAAAAAATAAACATTGCCAAGCCGGATATTCTACTGGTTGGATTAGGTAGTCCAAAACAGGAAAAATTTATTTACGAAAATTTATCTAAAATGCCGAGCGTGAAATTGGCAATCGGGGTTGGCGGGGCATTTAATTTTATTTCCGGACATATCAAACGCGCTCCCAAAACTTTCCAGAAGTTATATTTAGAGTGGTTATGGCGTTTAATTGTCCAGCCAAAAAGGTTTAAAAGAATTTTAAAAGGAGTTGGAGGATTGATTTTGTTGACATTTAAAAATATGCTACACTTAAAAAGTAAAAAATAAAAGGTCGTAAGAGAATTTTAAATTTTAAATTTTAAATTTATTTTTATGTTGTATATAATCGGAATAATCATTGTTGTGGTAATTATTTTACTTATTGCTACAAGAAAGAAAAAACCAGCAATTTCTGGCGAAGGAAAAGTAGAAGTGCCGAAACCAGAAGAAATTACTGGATTGCCGACCGAGGAGCCGAAAGACACAGAGCAAAAGCCAATGGAGTAAGATTTAATTCACATCTCAAAACATCCAGCCCCTTAATAGAGCTGGATTTTTTGATTAAATTTTGATAAAATTTTAATATGAGAATAGGAATAGATTGCCATGTGCTAGAAAAAAGAAAAAGCGGGGTCGGAGTAGCCCGCTATTTAATGAAATTATTGAATTGTTGGTCCAGAAAAAGTGGGATTGAATTTTTTTTATATTTTAAAGACAGAATTATTTCTGGTAATTTTTTATCCTCTTCCGACTTTTTGTCATCGCCTGTTTTTATAAAAAAAATAGCCAAAAATCCTTTTAATATCAAAAGTTTAGCATTATATTATAATTTTTCTTTGCCAATAGCTGTCATGAGGGATAAGATAGATGTTCTTTTTCTACCATTTTATATGCGACCGTTCTTTTGCTGGGTACCGACAGTCAATGTTATTCACGATATTTCATACATTTTTCATTCTAACTGGTTTAGACTGCGTTACCGATTACCGTTAAAATTATTGACTAAAAGAGCAATTAAAAAATCTTTTGCATTGGTGGCATCGTCTAAATATACAAAAGATGAAATTATTAAATTTTATGATGTTCGGGAAAATAAAATTTTCCCTGTTTTATTGGCAGCAGATGAAAAATTTAATTCGCAGAAAAGCATTGATAAAATAGAGGAAGTAAAAAGAAAATATAATTTAAATAAAAATTATTTATTCTATACCGGATCCATATTTAGTCGTCGCCACGTCTTAGAATCAATAAAAGCATTTGAAAAATTATTAGATAATGGATTAGATTACCAGTTTTTAATAAGTGGCGACGATCTTACTTGTCCTACCCAAAATATTATCCAAACAATCAATAATATAAATAAAAAATATAGTAATGCAATTATAAAAGTTGATTACATTCATGAAGATGATTTATTATTCATCTATCAAGGCGCTGAATTGTTTGTTTGGCCTTCGGAATACGAGGGCTTCGGGTTGCCGCCATTGGAAGCAATGGCTTGCGGAACGCCGGTTTTAAGCACAAAAAAAACCTCATTAGCTGAGGTTTTAGGGGATTATCCAATTGCGGTTGATGAGCCGAATAATGTAGAAGAAATTAAGGATAAAATGATGGAGGCATTGAGTAACGAGAATTTAAGAAATGAGATGATCAAAAAAGGATTAGAACGCACCAAGCACTTTTCCTGGCAAAAAACAGCAGAAGAAACATTAAGAATTTTGATAAATTATGCAAAATAAGATTTATTTTTATATTCTCTTGGGAGTTGAGGGTTTGGTGTTGGTTTTGGTTTGTTTGGGTATTATGCCAAGAGAATTGGTTTTAGTTTCCAATGGCTTGTTATTATTTTATTTCCTTTTCAGTAGAGTGGGGGAAGGGCTGCTCCTTTTTATTGCTTCAATCCCGATTTTTGTTGCTTTGCCGATTAGCGAGAGCTTTGACTCATTAAGCGCGGGAAGATTATTTATTTTGATTTTATTCTTAAAATGGCTTTTTGAAAAAAGATTAGCAATTTGGTCAAAATTTAAGTCATTAGGTTTTAAAGAAATTTTTAAAAATTACCGACTAGAATTATTCTCCGTGATTTTATTTATTATACTTGCTCTTTCAATAATGAACGCAGTTGATTTGGGCGCAGGAGTGAAAAAATTGATATATTTAGTAAATCTGTCAGTTGTTTTCATTATGGTTAAAGACTTAGTGAAGGATAAAGAATATTTGCAAAAAATAATTAAAGCAGCGCTGATTTCGTTTGGATTGGTATTTTTAATTGCTCTATTGCAACTAATCAGCGTGTATTTCTTTACCATCGGTAGGTTCTGGGATTGGTGGGCAGACCATATTTCTTATAATTTTTACGGCGAGAATTTAAAACAGATTGTAAAAAATACCAATGCTTGGTTTGCGGCCTCGCCCTCGGGCCCATCAGTAATTCGTCTTTTTGGCTCTTTTACTGACCCGCATAGTTTTGCTTTATATTTATTGTTGGTTTGCCCGTTTTTGTATGTTTTTATTTTTCCGATTCTTAAGGATATCAAGGTTAAGTGGAAAGATTTTAGAAAAATAAGATTTAATAAATGGTTTCTCGGCGTTGTATTTATTCTAACCCTGTTTTTTATTATTCTTTCTGGAACGCGCGGAATCTGGATTGCTGCTATGTGCGGGTTTGTTGCCGCGATTTTTCTTTTTATCATCAGAAAAGATTTACACCGCAGCGTTTCTTATATTCTTTTAACAATTTTAATTTTTATAACCCTGATTCCTATAGCTTCTATTTTTACAACAATTCCACAATTTAAGGAGAAAGGCGGTTTAGACGCAGCCTTAGTTTTAAAAAGATTGGGGTCAATTTTAGATATTAATGAAACTTCTAATCAAGGAAGAATATATATCTGGAAAAAAACATTGGAAAGTATTAAAAAATCACCTTTACTGGGCATTGGTATAGGTAATTTTCCGATTGTGTTGGAGCAAGATATTAAACTGGCTAAGGCCGGTTCTTCTGCCCATAATTTGTATTTGAATTTTGCCGCAGAAGGAGGAGTTTTAAGTTTTTTAATGGTGGTTTTAATTTTCTTGGAGATTTTAATTGTTATTTTTAAGGTTTTGAAATCAGAGATTTCTCCGAAAATCAGATTATTAATCACGGGAGTTTTTATTTATTTTATCTGGACTTTCGCATATAGTTTTTTTGACATTGCCTTATTAGACGAAAGAGTATTTTTATTATTTCTAATCATCATTGGAATTGTTTTTGCGATTAAAAATAATAAAAAATTGCAGAGCTATGAATAAATTAGTATCTATAATTATTTTGACCTACAATTCGGAGCGTTATATTGAAAATTGCTTAAAGTCTGTAAGCGGACAGACATATGATAATATAGAGATTTTGATTGTAGATAATAATTCTAATGACGGAACAAGGGGAATCCTAAGGGAACTCAAGGGGAATCAAAGGGTGATTTTAAATAATGAAAATTTAGGTTATGCTGGTGGAAACAATATTGGGATTAAGCAAAGTAGGGGAGAGTATGTGATTTTAATTAATCCTGATGTGGTGTTAGATAAAAATTTTGTGCAAGAAATTGTCAGCGAATTTGAAAAAGACCCTAAAATCGGTTCTGTGCAAGGCAAAATTTATCAAATGAATAAAAGGGTTAAAACTAATATTATTGATACTGTTGGTTTTGAATTTTTTAAATCAGGCAGAATAATTGATAGGGGGCAGGGAGAGCAAGATAACAGACAATATGATAAATCTTATGAAATATTTGGAGTGAATGGGGCAGCGGCTGTTTATAGACGAGAAACTTTAAATGATGTAGAATTAAAAGAAGAATATTTTGATGAGGATTTTTTCTGCTATGCAGAGGATTTTGATTTAGCGTGGAGAGCGAGATTAAGGGGATGGAAGTCGGTTTTTAATCCCAAAGCCATTGCTTGGCACGACCGCACAAGCTCTAAATCAATCAGTGGGGGATGGAAAGAATTCAGAAAAACCAGAAAATCACAATCATTATGGTTAAGAAAAATGAGTTGGCGTAATGTGTGGCTGGCGTTTATCAAGAATCTACCACTTAAATCATTTTTCCATCCGCAATTTCTCAAACGCCAGATTAAGTTTTGTTTTTATCTATTAATTTTTGAGCCCGGGGTATTGTTAATAAAATTTTCCATCATTAAACTTTTGCCAAGAATGTTAAAGAAAAGAAAAATTATCATGGAAAATAAAAAAGTAAATTATGTTAGATTCGATTAAGCCGCCGAAAAAATTCAAAAAATTATTCAGATTCAGGCACGCGCAAGAGCACGTGGGACACGAAGAATTACCAAGAAAAATCAACAGGAAAAAGTTGCTTATTTTGATTTTAGTGATAATTGTTTTAATTGTCCCGGCTTTTTATATTTTTAAGACCGGAGCTGCTTTTAGCAAAATTATTACGATTAGAAACATTGCCTGGGAGAAAATTTTCGGAAAATTGCCTGCTTCGGAATATAACCCACCACAAGACCCAGACAGAATCAATACCTTATTATTAGGAATCAGGGGAGAGGGTGATTCTGACGGCGGTCTGCTCACTGACGGTATTATGATTGCCAGTTTACAGAAAAGTACTGGAAAGGTGGCTCTGATCTCTGTTCCTCGTGATTTATATTTGCAAATGCCGGGCGAGGCAAAATACGAAAAAATAAATGCTGCTTATGCTGTTGGTTTGGAAAAATACGAAAACGGGCTTGATTATGTTAAAAAAACAGTTGCTTATGTATCCGGTCTCTATATTGATTATGCAGTAGAAGTGAACTTTGAAGCATTGAAAGATATTGTTGATTTAATGGGTGGAATTACGATTTATTTAGAAAATAAATTTATTGAGGATAAGCAATGGTTATGCGACAAAAATGGGCAAAATTGCCTGCCGTTTATATTGGAAGCTGGTAAGCAAAACCTGAACGGCGATGCAGCTCTGCTTTATGTTCGCTCCCGTTTTTCCAGTAATGATTTTGATAGGGCCAGGCGACAGCAGCAGGTTATAATTGCTCTGAAAGACAAAGTATTATCATTGGGAATTTTAAGCGATCCCCTTAAAATCGGCGGAATTATTGATGTGCTTTCTAAAAACATCAGAACCGATGTCAGCCCTTGGCAGATTCCAGAGTTGCTTAAGTTGGCACAAACAGCCAAGACAGATAATATTATTAGAAGGGTTTTCGAAAATTCGCAGCTGGGATTGCTTTATGAAACCAAGATTAATGGAATTTATGTGCTTTTGCCGACAGAGGGTAATTTTACTAAAATCAGGGAGGCGTGCCAGGATATTTTTAATCAATGATTAAAATTTCTGTTATTATAACCCATCATCAGACCTTGGAATTACTGGATCTTTGCCTGAAATCAATCAAGAAAAACATTGGCGATTTAGAGTATGAAATAATTGTTGTTGACAGCGAGTCCCAGAAAAAAAATCAGGAATTTTTAAAATACGAACATCCGGAAATTAAACTGATTGCATTTAAAAAAAATCTTGGTTATTCCAAGATAATAAATGCCGGGCTAAAAGAAGCAAAAGGAGAATATATTTTAATTCTTAATGCAGATATTATTATTTTGGACGGAACTATTTCTGAAATGCTAAAATATATAGAGAAAGATAAAAGCATCGGTATTATCGGTCCTCAACTTCTGGATTTTACAAATAACATACAAATATCTTGTTTTTCCACGCCAAGCATAGGAGCAATTTTAGCCCGCCGGACTTTTTTAGGAAAAACAAAATGGGGGAAAAACGCATTAGCTAAATTTACAATCAGTGATTGGGGCAGAAATTCAGTTAAAGAAGTTAATTGGGTTCAGGGATCAGCAATGCTGGTAAGAAAAAAGGCATTTGAGAAGGTTGGATTATGGGATGAAAGATTTTTTATGTATTTTGAAGACGCGGATTGGTGCAGGCGCTTTTGGGAAAATGGTTTTAAAGTTGTTTATCTGCCCAATGCCAAAATGGTTCATTATTACCATAGAAGCAGTAAAAAATGGGGAGCATTTCTGGATGTGTTTTTAAATAAACATGCCCGAATCCATATCATCAGCGCTATTAAATATTTTTGGAAATATAAAAAAAATTAACAAAAAAATATGCCACTTTTTAGAAAAAAATATTTATTAATACCTGTTATAATTGTTTTGGCTGCTGGGTTATTCTGGGGCGGGTTTTTTATTGGTAAGGGTGTTCAGCCAAAACCATCGGTTTCTGAAAGAATATTTTTTAATAGGGAATTAGGGAAGCCGGAGCCGGTTGATTTCGGTCTTTTTTGGCAAGCCCTGAAAACACTTGAAGAAAAATATGTCGACAGCAGTAAAATCGACTACAAAGGAGTATTATATGGAGCGATTGAGGGAATGACCAATTCCTTAGGCGATGATTATACGGTTTTTATGAGGCCGGAAAAAGCTGAGTCGTTTATGAAAAGCGTCAGCGGCAATGAAAAATTTGAAGGTGTAGGAATGGAAATAGGAATCAAGGGAAAAGTATTAACCGTGATTTCGCCTTTAGAGGGAACGCCAGCTTACAAGGCAGGCATAAAAGCAGGGGATAAAATTTTGAAAATAGACGATACTCCCACTGATGGATTATTGACAGAAGAAGCAGTAAGTTTAATCAGAGGCAAAAAGGGGACTTCTGTGATTTTAACCATCAACAGGAAAGATTTTGACGAGCCCAAAAAAATAACTTTGGTCAGAGATGTCATTCAAGTTCCGGTTATAAATTGGTCAATAATGGATTCTGATATCGCTTATATTAAGATTTATCAGTTTTCTGCCAATCTTTCTTCTAAATTTGAGGATGTAGTTTCTGAAATTCTTAAATCTAATGCCAAAAAAATTATTTTGGATTTAAGAAACAACCCCGGCGGATATCTGCAAACAGCCAATGACATAGCGAATTGGTTTATTCCTAAAGGACAAATTATTTTAAAGGAAGAATTCAAGGATGGCAACAAAGATGAATACGTAAGCAGGGGATACAGCGCTATTCAGGATTTTCCGGTTGTGGTGTTGGTAAATAAGGGCTCTGCTTCAGCTTCAGAAATTTTAGCTGGCGCGCTTCGGGATATCAGAGGCATAAAACTAATCGGAGAAAAAACATTTGGCAAGGGTTCTGTTCAGGAAATAGAAAGCTTTAGAGACGGTTCTTCTTTAAAACTCACGGTTGCCAAGTGGCTGACTCCTTCCGGTGTTTCCATAACCGACGAGGGACTGAATCCAGATATTACTATAGAATTAACCGAAGATGATTACAATAATGACCGAGACCCGCAATTAAATAAGGCCAAGGAAATCATAAATTTATGAAGGTGATTCTTTTAAAAGATATAGAAAAGATAGGAAAAAGAGGGGATGTAAAAGACGTATCTGATGGATATGCAAGGAATTTTCTATTTGTTAAAAAATTAGCCATAATTGCCACTAACAACGCGATTAAAGAATTGGAAAAACAAAAAGAATTAGAAGCGCAGAAAGCAGAAGAAGATTTAAAGGTAGTGGAGGAAATGGTTTCACAAATTGACGGGTTGGAAATAGAGGTGCCAACAAAAATAGATGAAACCGGCAAATTATACGGTTCAATCAATGAGGTTAAAATCAGCCAGATTTTCAAAGACAAAGGAATGGAAATAAAAAAAAACCAAATAAAAATTCCCCAGCCCATCAAAGAGATTGGAGAGTATCCCGTGACAATAAGTTTTGACCACGGCCTGGAGGCAGATATAAAATTAATTATAATTGATGAAAATAAGCCCGTTGCAAAAGCAGACGAGGCCTAAGCAACATCAACAACTTTAACGGTTCGTTTATTGCCATCAAAATTAATTTTGGTGGCAGTTCTAAATTTTACAACTCCGGATTTTACAGCATAAAGCGTATCATCGTTTCCTCGGCGGACGTTTTTTCCGGGAATAAATTTTGTTCCTCTCTGGCGAATTATAATACTTCCGGGTTTTGTTTTTTCACCCTGATATAGTTTAACTCCTAAATATTTTGGTTGCGAGTCCCGTCCTAACTTAGTCGAGCCCGCAGATTTCGTTGTCGCCATAGTCGCTTCGCTAAATTAAAAATTAAAAATCAAAAATTCAAAATAATACTTTTAACTTTTGACTTTGGACTTTTAACTTATCTTTATGTTAGCAAAAATAAAAACCTTTGTCAAAAACAATTTCCAAGATATTTTTATTATATTGGTCATTATTTTGGTAGCGTTGATTTGTTTTGGTGTCGGGAGATTGACGAGTCCGAAAACAGAGCCGATTTTGATTAAGAATTTAGAGCAGGCGAGTGTAGGGAGTTTAGAAATAGAGCAAGCCGCCTCCGTCCCGCTAAGCGGGACTACGGCGGACAAGGGGCGGGTTGTGGGGTCAAAAAATTCTGACAAATATCATCTCCCGGATTGTCCGGGGGCTAAGCAGATTAGCGAACAGAATGAAGTTTGGTTTGATTCAATCGCAGAAGCAGAAAAAGCCGGCTACAAACCAGCTTCCAACTGTCCGGGGTTAAAATAATTATTTTTCCGGTTTTTTCTTGGTAATTTTTAAAATCGTAAATTTTTTTTCTCGTTTGATTTTTTCAAGTTCCTCTTTATTTAACTTTTTTAGATCATAACTATACCGTGTTTGGGTTAGGCGAGTAATATAACCGCTTTCTCCAAAAACTCTTTCGATATTTTCTTTATTCAAATACATTTCAATAATTTCCTGCAATTCATCAAGTTTTTTATTATTCTGGCTATTCTGCTCTTTAATCTGGAAATATTCATTAACCACTTTTTTCGCCTGTTCGTCATCAATACTCATCTGCTCTTTGTATAGATGCTTCCACATCGGGCAGATTTTTTTGTATCCGCACCAGTCGCACAAAGCAGAGGGGATTGGCTGGAACTCGCTTTTTTCTATTTTTGCTAATTGTTCCCAGATTTTTTCTTGAATATGGTCTAATTGTTGTTTTGTTCTGAAAGTTGTAATTGTTTCTTGATGCTTTAAATAATATAAGGTGAGTTTGATGTTTTCTATTCCTTGCTGGATAAATTGCGGCCAGCGATTGATAATTCCCAGACAATACAAGGAAAGCTGCAAGCTGTTGTTTACGTCTTCCTGTGAGGGAAGTTTTTTTGTTGTTTTATAGTCAATAATTTCCAATTTACCGTCGCTGGTTTTATCAATTCTGTCCACGATTCCCGCCAAAAGGCATTTTTCATTTTGGCTTTTCGGGTTTTCCAATAAAACCTCAAATCTGGTTTCCGTGCCGAGAACAGTGAATTTATCTTTTATCTTTGTAAAATGTTCGTAATAATTTTTCAGAATTTTAATTGCTTCGGAAAAATAAATCATATCTGTTTGTTCGTCTCCGAAAACACTTGATTCCCAAATTTCTTTTAAATAATTCAGCAATTCATCAAGAGTAGGGGAGAGTGGTGATTTGGAATGGAAATATTGCAATGCTTTATGCAGTTTATTACCAAAAACCGCCTCTTTTGTTTTCGGAGCTTTTATTTTATCCACAACCTGAAATTTATACTTCAGCGGGCATTGCTTAAAAGTATCCAGAGCAGAGTATGAGGTTTTGATTATTTTAGTTTCACTCATATTTTAATCATAGCTTATCGCTGGAAATAAGAGAAGCCCCGACGCGGTTGCGCCGGGGCGGGGGTGACCAGGGAATTGTTTATTCCTCTGTTAAAAGTACTGGGCCGGGAGCTAGTTCTTCAAAGACGGGTTTGCTAGGGGTCCAGGTTCTGGATCCAAGTTTGGTTTTCCCCTTTACGACCCTGCAAACAACGGAGAACTTCACTTCCTGATGAACGTTGTGTACGGCGTCGAAAGCGATAAGCGTACCTTTCTTGCCGATTTTGCGAGAATTGTCGCTTTCTTTCAGGCTTGTGATTTTGAGACGTTCTAGCCTGAGAATAGATCCTTTGCCGCCGAACAATGAACGGACACCAGACTCGATTTCTTCGTCGATCGCTTGAAGACTGACCAACACCGACGCTGTTAAATCGATTTCCATAACATCCTCCTGTTACAGGATTCACTTGGCAGTTGCCAAGCCTTGCCGTTTCGGCAAGTAAGGTAAGTAAGGTACTTTATCCTATGGTAATTATATCATATAATTTACCATTTTGTCAAGTGTTTTGATTGGAAATAAAAAAAGAGCGGGGATTATTCGACCCCGCTTCTTATCCGCTTGTAGCATTCGCGGTCATAGACCCAGGTTTTACGTATAATGTACAGCGCTGAAAGGGTGAACACAGCCAAAAGAATGATTTGTAAAACATTATCAACCCTATTTACTGGCGGCGGCCACGACATCAGAAAACTTAGGACAGCAATGGCTGCCGCCACCCAATTTTCCTGCCACCAATAATCCCAGAAAGAAAGATCCCTTTTTTGCATTTTTTCTCCTTATTCTAAGATAAATCCATCTTAACAAATATCCCAAAATTTTGCAAGGGGATTTATTCTTTCAACTTCCTCCCGCTGTGGAATTGGCGATGTACGTCACGTAGCCGTTTGTTGGTGACGTGAGTGTAGATTTGGGTTGTGGCGATATTTTGGTGTCCGAGAAGCTCCTGGACAGTTCTAATATCAACTCCCTGATTCAATAAATCGGTGGCATAAGAATGACGCATTGTGTGCGGAGTTGCCATAATCGGCAGTCCGGAAATTTTTGAATATTTTTCCATAATTCTTTCAATAGAACGACTGGTTAGTCGTTTCGGAGAAGGGGAGTCTTCATCGGTTTTTCCGGGCCGATAGTTTATAAATAATGCTTTATCATTATCATTTCTGGTTTTTAAATATTCGCGCAGCCATTTTACCGTTCTCTCGGAAAAATAAACTGTTCTTGCGCGTCCGCCTTTTCCGGTAATTCCTAATTCCAAATCTTTTGTATCGGATTTTATTTTTATCTGTTCTCTACTTAGGGCAGCCAATTCAGCCACACGCAACCCGGTAGAGAAGAGGACCTCCAAAATAGCCCTATCCCGCAGTCCTATATTGTGCGACGTATCGGGTGCCATTAATAATTTCTCAACCTGATCCAGGGCGAGAAACTTTGGCACTTGAGCGGTTTTGTCTTTGGCCAGTTTAATCTTTTCAGCAGGCAGGGACTGGATATCCTTGTCCGTAAAATAATTCAATAAATTTCTTAACGCAATTAAATAATAATTTTGCGTTTTCTTTTTCAGTGTTTTTTTATTTGTATTAGAGATAGGGAAGCGCGATAAGAAAATTCTGTACTTCCAGATATGGTCAGGAGTCAGTTCATGGGGCTTTAAGGCCTCGTTATGGGTCTGCTTAAGCCACTTAACAAACTTATTAAGATATCTGCTGTAGTTTTCCTGGGTTTTTGATGCAGCACCGCGCTCAACTTCTAAATATTCCAAGAAACCGGTAAGATGATTAATGATTGTTTTGTTTGAGTTTTGCATAGGTGACAGGACTGATTAACCTATATAACGTCGCTTTACCTACATTGTCCGACATTATATATATTTATAATAATTGGCTAAAATAGCCGTGTCAACCCTATCACCTTTAGCTAAAGGTGATAGGGTTAATCCTCTCCCCTATAAGTCCTATAAATATTTCATCGGGTCTAAATGTGCGCCGATTGGAACTGTTCCATACCATACTTTTTGTATTTGTACTGTTTCCGAGGCGTAAACCCCAAAATGCAAATGCGGGCCGGTTGAATACCCCGTGCTTCCTTCATAACCGATTATATCTCCTCTTTTAACCAAATCCCCTGTTTTAAAATTTCCATAACTGGAGAAATGGCCGTATAAAGTTGTTAATTTATTATCGTGTTCAATTAGTATCCATTTGCCATAAGCATAGCGGCCGCAGTTCCCTATTCCAATGACTTTGCCGTCCCGGGCCGCTCGTATAGCTTCTCCGTAGCTTGAAGAAATATCTATGCCATTGTGGAACCCGGCCTTGTATAATTTCTTGCTATAAGCGGTATAACCATATGCCTGGGTTAAAACCCCGTCTAAAGGCCAGCTAAGCACCCCAGGACGGGCTTCTGGCATAGAACTGGGGTCCAGGGTGAGCTTTATTTTGTCTTCTAAGTCGAATATCTGCTGTTCAATTTCCTGTTGTTTTCTCAGGGTATCGTTTAAAAGGGTTTGATACTGTTTTTCCTGTCCTTTGGTCTGGACTAAAAGATAGTTTTTTTCTTGTTTTTCCTGATCAATAATTTGTTTTTGGTTGCGCAATTGATTATTTAAACTGGCTAATTGGGTTCTTTGATATTCGGCCGTGGCTTTTTCCTGCTCCATATTTTTCTTTAATTCCTGGAGAGCCAGCATGTTTTTAAGAACATTTTCCTGCAAGGACTCAAGATAATGGACCTGATTTACAAAATCAGACAAACTATTCTTCATTAAAATGGTTTCTATTAATGATTCCTGGTCGTATTCATAAAGCACCTGAATCATTATAGATATTTCCTGTTTTTTCTTGTCTATTTCGTTCTGTTTTTCTCCAATATCCAGGGACAACCCTTCTATTTGTAGAGTCGTAGAAGATATTCTGGCCGAGGTTATTGAAATGTCGTTTTGTAATTTTTTAATTCTACTTGCAATCGTGGCAAGTTGATTATTAAGCGTGTTTTTTGCACTTTGAGTGGTTTCCAGTTCCTTTTTATAGGTAGCTGCTTGTTGCTCTAATTGTTTAATTTCCTCTTCTTTTTGTCTGATTTGCTCCTGAAGGTCATCAATCAAGCTGGCCGAAGCAATGTTCGGCAATAACCAAGAAATAATAATCAATAAACAAATTATGTTGGTTATTTTTTTCATTTTATTAAACCAGTCGCCTTTTTAATTCTTTCCAGGGTTTTTTTCTTGCCTAAAATCTCGGCGATTTCAAATGGTCCGGGAGATTTATCTCTACCACTTAAAGCAACGCGCAATGGCCAGAGCATTTTTCCCCTGTCGCCATTGCCGAATTTTTCCGCTTTCGGCATTAAAATTTCTTTTATTTTATCGGCCCGGAAGTCCACAGGTTTAATGTCGCACAATATTGATGCGGTATTTGTTAAAGATGTTGATGTGTCTGATATACTCATTTGTTTCCACGGCAAAAGGTCTGGTTTGTATTTCGGCTCCTTGAAGAAAAATTCAGTCGCCTCCCCTACTTTGGACAGCTTGACCATTCTCTCTTTTTCCAAATTGATAATTTTTTCCAAATCCTTTTTGCTGAAATTTGTTTTTTTCGGCAAATAAGGCAAACATAATTTTATTAAATCCTGAATTGGTTTTTGGCGGAGATAATGGCTGTTGAACCAATTAAGTTTATCAATATTGAATACTGCCCCGCCTTTTTGGATTTTTTCCAACGAGAATTCTTTTATTAAATTATTTAAAGAAAAAATTTCCCTATTGTCTCCGGGGTTCCAACCCAATAAAGCCATAAAATTGACCATTGCTTCGGGCAAATATCCCTGTTTTTTATAATCCACAAGCGAGACAGCGCCGTGCCTTTTACTTAATTTTGACCTATCCGGCCCCAAAATCAAAGGCAAATGGGCGAATTGCGGCGGTTTCCAGTCCAATGCTTCATAAATCAGGATTTGCTTCGGGGTATTGGAAATATGGTCCTCTCCCCTGATTACGTGGCTGATTTTCATTTCATAATCATCAATTACTGCGGCAAAATTATATAATGGCTCTTTTAAACTTTTTGCCAAAGAAAAATCTCCGAGTATGGAACTATTAATTTCTACTCTGCCGCGGATTAAGTCGTGAAACACCACTTGTTTATTTGGATTTTTAAACCAGATGATTTTATTTATATATGCTTTGCCATCGTCTAAAAGCTGCTGAAGATATTTTTCATAAATTTTTGTGCGTTTACTTTGATAGTATATTTCGTCCCATTTTAAGCCCAGCCATTTTATGCCATTTAAAATATCTTTTTCAAATTCTTTTTTGGAGCGCTGTTTATCTGTATCTTCAATGCGCAAAATAAAACTACCTTTATTCTTTTTGGCAAAGAGGTAGTTAAATAATGTAGATCGTGCTGATCCAACATGATAAGGGCCGGTCGGCGACGGCGCAAACCTGACTCTAATTTTGGTGTTTGGAGTCATACCAGTATTATAACAAGAATTGGGAAATAAAAAAAGGAGCGGTGGCAAGGGCCTTCCGCTCCTTTGCGGACGTAGGGATTCTCAAAATGTGCTTAGGGCCGACCAAGAAAGTATGCCGGGAAATCTTTTACCCGGAGGCAGGGCCGCAAATGAGACCACCGTGCCTTTCTCCCCTTTAAGAATTATGGTTTTGTATTTAAGGTTGACCAAAACATACAAAACCCTGTATGCCCGGCCCCTGATGATTTGGAACTGGCCGGTTGCCGAGGATGGTATGGTTTCCATGGCTTTCAAAAGTATGCCCGGCTTAAGAGCCCCCTTACGAAACATTTGAAGAACGGTCATAATAACCTCCTTTAGAATTTTTATCAGATAATATAATTATACTCTTATAATACTATTTTGTCAAGCTTTTTGGGTGAATTTTAGAATTTCGTCACGGATTAGTTCGGGAGTGTTGGGGTTGTAGAAGGATTTGGCTTTTTGGGATAATGCGGAAAGTTTGGCGGGGTTGGTGATTAATTTGGAGATTTCTTCCAGAAAAATATTCGGTGTGAGGTTCTCTTGTTCTATCACAATCGCTCTTTGGTTGTTATCAGAAAATTCATAAGCATTCTGTCTTTGGTGATTTTGCGCAGAATCAGGTATGGGAATAAGAATACTTGACTTGCCCAATGCAGCGATTTCAAAAATGCTTCCAGCCCCAGCCCGATTAACAATTAAATCAGCCAAGGCAAAAACATCTTTTAGTTGTTCGGCATTTAAAAACGGATATAAATGATATGTCGGAGATTTTTGAATGTTTTTTTCAATGAATTTTATATTTAATTTACCGCAAATGTGGATAATTTCCGCGATTTCCAATAATCGCGGCAAAGTATTGATTACTGCTTCGTTTATTTTTTCCGCGCCCTGCGAACCGCCCAAAATTAACACCACTGGCTTGCTTGTTCCGAGCGAGGTCGAGGGAGTTGAAATATTGAATACTTTTCTCGCCCGCTCTTTATCTCCTTGTAATAATTCTTTTCTCACTGGATTGCCGATAATAATAATTTTTTTCTGTTGTTTTTTCTTAAAATATTTTGCGCTGTTGGGAAACGATAAGATGATTTTTTTGGCAAATTTGGCGGTAATTCTATTGGCTAAACCCGGAATACTGTCTGAATCGTGAAGAATAATCGGAATGCGGTAAATCCAGCCAACAAAAACTACGGGAAAACTGCCGTATCCGCCCTTACTGAAAATAACGTCTGGCATCCAGATAAATAAATGCCAAAAAGATTGAATTATTCCGACAATCGTTTTTGTAAGTTCTATTGAGAGGAACGGATCAAAATATCTTTTAAATTTTCCCGCAGAAATAAATTTTGCTTTAATGTTTTGCATGTTTTCTCTGGCAAAACTATCTGGTCCGAGATAAAAAAAATCCTGCACATCCTGAAAAGATTCTTTAATGGCAATAATTGGAAATATGTGTCCTCCGGTTCCGCCGCCGGTAAATAAAATTTTCATATTGTATGTTTTGATATATTAACCAGGATTCCTGCGCCAGCCAAAGTAATAATTAATGCCGAACTACCATAACTGACGAATGGCAGAGGAATTCCGGTCAAAGGAATTAATCCGCTTATTGCCGCGACATTGATTAAAACCTGAAATCCAAACCAGCAGACAATCCCGCAAGCCAGTAATTTAGCAAATTCATCAGGAACTTTCTTGGATATTCTCAATCCTTTAAAAATTAAGAGTATAAACAAAATGATTAAAATTATAATGCCGATAAAGCCGATTTCTTCAGCGGCAATGGCAAAAATCGAATCCCCCATTACCTCTGGAAGATAACTGTATTTTTGAATGCTGTGTCCGAGCCCTTTGCCGAAAATTCCTCCCGATCCGATGGCCAACAGGGCTTGATTTATCTGATAGCTGATCCCCTGCGGATCGATTGAAGGATTTAAAAAAGTAATAAATCTTTCCATGCGGTGCGGGAAAAATTTAATTAAGGAGAAAAAAGCAGCTGCATAACAAACAGCGACAATAGCCATCTGGTGAATTTTTGCTCCGCTCAAAAAATACATCACAAACCCCACAACAACAATCAATCCGAGTGTACCAGCATCTGTTTGCAGGGTCATTAATCCGCCAATCAATGCGGTAATCACCAGAAAAGGAATTAAAGTATTAAAAACATTTTTTTTGGTAAAAAATGCCGCCAAATAAATAATGAATGCGAGCTTTAAAAATTCTGATGGCTGGAAAAAAAATGGGCCAATTGCTATCCATCTTTGGGCGCCGCCGTGTTTAAAACCTAATTGCGGCACGAAAACCAATATTGACAGTATTAAAGCAGCGAAAAATATGAGTAAAGAAAATTTTTTCCAGGTTTTGTAATGTATTTTTTGGCAAATAAAAAAAGCAATCAACCCTATAACTCCGCCGTAAAGCAATTGATGAAGAAAATAATAATACGGCTTGCCGGTTCTTTCCTGTGAAATGACCATTGAGGCACTGAACAAGATTATTAGGCCGAAAATCAATAAAGCTAAAATAATTAATATTAGCCTCTTATCCGGTTTCCTCTTTTTCATGTTTTTCTTAATATTTTTCCCGCTTTTTCATGCGTGTATTCCCCTTTATTAACAGCAATCTTGCCATTAACAATAACATATTCTATTCCACTGGGATATTGGTAAGGATTTTCAAAAGTGGCTCTGTCAGATATTTTATTGGGGTCGATAAGAACTAAATCAGCCCAATAATTTTTCTTGATTAATCCCCTGTCTTTAAACCCAAGTTTTTGTGCTGGTCCGCCGGTTATTTTGTAGATTGCTTCTTCCCAGCTGACAATGTGTTTTTCTTCTACATATCTTTTCAGAAAACGGGGAAAAGCGCCAAAACAGCGCGGATGGACCAAATCATTTTTATCTCGATAATAATTAATATTGTAGCCAGTGCTGTCAGAGGCAATAAAGCTTAAGCGATGAGCTAATCCCATTTCCACATTTTCTTCGCTTAGAGTGTCTACAAAAACAGTAATTCTTGCTTCGGAAATAACCAGCATATTGATAATTGCTTCTTCCACGCTTACGTTTTGGGCCTTGGCAATCTCCGCAATTTTTTTGCCGATGAAAGATTTGTCTATCGGAGAAACTGCCACGGTGATTTTGTCGTATTCGTAGGATTTTTTTTCCTGCATTTCTTGGATAACCTTTGCCCGAATAGACGGATCTTTTAATCTTTTTAAAAGCATTATTTTTCCGCCTTCAGCTACCCAGTCAGGTAAAAGAATATAGAGTACGGAGCCGGTAATCGTATAGGGGTAAATATCAAAGTTGATATTTTTGGCTTTTTCAATCAGTTTAATGGCTTTTTCCATATTTGGCCAGAAACTTTTACCCATTGCTTTTAAATGAGATATTTCAGTAGATACGCCGGTTTTTTGGGCAATTTCTATGGTTTCTTCTACGGCTGGAATAAGTTCTTCTGCTTCGCCGCGAATATGGCTGGTGTAAAGCCCTTCAAAATTTTTCACTACTTTTGCCAGTTCAATAATTTCTTTGGTCGTGGCAATTTTGGCGTGGCTGTAAGCTAAGCCCGTCGATAATCCGAAAGCGCCCTGCTTAAGTGCGGTTTTCAGCATTTCCGCAATAATTTTTAGTTCCTTAGGTGTTAATTCTCTGAATTCATCCTTTAATAATCCCCTTCTCAGGGTTGAGTGGCCGACTAAACTGGCAAAATTGACGCCAATTTTTCTTTTTTCCAAAGTTTCTAAAAATTCATTAAAGGTCAGCCAGTTAAGATTTATTTGAGAAATATCTGCCCATTTCTGAATGGTTTTTAAAATGTCGGCAGAAACTAACGGAGCCAAAGAAGAACCGCAATTCCCGCCTAAAATTGTGGTTATGCCCTGTCTTAATAAGCTTTCCAAGCTTGGAATGGTGAATAAGGTTAGATAGGTATCGGAGTGGTTATTAATGTCTATAAATCCCGGCGTGAGGTAATAGCCGTCAGCATCAATAATTATATTTGCTTTCGTATTTTTTATTTCTCTCTTAATCTTTTTTATTTTCCCGTCCGATACTGCCACATCAGCCTTATATTTACTGTTTTTTGTGCCATCGATAATAATGGCGTTTTTAATTAAAATGTCGTACATATATTTAGCTTTTTAGAAATTAGCTTATTAGCTTTTTAGAAAAGATTAGTATCAACGAAAAATATGACCAAGCCGATTACTGCCATTACTCCGGCAATTATCCAGAATCTCATCGTTACCTTGGTTTCCGGCCATCCTTTGGCTTCAAAATGATGATGGATGGGCGTGGATAAAAATATTTTTTTATGTCTAATTTTTTTGGATACGACCTGGATTATTGTTGTGAGGGACTCAATAACTAAAATAAATCCGATGAAAGGCAATAGAAAAAGACAATTTGTCAGCATTGCTATTACTCCTAATGTAATTCCCAAAGACATTGAGCCGGTGTCACCCATAAAAAAGCGCGCAGGGTAAATATTAAACCATAAGAACGCCAAAAGCGCTCCGGCAATAGCTGCGCAGAAAGTAGCCAGTTCAATTTTTCCCTGTGTAAAACTAATTACCGCAAAAGCAGAAAAAGCAGTCAATAAAACTCCTCCGGACAATCCGTCTAATCCATCGGTTTGATTGGTGGAAAAGGCGCTGGCCACAATCGCAAAAATAAAAATCGGGATATACCATATACCAATATTAAAATCGCCAAAAAACGGAATATGTAGTAAGTCCCAATCAAGTTTGAAATAAAACCAATAAGCTGCGATAGCCGCAATAATAAAATAAATAATTAATTTTTCGCTAACTCTTAATCCCTTTCTCTTTTTTCCGATTCTGGTGGAAACGCCGATGATGTCGTCAATTAAACCAATAATCGCAGCAAAAAGCAAAACTCCCAAAGGCAAAAGGGTTTGTTTTCTGGTTAAAAAATTATAATCGGAAAAAATTGTGTCCGAACCGAATAATTTTGTTAAAGCCCAAATACCTATTGCCAAACCCCCCGCAACCACCCAGATTAAAATTCCGCCCATAGTTGGCGTGCCTTCCTTTTTTTTGTGCAGAGAAGTGAAAATCGGGGTATTGCCTTCGTCTCTAATCCCCTTTCCTAATTTGTATTTATATAAAAAGTGAGTGAGTATCGGCGTAAATAAAATTGCCGACACAAAAGAAATCGCCGCGATAATTAAAATTTTTATAATCGGAAAGATATTGTTCATTTCCATAGCCATGCTTCCTGGGCCCAGTTAATCAATTTTTCAGTGTCTCCCTCTCTTTGGTCGGAGTCCAAAACCACGGTAATTAAATAATTATTGGATTTGACACGCTCACCATAAATATTAGATATTGTTATCATACATCCGCCAGCTTCATCAGTAAAACCGGTTTTTCCGCCAATAAGCTGCGGAATTTTACCCAATAATTTGTTGGTGCTGGTCAGATTATGAATAAACTTGCGGTCAGTTGAGTAAATGCTTGATTGCGGAGTTTTTAAAATATCTAAAATTATCGGAAAATCAAGGGCATACTTGGTTAATTTAGCCATTTCTGCAACATTTGATTTATTTTCAGGGCTTAGGCCGGCTGGGTCAATAAAGCTGGTATTTTCTAATCCCAATTCTTTTGCTTTGCTGTTCATCAGGGTTATAAATTCATTATAACTCATTCTGGGATTATCTGTGGCTAATGCCATAGCCGCATCATTACTTGATTCTATTAACATAATATAAAGCAAATTTTTAACTGTTAGTTCTTCATCGGCAATTAACCCCCCTGTGTCGCCATTAACTTTGACTGATTGGGCGGAAACTTTAATAATTTCTTCTGGATTATAATTTTCCAAAACAATGATTGCGGTCATGATTTTGGTTAAACTGGCAATGGGAAGGATTTGGCTTGTGTCTCTCTGAAAAAGAATATTGTCTTTTTGGTTGGAATAAATCAAAATCGCCGATTTAGCTAATATTTCCGGCTCATCTATTGACCAGTTGCGCATCGGAAAAATTTCCGGAGTTTTCTGAATAATGTTTGCCTGAATTGGTTGTTCGTTTTTTTCTTCATTCTTGCCAACCGCATATAATCCCCAAGCAACTCCAATTAATAACAAAACCACCAATATTTGCAGAAAATACTTTTTGAACATATTATTTTTTCTTTTCCGCCCGAGGCGGACCAGCTCGCCTTGCTACGAAGCGGGCCTTGGGCTGGTTTTTCACATTTAATCCTAATTCTTTTAATTGCTGATTGTCTATTGCGCTTGGGGCGTTCATCATCAAATCACGGCCGTCTCCGGTTTTGGGAAAAGCAATCACCTCGCGGATGCTCGGCTCATTGGCTAAAATCATCATAAACCTGTCAATACCCATAGCAATTCCTCCGTGCGGCGGAACTCCGTATTTAAATGCTTCCAGAATATGCCCGAATTTTTCCTGAATATCTTGTTTTTTGTTGCCCATAATTTCAAATACTGCTTCCAGAATCTGCGGATTATGTTCTCTGATTGAGCCTCCGCCGATTTCATAGCCATTGCAAACAACATCGTATTGATGGGCCAGAAATTTGTCGGGGTTTTTCTTTAATTTTTTAATAAATTCTTTTTCTTCCAGGTTTTCAATATTTTGTGTTTTGGTAAACGGATGATGCACCGCATCCCAGCGTTTTTCGCTTTCTTTCCATTCAAAAGCAGGAAAATCATTGATAAAGGCAAAAGCCAATTCATTTTTTCCGCCAGAGGCGGATCCGCCTTGGGCGGAATCGTTTCTTAAATCAGGCTTGTCGCTGTGATATTTTTCCATTACTTCTTTATAGGTTAATCTGGGGAATGGAATTTGGCTGATGTGTTTTTCCGGCGATACTTTTTTGACCATTGCAATGTAAAGTTCTTCGATTATTCCCAAAATATCTTCCTGGGTCGGAAAACTCATTTCCAGGTCTAATTGCGTGAATTCCGGCTGCCTGTCTCCCCTGCTGTCTTCATCCCTGAAACATCTGGCAATCTGGAAATATTTTTCCATTCCTGCGACCATTAACAATTGTTTGTATTGTTGCGGCGACTGTGGTAAAGCGTAAAAATTGCCCTGGGATATTCTTGACGGCACAACATAATCCCTTGCTCCTTCGGGGGTTGATTTGGTTAAAATCGGGGTCTCTATTTCAATAAATTCTTTTTCGGATAAAAAGTTTCTGATAAATTGGACAACTTTATGCCGCAGGATTAGATTGTTTTTCATTCGTTCTCTTCTGATGTCTAAATATCTGTATTTCATACGGCGTTCTTCGTTTAATTCATAGCCACTAGTATCCACTGCAAATGGCGGGGTTTCTGCTTTATTTAAAATTTCCAGTTTTTTCGCTTTTAATTCAATCGTGCCAAAGGGAATATTTTTATTAATCATTCCTTCCGGCCTTTTTTCAATCATTCCTTCAATGGAAATCACCCATTCGGAACGCAATTCTCCTGCTGATGCGGATAATTCAGGAGGAAATACAACTTGCAATATTCCCGAGCGGTCGCGTAAATCAATAAAAATAAGTTTCCCGTGGTCTCTGCGGGAGTGCACCCAGCCTTTTACATTCACCTTCTCCCCTATTTTTTTAATTGTTTCGCTAATCGAAATCCTGTTCATCAATTTAATAATATCATAAATATTTTAAAAGACAAAACCCCTCGACTAAGCTCGGGGGAAAATAAAATGGCCGGGTCCACCGTTGAACCCGGCCTTGTTGTAGCTGCGAATCGCGTACTACGCTCCCGGTTTAAATACGGAACCATAATGCGGCTTGATCCAGGCCGAGACCGTGAATTTTTTCTCGAATTGATGCCGGACCTCGGAGATCAGTTCGTCGGCGAGTTGTTCTTGTACCTTCTTCGGCGGGTCGAAGGGTGTTCCGGTGTGGTACTCGTCTTCTCCAGCCGTGTACCGTACCTCGACTTGAATTTGGGCTTCATTGATGGTGGTTTCGGCTTTTACAACCGTGCACGCCCCGTCTTTTTTGCCCTCTAATCCGAAGACGCGCTCTGTGACCCGGATCAGGGACTGATTCAGATCTTCCAGTTTCTCCTCACTGATTATGAGCCAGACCGACGGATCTAAAATCATAAAAACTTGCGGCATTTAAATCTCCTTTAAAGAACAGATTTTACTATATTATAAGTATACACCCTTATCAATAATTTGTCAAGCTTAAAAGGTAATGTATACACACATATTGCACTTTTCTGCTAATCTGGGAGCATATGAAAACTATGCCCAAATCAACAAAAGAAGAAAAGTATCGATGGATTAAACCCATTTTGGATGAAGAAATATCAATTAA
>Ga0315293_10000467_pt1 | contig 37404 bp, 31 predicted proteins | sample YL17G13_20_MG_FD_203071 | JGI IMG/M metagenome (GOLD analysis project Ga0315293, IMG submission 203071) | Sediment microbial communities from Yellowstone Lake, YNP, Wyoming, USA - YL17G13_20 | ecosystem: Environmental > Aquatic > Freshwater > Lake > Sediment | place: USA: Wyoming | collected... | reverse complement strand
CGTTCCCTAGGCTTTTCCAGCCCAAGCATTGCCGTCCATCATCTTGAAAAACTGCAGAACCTTGGCTTGATTCAGAAGAAGCCTACGGGCGAATATGTGCTTGAGGAAGAAGTGAAAGTTGGGATTTTGCGTTTCTTCATGCACATGGGACGTTTCATTGTTCCCCGCTATCTCTTCTATTCCATTCTGTTCTCAACGATGCTCGCGGCATATCTTGCCTTGTGCTTCATAGGCCAGATCTTTCCAAGCCTTTATGCGCTGATTTTCGGCATAGCCGCTTCGGTCATTTTTTGGTTCGAGACCGTTAGATTGTGGAGGGCGAAACCGATATGATGCCTTATCATGCTGTTCTAAAATGTAGACGTTTAAGAACGTAGGTTCAAAACGCTTATAAGTATCCCTGCCCTTCTCTCTTCTGAGGAACGGCAAGAATGGATAAGTTCAGCATTGTGGAAAATTGGCTCTCTACGGTTAGCTATAGTCATTCAGACAGCGAACAGACAAGAGCTGTGTACGTCACTCAATTCCAGAAGTTCCTAGACTTCGTTCAGAAGACTCCTGAGCAGATCGTCAAGGAGTATGAGAGGTCGTCAGATCGGAAATTCAAGAGAACCTATGCCCAGTATTTGATGGCTCTAATCAGAGAGCTACAGAAGAAGAACTATGCGCCTTCAAGTGTGTCGTCCGTAGTTAACACGGTTAAGTCTTTCTTCAAGTACAACGATCTTCCTTTGGGTTTTATTCCATCTGGGAGCAACTTGATACAGTTCCACAATAGAGACATAGAAAAGAATGAGGTGGTGGAGATCTTGAGGCTTTGCAATGTCCGAGATAGAGCTTTCTTGTGCATGCTTACACAATCGGGACTGAGGCCGTCTACGATTGCGAAGCTCAGAATAAAAGACGTAGAGAAGATTCTCGAACAAGATACACCTATTCCATGCAAAATAAAGGTGAGACAAGAGAACACGAAAGGTATGTATGCAGAGTATTTCAGCTTCATGGGAGAGGAAAGCGTCTCATATTTGAAGGATTATCTCAAGACAAAGAGCAAGGTTCTGACCGATGAAGATTACCTCTTCACCAAATTCGGGGAACAGTATGAAGAGAAACCATTGAACCCAGGGATTTTGACCCATATTTTTGAGAGGATAACTAAAAGACTGAAAGATAAAGGTGTTCTCAGCTTCAAGACATCGACCAAGGAAATGCCTATAGAAACCAAGGCCCATGAACACCTTAGAGGTCACATCACACGATCAGAGCTCCGCCTTTACAACCTCAGAAAATACTTCAGAAAATACGCGGGACAAGCGGGACCTGACTACGTCAATTTCTGGATGGGACACACGTCTAGCCTTGGAGTTGACCTCCATTACTTCTCCAAGGATGCTGAACTTCACAGAAAAATATACCAAGAAAAAGCCATGCCACACTTGAGACTTGAAACAGCAACCGTATCCGAATCCCAGACGGCGATCAACGAGTTAACGCAAAGATTGACACAGAAAGACAGCGAAATCAAGGAGCTTAAAGAGCAGCTTTTGGAGTTCAAAACAACCCAAGAAAGACTTGAAGAAGCAATCATGAATCCAAATTCAGAGTCGTTCGAAGCGCTAACGCGCAGGATAGAGGCCTACATTGATGACAAGCTGAAAGGTTGGGAGAAGAACATATCGGGAACGGAGCCGAAGGAAAAGAAACGAACCGAGTGAAGCCTCTCTGGGAAGACCTTCCGTAGCAAGTTGGAAGCTGTTTCTTGCGCCCGCGCTTAAGTGCCTAGCTCCTTGATTTCCCTCAGAACTTCAGCAATCTTCCTGATCGCTTCCAAATCAATAACTGCATAGTCGCTTATCACGCGGGGCTTCTCTGGAGTAATCTTGATGCCTTTCATGTTGTCTTGAACAGCCTCAGCCGATCTAGGCACATCCTTAGTTTTTCCGTCTTTCCCAACTATCTCGGCCTTGCCGAAGCCACTTCTCTGTTCATAAGCCGATCTAGCGAACAAGGCGCGTGTACGGCGCTTATGAACTGATGGCAAATCACGATCAAAAGGTCTCCGGCGCCAATATCCCTTCCTCGTTTTCGTCGGCTGCACATACTCCAGCTCGCTTCCTTCCTGATCAAAAATAGGCATTACAATCCCTCAGAAACCAGTCCATCAAACCACGTAAACTTGGGTATTTAAGCACAATCTTGTCTCTTCCGTATGCTCTCTCCCATCGTCGGTAAAGAACATCAATATCAAGCGGATCGTCCATTTCCTTTCGCACATGACAGTAGCCATCCGCAAGCGTTTAAAGCCTACCCAAGCGAGAGTTTCTCGTGCATGTGCTAGGCTCAAGAGTATGAAAACGGCAGACAGCAGAGAGATGCAGGCCCCCGTAACGCAGGGAAGAATTATTTACTCAGGGGCGTTACGTTTTAATGACGTTAACGGCGTTTATAACGTGATCGACATGAGTGAGGAAGACAGAGTTATCGAGTTTCTGCGCGGATTCGTCAAGAGAGAGGGGACTACTCCTTCAGTGAGAAAGCTGTGTCGAGAAGTCAACATGACGCCGCCCGCGTTCTACAGGCGATTCGGAAGCTTGGAAAAACTCTGCGAGAAAGCGGGCGTAGAAATCGACCAGGGAACGAAGGCGAGGCTAAGGCTCAGCATGAAAGCCACGAGGAAGCGCATCAGGAAAGCCGAGAAGAAGCGGGTTCAGAGCCCCCAGGCGCTACCGACCGTGGAAAGCCAGAACATAGAAATGGAAACTGGGTCGACGTTTGAGAAGCTTCAGCAGGGCCTCAAGGACAAAGAGGCAGCACAGGATAGTATCAAGGAAAACGCCCGAAATTTCGCAGAAGAATTGAAAACTCTAGCCCTTACTGGCCACCCCGACGTCAACGGTCCAATCCTTGAGGCGCTAGGCGAAGTGATGTCATCAGTCTTATTCTACAAGTACGACATCGCAGCCGACATCCCGGACTTGCTAGCGGCCAACGATGTTTTACATCAAGTCCATGAAGAGAGGAAGAAGTTAAACGATGAGGAAAAGAAGAACGCCACGGAGCGGGCCGACATTGCGAAGGAATGGGAAAGGCTCAAGCGAGACAGCGATAAAGCGTCCTTGCTGGAACACGTTGAGAAGCTGGAATGGCAAATGAAGGCTGGCATTAACCGTTTTAACGAGACATACGACGCTCTCAAGCGGTTCCGCGTTACATTCCGGGAATTATGGAAAATCGCCTCTAAATGTCCAAATTGCCCGAAGACTTTCATGCAGAATATGATGGCGTCTCACGGCGACATCTTGGAGTGGATAACCTCGGGGAAGTACACGAGGTTAAGTTTCGAAACCGAAGGCACACCTAAGCTTGGCTACCGAACATGAAGCTTTTCCACAACTCTTTTTCTGGAATCTCCTTCCTGCATTTGCTACACCAGTAACGCTTCTTTCCCCTGGGTACGTCGAGATAAATAATGGTTACACACGCTCCGCAGTCTGGAACTCTAACGCACGCCATAGCATGAGCACGAAAAAGTGTCGAGCTCTCGGGTGAATAGCGAAAACGATGGTAAAAGTCGAAACTAAATACAGTCATGTCATGCCTATTCTTCGATGCTATCCTAAGATGTTTTTTTACTTCACCATTGCCTTCAAGTTAGCAAGCGTCGACTTATTATCAAGAAGAATTTGGTCAAAAGTTTTTACTTCATATTTGCTTCGAACTTCAGCGTTTAAACTCCCGAGTTTGACAATTTCTCTTTTTGTCATGTCCGAACTTTTCCCGATCACGACCAAACCTCTAACGTTATCCGCCGTCAAATCAGGAAATCCCCTCTTCTTCAATTACTCTTTATCTTCGACGGCCCATTTCAAATAGTCTCTCACCTGTTGCTGAGCATGCGTTAGTTCAGCTCTAGGGTCTCCGTTTTGATTGAATAATCTGAGAGCGGGTTTCTTAATTTCAACAATTAAATGGGACAAGTCGTGAAGAACTATGAAAAAATCTGGACGACGTTCGCCTCCTAAGGATTTTTTGGTGAAAAAGCGCTTAACCTCTGATTCAAGAAAAACAGGGTTCTTTTCGAAAAATGCTTGAAATTCCGGCTCTTCCGCATTCTTATCAAGTAAAGACCGATATTCTGAAAGTCGCTTTTCATATTCTTCCCAATCTTTTCTCTCAACTCTTGCAAGCTCAGTTTCTTGTTTTTGAACTACCTCTGCGGCAACCTTCAACGCATCTATTGCTGGGATAACGAAGGCTGCTCTCTGAGGATCTGATTGCGAAATTGAGAAAAGCATTTTTTTTGGCGTAGTTAATCGCTTCGTAGGCTGAAGAATTAGAACCTGAAACCGCGACGGTGCCAACATAGTCATTGACGAGAATAACTCGAAACCATTTCTTCTCACGAGTGAAAGAGTAGTTGAAGAAGGTCTGGGGAGGGTCTTCATAAATTTTGCGAGGATAGTACTTTTCTGTTGATACTGGATCAAACAGTTTCCCCTCTTCTTCTCGCAGAATGTTCGAAGCCAAAAGTACAAAAAGATCCAATTTTCTGATGTCTGAGAGCTTAAACCAATACGGAATTTTGTGTGGAACTTTTGCGTAATAAGTTGGTGTATGTGGATCGTTTATTTGATTTGAGCAAGAAATCTCTTCTAGTTTGCCAACGGTTAAAGACAATTTTTCCGGGCAATACATGTAGAAATGGGCCTCAACACCAGAAGCTATTTGTTGGTTTAGCATTTCAACATCTTTGTTGTTGATGCCGAGGTTGCCACTCTTGCTTATCTTCCCATACCACACGTATTGTTCGTCACCTGAGTACTTTTCTAGAATTTCACAATGGACTTCAATGGTTCTATATTCAAACCTGTCCTCTTCGTTATAGAAAGGATTCCAGCGTGTAATTATGTGCGGAGCTTTACTATTCGCAGTCAACTATCTTGTCCCCTCTTAGGAGGCGAAGATATGGCAGTCTAATGTTCACTCTACTATACAAATCAACCTAAAATGATTTTCGACCTGCAATCTCCTTTCAAAAAACATATCTACGGACCAAATCGTTTTTGTATTGATTTCATTGGCTTAAGCTTTTCGATGCGCGGACCTGAACCCGAATGATGTAAATCGGGGCTGAGTGTGCCTTGTGAATTTGCGTGGTATATCAAACTTTCCGAAAAACCAACTAATGGTAGAATCTACTCCCGCAACTCCTCTTTTTTCTCAGATGGCGTCTGTATAAGTGTCTCAGAGAGTCATCATAGTCAAGCATTTGGTGCTCATTTGTGGCGGAACATGTGTTCCGTCTTGACGTGCCTGGAGGAAGCTGAACAAGTGACATGCCAAAAAACGCGTAGGTTGCTATAGGTTTTTCCAAACATCCAGAAACCAAGTTCCATGATCTGTGTCAAAAACTTGCGGGAATGTTCATCTTGATTTGTAGACTTGAATCATGCCTTAAAAACCTAACGCACTCCTCTTGCGACTCTTTCTCTCAGTGTCCTTTTCACCATGAGTTCAACTTGGTCAATGGTCGTACCTAGATAGTTTTGAGGGTCAAGAGTATTAGCAATCTCGCTTTCTGTCAATAACTTCCTTATTTTGCAGTCGTTGGCCAAAACGTCATTCAGGTGGCAGTTTCTTTTTTCGCTTTCTATTGTCAACTCTCTGAGAAGTTCAGAGGCTTCTTGTCTGTTCATGCGTTTCCGTGTCAGTGCAATCATCACCGCCTCAGACATATTCCGTCCCTCAGTGACCTCCATGTTCCTGAGCATCCGCTGCTCATCAACACGCAAATTAGTCAAAATACCATTCATCAGAAAAAGCAAGTAGTCCGTCAGTATGCAAGCCTCTGGCAAAATGAAGCGTTCCGCAGACGACTGCGTCAAATCACGCTCGTGCCACGTCACCATGTTCTCAAACGCAGGCGCAACGAGACTTCTGACGATTCGTGACAAACCACATACTCTTTCACACAGTTCAGGGTTCCTCTTGTGCGACATGGTCGAGCTGCCCACCTGCTTCCCAGCCTCAAACGCCTCGAAAAGCTCCCCGATCTCAGGTCTCTGCAACTCGCGGATTTCCGTGGCGAAATTCTCGAGTGAAGAAGCAACAAGGGCCAACAGACAAACCAGTTCGGCATAGCGGTCACGTTGAACAATCTGGTTCGAAATGTCGGCAGGACTCAAGCCCAGCGTCTTCATTACCAGTTCTTGTATCTTTGCGGCATGTTGACCCAATCCTGCCTGCGTACCAACTGCACCACTCATCTTGCCAACTAGCAGACGTTCCCTGCATAGGTGGATTCTTTGGATGTGGCGGGCAACTTCACGCATCCAAACCGCAAACTTGAACCCTGAAGTTATGGGCAACGCATGTTGACCATGAGTTCTTCCAATCATGACAGTCTTTTTGTGCTTATCTGCTATGTTGATTAATAGACCCTCTAAATCATCGAGCTTCTGCTCTATTAGCCCAATGGCATCCCTCAAAATCAGAGCCATCGCTGTATCTATTATGTCAGAGCTTGTTGCTCCCAAGTGAACGTATGCACTGCTTGACCCACATTGTTCTGCCAGAGCCTTGACTAGTGAAAACACGGAATGCTTGATCTGACTCTCGATGGCTCTAACTCTTTCCAGTTTGACATATCGCGTTGAGGCTTTCTCTGATATGGTTTTTGCATCTTTTCGAGGGACATTTCCAACTTCGGCATGTGCCCACGCCAAAGCCGCTTCAACATCAAGCATCTTCTGAACTCGCGTCTCTTCTTCAAAAATTCTTTTCATTTCAGGAGTTCCATAACGTCCTGTGTCAATTGGTAGAATAGGCATGCGCATACCTCAGAGCAATTGGATATCAACACCTCGAGAGATTAAACGCTTTTGATCTTTGAATCATGCGCTGGCGTTAGGCTGTGCAACGTATGTGCTACATGGGCGTCAGTCGAAGATATTGCGTGCACTGCAAATAGCTCTATGACTCAAAACAGAATCTGCTCTCATCTCATATATATGCACGAGATAAGTAAGATAGAAAGTAAGGTGCGCGTGGAAAAATGGAAACAAGGCACGTTATTACCAGATGGAATCCATTTGGAGAGTCACACGAACACTTTGAAAGCAGAACTATCGAAGTCCATTGCCAGATTCTGGAAAAATATTCGAGAGAAGAGCAGTTTGTATGGTATGGAAAGATAAGCAAAACCGGGATTCTGGGTATCAAACAAGAAGATGTTGAACTTATTAACAAGCAGATTGCTTCAGGTGTAGAAACGCACTTCTACATGTATTGCCCACCTGGGTCGCTCCTACATGTAGGAAAACTAGAGGAGGTTTCAACGTATGATAAAAGAGGAGACCCTCATGCGCCTCAATATTACTCCATGGTTCCATACAAGATTCCCCTCTGGTTCAAGCTTTCAGATATCAGAAAACTAGATTTGCCGAGATTTTTCTCCTCTCTCCTCAAAGAAGGGGATGGGACTCTTTTTGACCCTGTATCAGGGATGAGATACTATCCTCGATTTGTTCTCGAGGCGCCTCCTCAACCTCTATTCAACTATAGTTTAACAAACGGGAGAAAGTGGTTTTCAAGAGCGGGAGCAGGCAGTTTGATGCCAAGGTGCTTCAAGACTGGTGGCATAGTTTGCATCAACCCAGAGGCTCAACAACCTGAGTCGGAACAGAATGTTTTCATAGGAATGCCGTTTAAGCCTGAATTTGAGAATCTTTACAAATTCGCAATAGAACCAGTTCTAGATAGTCTGGGCTTAACCCCTCGGAAAGCAAACGAGGAGGTCCAGAACATTGATCTGATGTGCAAAGTCTGTGGAGAAATTCAGATCTCTGCAAGTGCCATTTTTGAAATCTCAGAGTGGAACCCAAACGTAATGTTTGAGCTTGGTCTTGTCTACGGTCTTGGAAAAGAAGCCTTCATTCTCAAGCGTAAAGATGCCGAGATTCCAGTGGATCTCCGAGGGATGATTCTTCTTCTCTATGATGATTATGGTGATCTTAAGAATAGACTAACGAAATACTTGGCAAAGCTACGTAGGTGATGGTCGCAAATGGGAGCAATAATTGTTGTAGATGGTCTGTGGGGTGACGCAGGCAAAGGCAAAATCACAGGATATTTATGCAAAAAACATAATCCGAGTCTCTGCATTCGCGCAGGCATAGGGCCGAACGCCGGGCATAGCATCTATTTTAAGGAGGGCAGTTCTATAATTCTTAGACAGATACCTTGCGGTCTGTTAAATGAGAAAACGATGCTAAGAATAGGCTCCGGTGTTACTGTTGATCCAGAGATATTTCTAAGTGAGGTCAAAAAGTGGAAGCTTGAGGGAAGAGCAAAACTCGATCTACGATGTCCTATCATCACAAACGATGATAAAGAGGTAGAGAGAAACCACCCGATGATGATAAAGATAGATTCAACAAAAAGTGGTTGTGGTAGCGCACGTGCAAGGTTTGTTATGAGAGAAGCTAGACAAGCCAAAGATATACCAGAGCTGCGTGAATATGTGACTGATGTCGCGGAAGAAACAAATAGATGTGCGGATGAAGGAATCGTGGTGATCGAAGGCACACAAGGAACCCATATGTCTCTAGCCTTGTCACAAGACTATCCATACGTAACCTCAGACAATTGCACTGCAACTTCGTTCGCAGATGACGTTGGCCTTTCCTGGAAGTTGATAGACAGAGTCGTAATGCTGGTTAAATGCTTGCCAACTCGAGTTGGTGAAGGCCCATTGCCTGACGAAATGAGTTGGGAAGAGATTGTAGAAAGAGGCTTGCAGGAGTACGGTGTGAATACGGGGAGGCCACGAAGAAAGGCTTCGACGGTTGATCTGAACAGATTAAGATATTCAGCAATGTTGAATGGCCCAACTGAAGTAGCTTTAACCTTCTGCGACCAATATGATCCTTCAATGAAGGATAAGACTAACCCCGGGAATATCACAGCGAAGCTTCATGCATTTATTGACAAAATAGAACAAACAGTAAAAGCACCCGTCACTCTTCTTGACACTGGCAAGTGGTTTACTTCCATTATTGACTTGTCTATACGAGAAGAATAGATATATCCGAAATGCTCATGAGTCGTTGCTATGAAAAATCAGTATTTTGGCGATACCAGAGACTTGTTCAAATATGATCTGATACTAGACCTTCTTCAAAACAGCGGTTTAAGTCATTTCGTTCTCATCCCAATGCTTACGGAGAATGAGCCCAGTACGCATGGGAGCAGAATCAATTATGGGAAGGCAAATGCAGGTGTTCATAGGGTGGAATTGAGAAGTTTTTTGGAAAAGTGCGTGTTTGAGAATCGTAGAAACATAAAAGAACTGGAGAACTTTTTCAGGAAATGGAAACCTTCCAAATCAGTAAAACTAGCCATCTATCGAGTGGATGACTACTTCTCGAACGAAAAGCGAGAAGAATACTTCTCATCGATAAACATTGATGCGCTAGCTAGATCTGTGATACTTGCAGATCCTGACATAGGTATTGAAGTCAGATCTATGAGGGGAAAGGAGGAGAAGTACATCCGGTACACAGAAATAAGGCTTCTATACGACCGAATGGGCAGCCAATCAATACTTCTCATTTTCCAATACATTCCTCGTACCAGTAGGAAGCAATATCTGTCAAGGATTTGTAATGAATTGGAGAAAAGGATAACAAGTGGTTTTCCTATTCATTTTGTAACTGATTCCCAAATAGTGTTTTTTATCTTAACAAAAGATTCGAACCTTCAAAGGGTTTTGAAAACGACTCTTCCTGCATATGCAAGTTCTTATGGACTAGATGTTGGAACTAGCGATTAGCATGAAGATTTGACCATGCAGGAATGTGTGTTCTATTGCGATTGGGTTCAGAGAGAAGTCGATTTCTCACTCGAAATGGATAAATCGATTCTGGATATTGACCCATGATAGTCTCAAACACGGCAAAAGACTTGCTTGGTTCACTCGCGATTGAGATCGATACTCGAGTTTACCGGCAAAAATGCGCATGCTTAGCGATTTGTATTGCAACAAAATCTCTCAAATAGAGAACGATCTGAATTCACCAGAACCCTTTACGCAGGATGAAATTGGAAATGCTTTTCTTGTTGTTCCAATAATCTATACCTGATGCTTATGGTATTCTGGCACATTCGGATACTGCATCAGGACAAGAAAAGCGGTTCTACGACTTATTCATATGAAATGGATTTGTCGGAAGATGACGTGAGAACGTTCGCAAAACAGCTGCAAATTGGAGAGAATGTTTTCATGAGTGGAAGATGGATAGATCCGTTTGAAGTTGTTGAGGTTCTCATTTTCCAGACCGAGGAGCATTCGAGTAGCTATGAAACATCACAGATAAGTGCAAGCACAGAAATCTTCGCCCAAAAAAAGGGAATGAACGTTACACGGCAGTATGTTTCTGGACCGCCTAAACACAAGGTCAAAGAAGCCCAGATCGTCAAACTCCCTAATGTTAGCAAAAATGTATTCATTGTTCATGGTAGAGACACTGAACCTGCCATTGAACTCGCTGGAATTCTGGAAAGCCTGAAGCTCAACCCATTAATCCTCTCTGAACAACCAAGCGGAAGTAGAACTATAATAGAGAAACTTGAGAAGTACTCTGACGTCGGCTATGCTTTTGTGATCCTGACCCCCGACGATGTTGGTGGACTGGTAGATGGAAAACCTAGTCTCAAACAAAGGGCTCGCCAGAATGTGGTTCTTGAATTTGGCTACTTCGCTGGACTATTGGGTCGAGACAGAATTTCCTGTCTATACAAAGGTGATATAGAACTGCCATCAGACATGCTTGGTGTGGTCCGAACTCAATTCAACAAGTCTGTGAAGGAAGTATATTGGTACATCCTTAAGGAGCTAAAGGCAGTCGGCTATACTTTTGAATTGCCTTAATCTCAAGCACAAGAAGGTGAATGAGAAGAATGGATTTTATTTGGTCTGACTCTGGCGATACGTCTGTCGCAGAGGAGGAGATTTGGAAGTATCTAAGAGTAACTCTAGTTGAAGATGAGGGAATCTGCTATCATAGGTTCCCTATATTTTCTGCAGATAGATCGCGGAGAGAGCCCGATATTCTCATCTTACATCGTCAATGGGGGCTTTACGTCATCAATTGCAAAGGATACAAGATTGAGAACGTAGATGGGATGAAGGGATCAGACTGGGAAATGAAAGATTGGCAACCCACTAAAGAAAGTCCTGTTGCTCAAGCAGAAGATCAGATGTGGGCAGTGCTTGGTAAATTCAAAAGCGAAAACACCTTGCGTAAAGACAGGAAAGATGTAGTTCAGGGACACATTTTCATAGGGCTTCCCTACATAACACGCGCACAATGGCAAGAGAAGGGATTGGGCTCAACATCTACTTCTTTCAAGATCATATTTGCAGACGACCTTGAACCAGACGCATTGAGAGCTAAACTGCAGGAAATTCCAGCTGAAGAAAAACAGGAACCACTCACAGAAGAGCAATGGATACTTGCGCTTGCTGTACTTCAAGGTGGACCTGTTTTGCGCCGCCAACCGAGACCTGAAGGATCCAATCCGAACTCAAAAGCGTCGATGTTGAGGGAAGTTGAACTGCAGATGTTAAGTATTGACCGACAACAAAGCAAGGTTGCTATCCAAATTCCGAGCGGCCCCCAACGAATTAGGGGTCTGTCAGGCTCAGGCAAAACGGTAGTTATGTGCATGAAGGCTGCTTGGATGCACTTACGCTTTCCAAACTGGGATATCGCGTGTACTTTCTATACGCGGAGCCTATATAGTATGATTAGAACTCTCATTACCAGATTCTATCGATATTGGGCCGATGAAGATCCTAACTGGGAAAAGATCCATGTACTTCACGCATGGGGAGCAAAAGGCACCCCAGGGCTGTATGGACTAGTTGCGGCGAAAATGAAGCGAAGTCCACGTTCATATACAGAAGCTAGAAACATCTTTTCTTTCAAAGAGCAGAATGAGCTGTTGGGAAAATGTTGCGAAGAGTTGTTTAGCAGCGGTCAAAAGATGCCTGAGCTATTTGACACGATACTCATCGATGAAGGACAGGATTTTCATTCTAATTTCTATAGATTATGCTACAATATCTTGAAAAAACCCAAAAGGCTAATATGGGCATATGATGAAGTCCAAAGTCTGGAGTCCTTGTCCATTCCCACTGCAATCGACATTTTTGGTACGGATGAAAAAGGCTTGCCATTAGTGAACTTGGAGGGTACTTACTCCGATGGAGAAGTTGAAAAAGATGTCATTCTATATCGTTGCTATCGGACCCCTCGTCCAGTATTGGTTGTTGCACATGTCTTCGGTATGGGACTGCTTAGACCAGAAGGTGCAATTCAATTCATTCCTACCCAAGGCGGATGGGAAGATATAGGTTATGAAATAGTCTCGGGGCAATTCAAAGCTGGCCAGCAATTAACGATTAGGAGGCCTCAAGCAAACTCGCCTCATATACTGGAAAAACTCGCCGGTTACAAGGATCTAGTACAATACAAGGCCTTCTCAGAACGAATCCAAGAGCTTACTTGGGTGGCTGACCAAATATTTACAAACATACAGCGCGACGAACTGAAGCCAGAAGACATACTTGTCATATCACTTAACTACAAAGAAAGCAACATGATTCTCTGGCAGCTAAAACAGCTGTTGTCTGAGAGAAAGATAGATTCAATAAGAGCAGGATATGATGTTCCAAGCGATGTATTTCAGTTGAAGGACCATGTAACCGTAACGAGCATCTTTCCGGCAAAGGGCAATGAAGCCTCTGTTGTCTATGTCGTGGGTTTTGAGCAAGTTGGCTTCAATCCAAGACTAATTGTACAGGAAAGAAACCAGGCATTCACAGCAATGACAAGAACGCGTGGCTGGTGTATCCTGACAGGTATAGGAAGAACCGCTGAGATCCTATTTAGCGAGATTGAAAGCATATTGAAGGACCCTGAAAAGATCACGTTCAAAGCTCCCGATCCGAAAACCATCCAGCGCAATCTCGACAGTTTAGAATACGAAAGACGTCGCAATCGTATCAAGAAAGCAGACGATTTGGCAAACGAGCTACGGCGAGTACTCAGTGAGATAAACGATCCCGAACTAAGAAAGGAAATAGTGGACAGATTGAGGGAAGCGAATTGATGCGCGTTAAGACGGCATTCATTGAAGCTCTAAAGGAAGGAATTGGCATAAAGTACCTTTTGAATGAAAAAAGAGGCTGTAGGAAATTCCCAACGTAGTCAGTATCGTCACAGGACCGATCGTAGGTTTGAAATCTACTTGGTTTCTTGAAGACACAGTGAAATTCGCGGCTCTCATCGGAAAAAAGATAGTGGTTTTTGACCTATTCGAACAAATCCTGAAACAGTCGAACATCAATCCGCAAAATGCTTACGAGAGGGCTTCGTACATAGGGGAGCTGTTGGATGGATATCAATATCAGTTCCAGTTAATGCGTGAGAAGGCTTACTTGTCGATCGCAAGGCAAATGGACAGGCTTCCAAGGACGACGAACGCTATCATCAGAACCCCCGCTTCTATCGAATGGCGCGGAGTCAATCTTGAGTTCAAGGACTACCATATAATTGCTGAGGAGCTGAAGCCTGACCGAATAATCACTCTTATTGATGCTGAATGGAAAATCAGGAAGCGCCTAGAAACCGAGTATGGTTCGCATGTCTTGAAGGTGATTGCGCACCAGAAGAAGATGTCTCTTGAGAAGATTCTAGACTGGCTTGCCTCAGAAGTGTCTAGGAGTGAAGACTGGGCTGAATGGGCAACATATCTTACGGGCAAGAAGGTTGGGCACTTTGTACTAGGAGTAGAAACGCCGTGTCACGAAGACCGAAAAATCTACGTGAGAGACGTGGACAACATGGTTAAGTTCGCTACCGAAAAACAGTTGCTCACCTTCTACGCATCTTACTCAATGACCGTAGCCACTGAAGAGATCAGAAAGGAAATTAACGAAATGATATGGCATCTACGTAAATACGGTGCGGTCATTGACCCAGCGTCAATAGAAATCGACCAGAATGTTGATCTTGAGGACGAATCGGTGGTATTTGCCTACACGGTTTGCCGCGACCTCAGATGGGATGTCAAGAAGGTAGACATTGTCGCCGCCTTTCATCCTTATACAAAAATGCCACCGATAAGCACCGGTATGTTGGACGAGCTAGGGCATGCTCGAGCCTTCAGGAAGGAGCGTTATCTAGTTATGCCTGCCGGTGTAGGTAGTCCCTTCACGAGAGACAACTATGTCCCAGCCGCGCATCTTTACGAAGACGGAGCCTCGTTCTTTAAGTTTCTTGAGACGGATAGGCGGCCGCCCCTTAAACCTCGCTTCGCTGAGATCACAAGCATGTTTGACAGGTGGCAGAAAGATGCACTTTCAGACAAGCTCTCTAGGAAGCACTAGAGGTTATGGTGTTTTTAGTGTGTACGTGGCAGAAGACTAGATCTCATGAGATAAGGAGAAGAGGTGATTGCGTTGTTGACAAGCAAGGAAACGCGTGAACTTGCTAGGCTTGAGAAGGAACTACAGACGCTGGCGATCAGCAAGGAAAGGCACTCCATTGTACAGGAGAACCGGAGATATTTTCGCACTTCACGAAACGTACTTCATCTGTATGAAGATATGGTCAAGAGGTGTAGCAGAAAAAGGACACTACTTAAGGGTGAAGACTATCGCAAGCTTCGCGATTTGGCCGGAAAAGCTATCGACCAACTGGGTAGCCAAGGGGAACCATGCCCAATTTCCTTAAAGGATTACGACCACCGCCGTTATGGACCTTTCTTAGGTGTCAGCGATGAAGGTAGTGCGGCTCCGAACATCAGAGAGGCAGCGCTCACTTCGCCAAAAATGCTTGCTATGAACCATGCTGATCCGATCGTAGTTGGCGTTTCTCATGATGCAGAGCGATTAGCCGCTGTTGGCGAAGTGGCAGTGGGCCACGAAGAGTACCGCAAGATAAGACTGGAATGTATAGGTCGGATACTAACTTCCACCAACGTAGGTACGCGGCTTAACTTGCGTTACTACAAGAGACGACCAGTAATCGATATCCCGCTTCGTGCTCTCGCTGAATCAGTTGCATCAGCAAAACTACAAGCAAGGGCTGTCTTGGAACCCTTTTGGCACACTCCGGACAGGATTCCTCGTCCGATAACCGTGTTCGCTCACTTTGTAGGTAGTGGCTCATTCAAGCACCGCTTGAAGATACTTAGGGCGCTAGTAGATGCCTTTACCGAGGGCGATATTTGCGACCCCTCGTGTCACAAACTGGGTCTATTAGTCTTTGTGGGACGTGGAAAAAGAGGTCTTCAAAAGGCGATGAGGGCCATTGACTTGGCGAGCAGCGCAAGGCTGGCGGAGATAGCGATAAAGGGAATAGTCCTTGGAAGTGCTGAAGATATGATCTCGATGCCAGGACTGCTCAACTATTTCAATCCTGAACACACCTCAGAACTACTACGCTATGCTGCCCGGAAAGGGATGCCTATAAGCCCAAGAAACACCGTAGATCCAGATACTGTGGCTAGAAATGTGTGGAACGGCCTCTGCACCGCCCGCAATATGGGTCTGGAGCTAGGAAAATACGGACTGTTCCCGTTAACTTTGACGGAGAGCGACCAAGTAATGGGAAAAATCCAGAACTGGTTTTCATCTTGGACAGCCGCCCCGGCATTTTACCTTGATTTGCCAGCCGTGGATTCTACCACCGTCTACACGGAGGCGAACATCGAGGAAGGAATGGATAGATGGCTTCGAATTGTGTTTAGACACAGAATTCCAGTAGTGTTGATAGATACAGCAGACAAGGATAAGGGACGAAGACTTCTGAAGAATAACCCCGCTGATAGTGTAGGTATCTTACTATTGAAACAAATTGCCAGAATCAATGCACAGGCGAACAAGCTAGGAATCAGAATCTTATGGGCTGGTGGCATAACAGTCCCGCAGGCATTTGAAATGGGGAAGCTTGGAGTTTTTGGAGTGTATGCGACTAGCGCTGCAGCAATTTCGAAGCCAGTGTCTGGTGAGTACGAACGTGATGTCATGCTTGCGAGAGAAAAAGAGCCAACCTTCCATGGTGTTTACAGGGTCAAGCTCTTGTTAGAAGCAGGATTCCTAGTGAAACGTCTGAAAGAATATGGCTTAGACGATGATGCTGATTGCCTCAGTCGCAAGGTGGATTTGTATCTTAAGGCTTTTAGAAAACATGAATATGGCAAGATGAAAAAAGAACAAAGAGCGCTTGTTCTTCTTACCACAAAAGCCTGGAAGTCTCACTTTAGACACTCAAGTCCAGGAACAAATGACCTTGGGCATATGTCCTAGCGTTAGTATTTTTCCATTATCTGCATGTTATTTCAACTTCCCGGCTGGCTCTCCACTCTTTGAAAAGTCTACCAGATCCTTGAAGCGAAGAATCCAGAGCGCTTCTCAGATTTCTGAGAACTCTATGGAAAGACACGCACGCGCTATTGCGTTGCCAACACCAATGAAAGGTTCAGCCTTCAACGAATGCTTCTGACCAAAACAGAAACTCGGCCAAACTAGAATTCAGTCTATTCTTGCATCTGCCTCCCGCTGTGTGGTGCTCCGAGGTGCATCAGCGCTTTTGAGTTGAATATGCTCCTAGTGGATGTAATGTCGGGCTTGACCCATGAAAGAGAGCTCGTGTTATGGTGTTATATAGAACAAACGGTACATTGTTTGGCACTGATTACGGTGATCGATATGTCTGTCACCGATGGATCAATTCAGGTCTCGGAGTCGATGAGAGGGATTCTTCGTGCCTTGTAGTACTACGACCCATTCAGGAATACACACAGACCCCGACTCCCATGATTGGACCGATATGGATTTCGAGTTTATAGGGCGGTGTGTTTGTCCATGAACAAACCCTCTCTTCCAGAAGGAAGCTATACAGAACCAGACTTCCGCTCCCTCTCAGTCAAGGATCTTCTAGAAGCACGCGACGTTTTCCACTTATATCTTTCCAACCAACTGAAGGGTGTCGTTGGTACCGCAATTGGTCTCTATCGCATCAGAAACACGGATCCTGACGCGAAGGATCCTTGTGCAAAAGCTGCTAGAGAGGGTGCGAGTGAAAAGACTCTAACTAATTCGATGGTCAGGCCATGGTCGCAGCCATGCATACTAGCATTCGTAAGAGAATGGCGTAAGGTAGAAGAACTGAGGGACGAACCTGAGCAAGTAATACCCAAGTTTCTATACATGCCCGATGGACGAACAATACCAGTATGCGTAATAAAGGCAACCAAGAAGGAGGTCGCTCCGCCACCGTTACAAGGTTTTGCTTTTCCGAACCAATTGCTAGGCGGCGGATATCCCATCTTCTCAGAGGTCCAAGGTCAAGAGCATGTAGGATCGCTAGGTTGCCTAGTGACTGATGGTGATCGCATCTACGGCCTAACGAATAAACACGTTGTCGGGGAAAGGAATATTGGCGACCTAGGACGGGAGATTTTCTCGTTCATCAGTGGAAAACCGGATAGACAACGAATAGGCGTTGGTTCCTGCAAATACGTGGGTAAAAAGCTTCTGAAAGATGTGTACAAAGGCTGGCCAGGGAGTCATTCATACTCTGTCATAGATGCAGGTTTGATCGAACTGAAAGACGTAACTGATTGGACTGCTCAAGTTTACGGCATAGGAGAGCTCGACGAACCAGTCGAACTCAACACGGGCAATATCTCACTGAACCTCATCGGATGCCCCGTTCGTGCATTTGGAGGAGCTTCTGGCGAGATGAAAGGCGAGATTCAAGCTCTCTTCTACCGCTACAAAGCTGTCGGCGGCTTCGACTATGTGAGTGATCTACTGATAGGCCCACGAGGTGAACAAACCCCAATTATGACTCGGCCAGGCGATTCTGGGACAGTCTGGTTCCTTGACCAAGAACCGTCAACAGAAATGACAGAAGAAAAGAAAGGAAAGCGGTCCCGCAGGTTCAAACCAATCGCTCTGCAATGGGGTGGCCAAAAGCTGACGATGGGTCAGGATGAGACAGAACTGAGTTTCGCGCTGGCAACCTGTCTAAGCACGATCTGCCGTGAACTTGATGTTGACATCGTCAGAAGTTGGAACGTTGGTTACGGTGAGTACTGGGGAAAGCTTGGACACTACAAAATTGCGGCAAAAGCTTGTGAACTGATCTCAAATCAAAAACTCAGGACTTTGATGCTTGCGAATCTTGAAAACATATCATTTGGTGACCAATCTATCATTGACGGTGAGTTTAAGAGAATAGACAGCAATCAGTTCGTGCCCCTAGCGGACGTTCCTGATCTTGCGTGGGGAAGATGGAAACGCGACGGCAACAACCATTTTGCTGATATGGATGAAAAGGGAAGAGGAAAGTTTAAAGGCAAGACATTGCTGGAGCTTACGAAGATCCCGGACAATGTCAGTGTCAAAGTCTGGAACGGATTCTATGACAGTCTAGAAAAAGACAAACGAGGGGCTCTGCCATTCAGGATATGGCAGATATACAATGAAATGGTCAAATCTGTGAGTCAAGGAAATGTCGCAAAGTTCGTCTGTGCCGCAGGCATCGTTGCTCACTATGTTGGTGACGCTTGCGAGCCACTGCACATTTCACAATTCTATGACGGAAGAACCCAAGATGAACGAGGCGTCCATTCTGCATACGAGACCAGAATGTTGGAACGTTTTGCTGCAGAAACCGTTGCGGGCGTCAACGAATACCTAGACAATAGCACAGTGAAATACAATGTGAAAGGTGGACACAGTGCGGCAATATCTGCGGTGCAGCTAATGCGGAGCACTTTCGAGAAACTCCCTCCGGTGAAAGTGATAGAGGCGTACAATGATGCATCTCATCAAGTTGCTGGTATGTTCGAGTACGTAGTAAACACAGACAAGCTTGGAGAACGCACAGCTGCTTGCATGGGAGAAGGATGCCTACTTCTAGAATCCATATGGAACAACGCTTGGGAAGAAGGCGAAGGAAAAGAGATTCCTGACGATGCCCTTGTTCAAGTCGAACGCGAAAGACTGAAGGCGATATACGAGGACAAAGAATTCTTGAAGGCATACAAGCTAGACGACCCGAAGTTTGCTAGATCCCTGGGGCAGTAATAGATGTCACGTCAAGCTACTAAGAGCTTTGTGTGTACATGTGTCTGAAATCCTTGGATCCAGTGGGCCGGATAGGTCTAGGCTTGCATTCGAATTTTACAAATGAGAATAAAGGGTTACAAGTGAGGGCTCGACATGCTCTGCTTGCGCTGCTTGATTCTATGGAGTGTTCTTCAGTGAAGATGGTGATTAGTCTCAAATACTGACTAAAGCACAACATGCAATGAGGGTGTCGAATTTAGTTCTAACGAAGAAACTATCCAAAACGTGTGCATGATTTGGCAAAGTCGAAACCCTGTCAAGAGTCAAATAGCGCTCTTCAGGTTTGATCCTTTCCCATTCGTCAATAGAACTATGTTTTCGATCAGCTTACTACGTAGTGATGGATCCATGATAATTGCGGAAAAATGATTAAATAATTGGTCAACCTATTGGTTGGGATGATGTAAATGGAATGCGCAGAATCAGCAGAGAGTCTGTCTTACGACTCTGAAGGGATAACGCTTTGTGCAATGTTTAGCAGACAACGGGGAAAGTGCTTCCGCGGAAATATCCTTTTGGTTCATGGAATAATCAATGATAAAGATGAAGACGGCAATTTTGTGAAACTCGCCAGAGGATTCAATGAGATAGGTTACAATGTGCTGAGGTTCGACTTCAGGGGACATGGAGAATCAGAAGGAAGATCAGAGGATGTGACAGTAGCCGGTGAAGTAAAAGATCTAGAAAACTCTATTAGAAAATTCGACGAGCTTCTGAGGACTAGATCGAAGTACATCCTCATTGCATCGAGTTTTGGCGCAGTCTCATCAATACTGTACGTTTCATCTCACCCTGAAAGGGTTGAAAAGATGGTTCTTTGGAATCCTGTTTTGGATTTTGAAAAGACATTTCTTAGAGCAGAAACTCCTTGGGGCAAGACTTTTTTCAATGAAAAAGGCTATGCAGAACTCAAAACGAAGGGATACATTACTATTCCCAATACTGATTTCAGATTTGGAAAGAGATTGATAGACGAATTTGGAAGAATTAGACCATATGAGTTGTTGACAACACTTGAAATGCCCATATTGACGATCCATGGTACTGATGATACTGCTGTTCCATATTCCGTTTCAGAGAAATATGGCAAACCTAATGATCGCAGCAAATTCATCTCACACAAATCGGATCACAGTTTCGTAGGCATTGAGGATACCGTAATAATTGAAACGGTCAGATGGGTGACTGAGAATAATTGCACGAAGTAACGCATAGAAAACGGAAGTATACTTTGAAAAAAGGGATAGATACTTTCATAGATAGTTCGGTTTCCCTCAATGGGGCAGTAAAGATAGGTGACAGGTGTTCAATCGGTGCCCATGTCATAATTGGACAACCCTCCATAGAAGAAGTAGAGAATGCCCGCGAACGACACAGCGGAAAATTGAAACAGCTATATCCTAAAACCGCTATTGGGGATGATGTCATAGTCCAGCCCAACGTTCTTATTTCAAGCAACGTCGTAATCGGAAAAAGAGTCAAGATAGGCCCATTTGTAACAATCGGCACGAACACAAGTATTGGAGAACGCACACAGGTAATGTACAATTCACAAATTCATGAGAACGTCCGAATCGGCAGAGACTGCATTATTGGTGGGTTCTTATGCGATTTCTCCGATGTTGGAAATTGCGTCATAATAATGGGGAGTCTGCTTCACGCATTTAGGGATGGTTGGGATGAGGAGCAGAACCTCAAGAACCAATCTCCGATTATAGAAGATAATGTTATTGTCTGTTACGGTTCCATGGTAATAGGAAACGTAAGAATCAAGAGCGGAACGTACGTAGCAGCAGGTGCCATCGTCACCAAAAACACCCCTGGCAACTGTGTCGTCAAATCTGTGAATGAATGCACAGAAATTGAAGCTTATAGGGGTCGATTGAAAGACGGTAGATTCTTCAGGGGGGCAGTAATTTAAAATGAAGTTGACTGAGAAAGTATTCCTTGGGTTTCAATTTAAGTCTAAATACTACAGCAAGTCGAGCTTGGAAAATCTTCTCGTCGATGCCGTAACTGAGGCATCGAACGAAATCAAGCAGATGGGTTTAGACTACGTTGCTTTGGAGCCGCAATTGATTGAGTTGAAACCATCCGAGGGAGTCACTGAGGGAATTATCAAACTTATCGATGATTCCGTATTTTGCCTGTTTGAAATATCTGACAACAACTCAAATGTTATGTTTGAGCTCGGGAATGCTTACGCAAAAAACAAGGGGTTGATATTCCTCAAACACAGTGAATCTGTTTCAACCGAGCAAGTTCCTTCAGATATTATTGGGAAGTATATTTTGTATTATGGAGGACGAGAAAATCCGAGTCTAGAAAAGATGAGACCGAGGATTACAAAGTGCATAAAAGACTATGTGGCCGACATGTATGGCAAGAAATCAGAGACTTGGATGAGGAAGATTTGGGATATAAAAGGAGATAACCTCATAGTAGTGTCTGGGAATTTGTTCGGCAGATACGAGGTCGAACCCAAGGATGCAGACGCACTTTTTGATTCAACTTTAGGATTGGTCAATCTATACCCAGGAATTAAAGTAAAGAGGTTCTATTCGATTGACTTTCCAGAAGACGGCTTCCAAAACAATGACCTACTAGTTGTTGGAGGCCCAGATTCAAATAAAATCACTGAGAAGATTCTTGCAGAGCTTGATCCATCATTTCCATTTTCTTATGAGGAAACTGACGAACCATATGATTTTGTGCTTAAAGATAAAGTCAGTCTGCGCGAATTCAGAAAGAGGTTTGAAGGAAAAGACCTTAAATCAGATTATGGGTTCTTTTTGAAAATTCCTAATCCATATTCAAACGACAGAAACATATTGATAATTACAGGGATTGGAGCTGAGGGAACCTTAGCATGTTCCCGATCTCTCCCTTTCGCTGACGGCGATTTCCTGTATAATTACTACCACGACAATTTCTCGAAGCTTGTGCAAAAACGATATTTCTGTTTTATTACAGAAGCCCGCGTGGGAAAAACTAGCGTCAATGGTAACGTTGTCGAGGGAACGATCTACTACTTGGATCAAGGTAGCAATAGATGGGAAAAATCGTGACTCATCCATCGTTGGCCATCAAAATAGTAACAAGAGACAACTACAAAGGATTCAAGTCCTCTTTGGAGTCCGTGTACGACGATGTTACCAAAGGAAAATTGGACCCTGCAATAATTGTGATTGACGATTCGAGAAATCGGGAGAATCGTCAGAGAAACAGAGATATGCTTCTCAAGATTTTTGAGAAGGATTCATTCAGCATTTATTATCTCGGTCGGGGTGAATATGCCATGGCCATGGCCGAAGCTCCTTCAAAAACGAAGCAGAAGATGCTGTTGCTGATTGGAATGCTTGGGTCGGAAACATACCAACCGAGTAGAGCAAAAAACGCATCGCAATGTGTTGACGCTGGTTCCACGTACGACTTGCTTCTTGATGGCGACGTAACTATCAGGTCCCAAGGAATGTCGAAAGGCGGCATAATAGGAGAATCATTGGCGAAAGCAAAAGCCAACGATTCATATGTGAGTGTTCGTTTGAAAGGTTTTCCCGATGTATCTCTGGTTCAGCTTTTGGAGAGAAGCATCATCAGGGACGGAGATAGGTTGCACAATTGGAATGAGGACGATTCTCCCTACAGTCTGTCAGGCGGGTTCTTGCTATATGCAAGAGAGGAAGATTTGCCGATTTTTCCAAACCTGTACAATGAAGATTTTCTTTGGGTCGCCTACGGAGCGACCAGAAGACATAAGAAAACTGCGAAATTGGACCTGGACGTTCTTCACCAACCAACGAATGTAAAATGTTTCTGCTTAAACAGGCTTGCCTATGAAGCGAGAGGAGAGATCTCATTTGCAACAGTGAATGAAACTGTGATAGAAGATATGATTGAAAATCAGACATTGCCGAATTCAATTGAAATCAAGTCGGCTATAAGGGAATATCGCGAATATATCAAGCACGTTATGCTTTTGCTTAGAAAACATGATCAAAGCACACCTTTGCACTCTAATTATCTAGGAAAAGTCGACTTGAGAGAATGCGGGAAAATTCTTAGCAAGCATTTAGAAGATATTCGCGGAATCTCGTACAGGACAATTCAGAATCTCTTTGAGAATTGGGTCAGATATCAAAACGAATGGATCAAAGCCAAACAGGCTATAACAGGTTATGTTACGGAGAAGGCTACTCTTTCTTATTCATACTAAAGAATACTTGTATTTTTATTCCTTTCAGTTTTTTTGTATGTTCAATTTCCTCTTTATCCATCTTGAATCTCTCTGGGTGTGGCTAATTAGAGATTTCCGAAAAATCATTGTCTGGTCTTCATCCATTTCTTGAATTGTTCGGGATTGTCTAGTTTGGCTCTATTGTCCTGTGCGCAGCAACAGACCAGATTATCTAGTTCTTCAGATTAATGCGAGCGATTTCCACAAATCAAGTATGACTGAGAAGAAAATATCAGACGTTCTGAAAATCTTCTCATCGAGTGATTCAATTACGCTCAATGCTGTTGAACCCATATCTTTCTTTATTAGGTTCTTTCTTGATTCAAGAACATGTCTCCCTTTCTCTTGCATCTTCACCAGTAATTTCAAAGAGGTCTCTGAAATCTTCTCTCTAGGTACATTCTCAACAACATACAAGACATTGACCAGACGCAGATAGTCAGTAACTAATCTAGCGAAAATAACATTTATCGGTATGTTCTTCTTCCATCCTTCGTATTCCTTGTCATAGTCAAATGCCTCTTCAAAATACTTCCAATACCGAACAACCCAATCATCAGCATAAGCCTTTATCATCATTGAATAGACTTCATAATGGTTTCTATCGGTATCAATTCTCGCAATTATTTCGTTACCATACTGGTTTAATCCTTTATCTGAATAACGTTTCCATAATTCCCAGTAGCTACTACTGTGAATACTGCTATCACCGTTTTGCTCGACCAGATGGCATAATTCTTCAAAAATCCCATTTTTATGATACTTTTCGATGTCTTTTACATCTTCTCTTTTTTTGGTGGTCTCATCAAGAATCTTCAAGAACATCATTATACAACCTACATTCTTCCTACTTTGAGTAAAGGCTGGTGTCGGTTTGGCAGAGTGACTTACATTTGAATCGTTTAAGGTAGTCTTGAGAGTGCTTTCAACGTTTGTGTCTGATGATTCATAGAAAAACCAGACTTGAATTAGCTTATAGGTCTCATTGAGTTGTTTGGCAATGTCTCTGTTCTCATTGAGACAGTCGAGAAAAAGTCGTTTCAGATATTTGAAATCCCCACTCGTAACTCTGCTATTCATCACTCTGAAACGAATTTTCTCTTTTCCTCTCTTTCGCAACATACTCATTGAACGTTTTCAGCTTCCTCAAAAGTTATCGGACTGAAGCGAATCTGACGCTTACAGTACGGACATGTCGCAAGGAAAAATTCGTTTTTGCTGACCGCTTCGTTGATTTCATTTTGACTTGGAATGCCAAAAACAAATCGATTATTGCAATTGTTGTTTGTACATTTCAGTTGAATACTGGTGACGCCACAAAGCTGTCGTAGTCGATAAAGCAAATCACCTATGGTTACTTCGGGACTGTACGAGTCATAATCAATGCGTTGCCTTAACTCAACGAAACCCTTGCTTTCACATCCTTTCTGAATGATGGGTATTAATAGCATGTTTAGTGCGAAAGCCATGCCTATTTCTTGATTAACCCATTGAGACGCAATCCCCGCTTGTGTCAGAAGAACTACAAAATACTCGCTATCTGCAATGTTTTTCTTAATGATTTCTGGAATATATTCGCCATATTCAGGAAAGTGTTTGAAAGAATAAGCGGTGATTCCAATGCGGTTTAATATGCTCATGATTCTTTCGACTAAAGGCAATTCTACCTCGTTGTAACTTAAGAATACATTGAATCTTTTCATGGGTTGTTTCGACAGCCCCCAGACAATCCTAGATTATATGCTCTTTCGGTTCAGCTATAACTTTTCCGCAACGTCATTAAGTTGGTGGTAGTGGATAAAACTTTACCCCCACACACTGAGTAGGCTGAATTCACAAATCATTTAGGTAAGACGAGAAGCTGAACGATAGAGAACAAGAAACATGAGCGTCACTACTGTTCTCAAACTCGCCGTTTGGGGCATTTGTGTAGCAATTGCATTGCAGGTCATTTTCTATTTCATTTTTCAGGGGATAGGCTACAATTCTTATTTGCTGAGCATAACCCTATTGGTGTCGCTGACAGTCGCTGTTTTGCTTCTGGTTGGATGGAGAATTCTAAAAAGAGCAATAAGATAGCCGCCCGAGTTTGGTTGGTTGGTGGTTGGGGTAAAGTTTTATCCCAAACCCAAAGGTACCGTTTTATCCACACGTAGCATAAGCGTTCTGGAATTCTAACGCGGCCATAACATGAGCACGAGAAAATGTCGAACTCTCGTCTGAATAGCGAAAACGCGAGTAAACTAGGGCCGCCGGGACTAATACCCAAAAGGGTTCAAGTCCACTTCCTGCAATGATTATCCTACTTAATAATTCGTGGGTTCAAATCCCACCCCCCGCACTGGAATTTCGAGCTCATCTAGAGGTTATTTCGGCTAAAGAAGCCAAATTCTGGATGTTGTAAATGGGGGAACATACGCTTACCCGTAGATGTTGCTCAGTCAAGCTATTCATTTACATATGTTTCAGTCTGTGCGCATATGTGAAGCCACTCATTTGGCGGTGGACCGGGAAATAGTATTGCTGTTAGGTTTTGTTTGAAATATCTATCCATTATTTTCGTGAGATTCAGTGCGCCTGAGAAGTATTCTCCATAGTATTGTTTTGGCATTATTACTGCAACTGCTCGTGGCTCAGTTTTCAGAGTCGGGAATTCTGTTGTGTATGGCATAATAGGGATTGCTATACTGGAGGAAATCAGGTAAAGTAAGATTAGGAGAACCACTATTATGAACGCATTTCTGATGTTGAGGATTATTGCTAGAAACGCTGTTGCCATCATCAACAATGGGATGAAGCTTTTGTTGAAACTGTCATTGTTTCCGGCGTATTCCACCATTGCCATAAAGAATTGTGCATGTTCTCCGAAACCTATGAGTCCATTGTTGAAGGGTGTGCTATCGGTCATTAAGATTGCTTTTCCGTTGCCGTACTGTATGGCTGTGAGGATGAGATGTGAGCCAAACTGACTGTTGAGTTTGGTTTCTTCTGTTATAGATCTCGTGAGAAAGTACGCAGCTGTTTCATTGCGCCAAAAGGCAAAGCAGCTTGGGTGGCTACGTACTTCGAAAAGTGGCAAGTTGTAGGGAGACAATTTCTCTAAACTACAACCTGTAGCCCAATAATAGTCACCAGTTAAGAATCGAGATATGAAAATCGGAAATTCATTTTTGTGAGTTACCATTCCTCGTTTCTGAAAAAATACATCTTCAACTGCGTTGGGTAGAAACCTATAACCTAATTGCTCAGCTATGGGATTGAGGTTTGTGCTCATTCCCCAGAGATCGGTGTGGTCACTTATTAAGATCAATCCATTTCCCCGCGTCACAAATTCCAGTATGGCGTCGGTTTCAGATTTTGCGTATTCTCGCGTGACGCACTTCAATATTAAAACCCCTCTTCTGTTGCCAGTTATGTTTTCTAGTGTTTGAATAGTTACTTCTTCGGTCAAGAGGGTTTTGACAGAGTTTACAACAGGCTTTTTGTCATTCCTGTCGACAATTAGTGTGCAATCGTAGACACTGGAGAAAATGTTGAGTAATCCGAAATAGTTGTTTGTCCCGCTTACAGGGTCTTTTCTATATGTTTCCGTGTAGTCTGTCCATGTTGGTTCCCATTCGCTGTGAGATTCATCGATGATAATAACGGGATCACTACGCGCCTGGAGCGGTACAAAATTGAGAAGTGAAAGTAAGAAAAAAGTGATTAATAACATACAGGTTACGATTTTAAGGGCGCTAGTTTTATTTTTCGGGAATTTTTCACGTATTCTCTCAGTTTTAGTTGATACTTTTGCTTTTATCCATAAGAAAATTGCAGGCAGACGTATCCTAGAAACGATATTGACATTGGGAGTGATGGAAGAGAGAAGAAAGATGTTTGCGAAGGGAAAAAGAAAAGCTAGCCACGTGTTTGGGATAAAAAGTATTGTGCGTGGCGATATGATTAAGTACATTAGCGTAATGGATGGCAAAAGAAATGTTACGATTATTGATATAGTGATCTGTGCCAAGATTTTTTTCAAATTAATTTCGAGGATATACAATAAGACCATGTATCCTATAAGAATTGATAAATAGAGAGGGAGAAGCATCTTTACTTCATCAACTAATATTGGTAGACTTGTTCTGGAGAAATACGTGTGTAGGTAACCTGAGCTGTCTATTGAGCACTTAGAGCCCAAAAGATAGGCCCAATTTGCAGACAGTGTGCCTAGTGGTCGGCTCAGAAAATCTAGGTTAACATATTGGAGAAATAAAAGCCAAAGAAGCCCTGAAAGTGATGGTAAGAATACTGACAGTTTTGCTCGAAGTGAGATTATGCAAGCTATTAAGACCACAACAAGGGGAACATATTGTAGGTTTGGTGGAAATAGAACGAAAATTATGGCAAGTAATGCGGCGAAAATCTGATGAGCTCCCAAAGATTGCCCAATCTTATAGCCCTTAAACGCAATTAGCAGAAGAAACGCCGCTCCACAGAAGAGGAAAAGATATGCGTAGTCTTGAAAATCGAACAGGATGCTGTAACTTGCAAGTAGGATAAGGCCTGTTGAAAAGCTTGCTATTTTTGCTTCAAGCTCCAAACTGCTCTTTTCCTCCTAGAGAAGTGAAAATGTTTTCGATGAACTGCTTCAAATTAAGGTCTAGGTAGTGAAACACGGGCTTATATTCTACGACGTTTCTAAAAATTGTATGATCCCCAATAACAAGCACGTAGCCTTTTCCGACGTTTTTTATTGCAATAACTGGTTTGTCGTTGTATGCTGCAATCGGCGTTCCGCCTTGGACCTCAGTGGCAGAGTACATTGTGATACTTCCGTTGACACCACCCATTAATTTGTTACTTGTCGGTTTAGCTTCCACGGTTGCATTTATTCGATAGGCAGTTCCATAATTCCACGTAGTGTTTTCAGAGTAGCTTGTTTCTCCGAGAAGTTGACCTGAAAGCGATATTTCAAAGCCTTTTAAGAGACTGTTTCCTGCATCGTTTGATGTTTTTGTGGAGGTTTCTGCGTGGTATCCGTCGAACACTATTAGTAAGCCTCCATTTTCAACGAACTCCTTCAGTCTATCTGTTTCCTCTTTGCTGAAAGGTAATGTAGGCCCCATAGTGATGTATGCTTGGCATCTTTCAAGATTCCCTGGAATGTTATCGACCAAAACTGGATTTAAGCCATAATGCTGAGCAAAGACTACGAAGAATATATTTTTGTACAGATGCGGCGGACCGTAGCTCTCTACATTCGCATGACCGGTATCTAACGCAATTAGGTTATTTTCAGGTAACGACTTCATGGGTATGAGCGCGTAAATTTGCAGTAAGAGAAGAGTGAGCAATAATGCGACTAATAAGATTGGAATGAAGGACAAACGAAGTTTTACGATGCCAAATAAGATGAATGGAAGAATAAGAATTCTGAAATAAAAAGTTCGAATAAAGCTGTTTTTGTGATTGAGATAATCAATGACGCTTGCAAGGAATTTATGATTGTGGAGAAGAAGAACACCATTCATAGAATCACCATTTGAAATGACTATAACTCTCCCTTCACCATAATTGACTGTTGCGCAAATTGGTAGAAAACCGTACTCCTCATGTTCTTCAGGCGTAAGATTACCAATAAAAGCATTATCAGGGGCGCTCCAATTCCCTTGGTCAGCCCAGGTTGTATATTTAAGGGAATAGAATATTATGCCATCCCAAGTATTCACGCTTATAGTAGCTCCCGCAGTCTCTTCGTAGCTATCAAAACCAGCAATGCTTGAAAAGTGCGGCTCCCACAATATACTATAGTCGAAATTCAATTTAACGCTAAACCGGTCCACCAATGGATTAAGTGTCACATAACAATTTTGAACATTGGTGTGGTCTCCTAGAACGAACAACCCACCACCTTCTTCGACAAATCTAGCTAAATGGTCTATCTCAATAGAAGAGAAATTTCTGACAGGGGTATTGATGATGAGAACGCTTATTCCTCTTAGTGTTTTTGCAGATATTGGTTCGTCAATAATTGAAGAGTTGTATCCAATGGAGTCTATATATCTCAATGTTGAATGAATTATTGTATCGTTTTCGAAGTAGACGTTAAGGGACGCAGAATGATAATTATCGTATGCGACCACTTTGTTTTTTGGAATAGCAAAAGGGTCATAAAGCGTGAAACTGGTGAGGAGAAGGATTGAAAATAGGCATGCTAGTCCATAGTAAGAAAGATGTTTCATCCTTAATGTAGGATTATCTCTAAACATTGATCCGCAGGCATATAGCAGAAACGTAAGAAATATTATCAACCACAGTGGAAGAGTTGAACCCAGGCCCTCAAATATAGTAAGAGGCAAGAGAATTAAGGTTCCTTTGAGAAGTGCAACGTTTCTCGAGAGCAAGTAAGCGAATGTAAGGATCATAAAGAGATACGGAGCAACTGTAAAGACGAAAAACGGCAGAAAAAAGAGGAGTAATGTAAGAAGAGTCTTTAATGGCTTTCTAATATTCGCAAATAAGACAAACATAGACAAGGATAATGCAGAGACAATCTTCACCATGTATAAGGGACTGACGAGCCCTAGAAGTGAATGAATAGCCCCCGACTCCCAGAAAATGAAAAAGAAAAGTGGAAAAATAAAAATATGCTTTTTTGGATTCATAGAATGTCCCTTATACGTTGTAGCATTACCATAAATTATATAACCTTGGAACTGGAGATAAAGTATTTGGGAGATAAGAGGTTTGGAACAACGTAAAATGCTATTAGTAATCACGACGCTTGTATTATGTTTTCTATTATTCGAAACAATGTCAGTGCTTTTGGCCTATGCGGAAAAAACTGAGGAAACAGTTCAACCGGACATAACGAGTGTTGTGTATACGACGGATCAATGTCCATGCACGCCGTGGACACAAGTGTCTGCGGTATGTTGCTATCAATTTGATGGTGGTGTTGTTGTTAGTGTTAACAAGTTTGATCTCATAGCTCCCTACGTGGGTCTAGCTCTAACAATGATTGCACCAACTATTACATTTGTTGCCGTCAAGCAAATCAAGCGTAGAAGAAAGAAGCATTAGCGCGTCAACAGATGCAGAGACTGGTCATTTCAGTTCGATCAAGCAATAAAAAAGAGAAACAGGGGGCGGTGAGCATCACTTTGCGATGTATACCTTTTCTCATCCGAAAGATCGGGCGTCATCATGCATGAAGGCTAAGAAGAAGCTTGGAACCAAGCATCAGATTAGGGAAGAGAAGAAGAGAGAACAACGTATAGGCAATGTTATAACGGTTGCTATTTCAATCGCCATAATCTTCATTTCTGGTTTTATCATCAATTCACTATTGAATCCATCATCAGCCAGTCAACCAGTCAGCTCCACGACACAGCACACACAACATAATTCAACAACACAGCAACTTGGAGCAGCCATTGTAGACCAAATGAGCCTCTCGCGACCAAACCAAACCTTCATCCAGACTGCAACAAATGTCTTAGAGAAAGCTGGTTTCTTTGTAGAGTATCATCCAGGCGAAGAGGTCACAATAGACTTCTTCGGAGACCTACCAGCACACGATTATAGGTTAGTAGTTCTAAGGGTGCACTCGGCTGTGGGCCCCCCATTAGGTCTATTTACATCCGAACCCTACAGTCAATCCAAATATGTCTATGAACAAATAAATGACCAACTCCAATGTGTCGCTTTCTCTAACTATAAACTCGGCGACCCAACATTCTTCGGAATATCACCGAATTTTGTCAGTGCATGTATGAATGGAAAATTTCAAAAGACAATAATAATTGCGATGGGTTGTGACGGCCTGACACACACAGATATGGCAAGAGCATTCATACAAAAAGGAGCTAAAGCCTACATAGGTTGGACTGGTTCTATACTAGGAACCCGAAACGATCCAGCAATTACACATCTACTTTCACGCCTAGTAATAGAAAAACAGACAATAGAAAAAGCGGTGGCCGACACAATGAGAGAATATGGATCAAGCTCAATAGATAGTAGCGTGCTATTGTACTATCCACTTGAAGCTGGAACCCAGACAATAGAAAACTTGCAATAACTAAGATCTGTTTTGAAATCATCCAAAACATAGAAAAAAGTGAATGTGGGAGACACCTCCACCAAAAGACGGTTGCAGATCCATTCCCTTGTACCATCATTAAGCTGAGAGTTTGAACGCTGCCCGACTAGGGTTCTATGGTAGCCGGAGAGATTCGAACTCTCGCCAAACATGACTCAAGCATTTTTACCGGTAAAGTTGGGTGGGGGTCCCACCCCCCGCACCTGAATTTGGGCTTGCTTTGAGGTTATTTCAGCTAGAGAAACCTAATTTGAGACGTTGTAGGCGGGGGTTGAAATTTGAACATAGGTTTATCAGCAAAGATATCTGTCGTCCAATGCCGGATAGCTTCAAACACTCGTTCAAACATTTTCCGGTTACTATCATTTTGTGGCTGAAAACTAGCTTTACTGCGATTGAAATAGCTAGATTTTACTATCACTTTCGCTATGTAGACTAGAGTTCGAGAATTCTTGTCAGGCATCACTGTCTCGCAGAAGCTTAAGGCACACGCGCGTGTTTTCTATTTTTTGTTATTCTGCTTCAAGGTGGATAATAGGTTAGTAGACTATTGTAAACAGGGTCTAGTCCCACTTCGTTCATCGTTTCGTCAACTGCTTGTTTTATTGTTTGTTTTTCAGCGATTAGGTGTTGAAGTAGGCGTGCCGTCGCTTGGTCTGTGTGGCTTGCTGATACTGAACCGTTCCAGCCTATGTAGGTTTTTGCTCCTTTCTGTATGAATGCTTCCGCCATTTCCGTGTATGTCAGGCCGTCACAACCCATCGCAATTATCATGGAGTTTTGAAGTGTGCTTTCCATGCTTAGTTTGATGAATTTTGGCAGTATGCCGAAGTATACCTTGCTTCCCGATTTGTAAGGATAGAAAACGACACCTGTCAGCTGGTCCGTAAGCAGTTCACCGACGTGTTTTCGAGAATCCATGGGTTCCGATGTGAATAAAGCCAATGGTGGTTCTGGATCTAGAGCCGAATGAACCCTCAAGATAATCAGCTTATATCCGCCCGTCGGTAGGTTTCTGTAGAAGTTAACTGTAACTTTTTCTCCACTGTAATAGTCTACCGTGTAATTGGCCTTTGTGAGGATGTTTGCAGCTGTTTGCACGAAGGTTTCGTTGGGGGCAGTAAGGCTGAGGTGATCAACTATCGCAGCCTTGACTTCGGAGCTGGAATTCGCAGACCTAAACTGTGAGGTAGGTTCAGGAAGAACGCCCTCGTCTGAAGAAAAAAGCATAGAATAGATGAAAAAGCCCGAAACAGAAATTATAACGACTAAAATAGCAGCCGTCACAACCATGCCACTGCGTCGTTCCCTCGTTCTCTCATCACGAACCTTTTCCTTGATACTAAGAGACTTCTTTTCAGCCTTCATACACAGCAACTCTTAGTCTTTAAGAAAAAAAGGAGATGGAGTGGAATGGTGTTCATTACTTCTCCTTTCTACGCTTACCACGCTTGACATAAACTACTGCTGCAACCGCAGCGACTAGGGTTGTTGAGGCCAAGCCGATGTAGGGAGCCAACAGACCAAACTTATCAACAGGAACAGCAATGCCGCCTACAGTTGTTTCTATACGTCCGAATTGTTGTCCTCCCATGTCTGCATCGTACTGGTTACCGCTCGAGTCCACTTCACAAACTTCACCGTAATTAAGAATGTAACTAGGCGCGGGTTTAGTGCAACGCAGACCCACAGAAGGATGTGATACAGCCTCTTCTGTAATTCTGAGGGTGTAGTCGATTTCCACCGAGCCTAGAGGCTCACTGCCAGCAAACTTCCATTGAACAACTGTCACTGGTGGATTATCAGGCGTTTCTAGGGTCACGCTTTCTATGGTATTGGGAGCATGCGAACTGTCTACAAAGACGACTCCATTGGGAAGAGTCTCCAGTATTGTCAAGTTAACAGCCCAACTGCTCGCATAAAAAAGGCGAACTTGATAAGTGTTTCCAGGTATCATGTTGTATGGCTCAGATCTTTCCGTATCCCGAGTTGGTGGCGGGTTTCCACCCCCGGTTAGTTTGTTCCATTCGTCAGTTGTCAAATCATTCTTTATTCCCTCGATAAATCCATGGCTTTGAATAACTGCGAAATTTTTTGCGGTATCAAACCATGGATCCCCGGGTGCATCTTTAGCGTGTGCGCTATGGGTATAATGCTCTGGATCATCTTTGTCGCTCACTCCCCAGCTAGTCATTTTAAGGTTTGCGGGCGGATCGATCGAAGTATCGCTAAGAGCAGCCATCGCTTGCTCTTGTTCGTCATGATTCAACTCGTCTGCAAAGTTTGAATGAGAAAAGAAATCCTGTAGCCCATGTAATGCTCGTCCTATTGCCTCAAGGGCTGCCTCAGCGTTGCACTGTCTCAGGATTGTTTCAGCCAGCTCCTTTTGTTCTTTGATGTAGTTTCTCAAATCATTAAATGCATCTCTTGAACTTTTAGGTGGGTATCTATCGCCATGAAATTCTGGGACTGCGTAATTCCATGAAAAAAACCATCCATCTTGGTGCGTATTTGCAGCTTTTATTATCCCGGCAGCCCTCGCAGAAAATCCAAAACCGAGGTCTGACAGCGCAGAATTAGTAATCTCTTTGTGTTGATTTGTGCGAAAGGGACTTGTAGTAAATGCCTCGGCTTGTAGCGGTATCAAACTCGTAGTAATTAGAGCCAACAAAATAGGCAATATGATTCGGTATCTTGCAGTCGGTCTCTTTTGATATATCATGTTTAACCATATCTCCCTTCTGCTCTTTACATTTCAAAGGGCATTAAGCATTAGAGAATCCTGTTCATCGGCTTCTGGATTGCTCTCTGCAGAAGCCAATCACACTGCTATGAAAGTTTGCCTCTCCCTTCACTAAATTAGTTGTCTTCATAATCGCCTTATAACACTTGTGGAACAATGTTTCATACACCATTAAAGCCAATCATCAGAGGCGTAAATGAAACGAATGACCATACTTAGTTTGTCACTTTGAAGATATGATGTCTGTTTCTATTCATGATAGCAACACTACTGGCTGTCCTAGTCTGCCGAAGAAAACATTTAATGCAACTAAAACACAAAAATATCTTTTACGGATAGATCTTCTTTTTGTTTTAGTGAACATTATTGTTAACGTATGAGATGGTACGTGTACGTCTACACTATTTCTAAAATACTCCTCCGACGTCTTCGAAACACCATGATTTTAAGGTGAACTCTGTACGAAAGATGAAGGGTTTAACATCAACAACATTTGCATCCTGAAAACTGATAACGTCTAGATATGTGATTCCGTTAACCGTGATTGTGCAGTTTACATAATCGCAATAAAGTATGGCTGGGTTTGTGGTTCTTGCGAGAAGCCAGACAGTGATGTCATCGCCTTATATATTGACAACATGCGTCTTATGGATAAAACAAGGCTTCGAAAAGTCGGATACTCCTAAAAACACGGTATTTTTTATGGGGCGCTGAAAATCAAAACTGTTTTATCCAACAAAACCATACAATACGTTGAAACGAAAAATAGAGCAATAAAAAGGGAGAAGGAAAGCGGAAGTGAAGGTCGGCTTCAAGTATCGCGACGGGAAACTGTTGACCTACGTGTTCAGAAAAGAAGAGGGGAAGGCTTCAATTTCTTCTTAAAGTGCAACAGCAAAGCAGCCTCAGCCAAGCATAACACGGCGACTGCGGCCACATGTGGAAACTCTGGGATCACGGTGATGTTGAATGACACAGTGGCTTCTCCGTCTGCCTGCAGGCTCGGAGTCTTGAACCAGTAGGGTGGGCTGGTTATCAAGTGTATGCCTTCAAGCTTGAGTTCCACGGTTAGCGATGCGTTCCAGTTGTAAGTGAAGTTATGAGCGGAAACCACGATCTCGTCGCCTAACTCCGCGTCAACAGGTATGACGGTGACGTTTTCTATGGCTCCGTCTGTCTTCCACGTGAGTGGCTGGGATGAAGCTGTTGCTGGTCCTGTCAGCGCCACGTTGGCTGCTACTGAAGCGTTGACGTAAAAGGTTGGTATAACCGTGACAGTTATGCTGACGCCTATGCCGATAGACACTGGTATTGGATAGCTTATGTTCCATTCGCCCAGGGGAGTAGACGCTGGAATTGAAGTTGTGTTCTGAAACTCTGTGTACCCAGTTATGGGGATTATTCCCTTCGTTGTTATGTTGATGTGGCCTGAAACTGTGATGTTGACCGTGCCTTCGTATTCTGGAGTGGAGAGTTTGAAGCAAACCTGGTCTGTGCTTGAAGGGTCTATGGTTCCGTTGTTGTAAGCGTCAACATCGACTGGAAAAGACACGGTAGCAGCCGTGGTCATGTTCCATTCAACAATATAGCCTTCCGTTTCCCGGGTGTCACCCCACGAAGTTGCTTCAACATGAGAAAACGTGATTCGGGTTGTGCCTGCCGCGAAAGCTTGTCTGGAGAGGATCAGCGTTGCCAACACGCATAAGACAGCTAACTTTCTTGTCGTCGACATCTTCGTCACTGGGCTAGAACAAGCGCCATAAAGTATATAATGTTTGCTTATTTTCCCTAATGATTTACGCTAAAGCCAGATGAACCCCGACAATTATGGATAACACCTAAGAAAGACATGTTTGATAAGCGGACGTGATTGAAAATGGCGAAAATTAAGCTGACGGTCACTGTTTCTCCGGAGATTTTTAAGTGGATTGAAGAGCAGGTTGGAAAAGGCTTTTTTGCGGACCGCAGCCACGGGGTTGAATACTCGCTGAGGAAAGTGCAGGAGCTAATAAAGAAGGGCGAAATCAAATTCTAGAAGCTTCTAGAACAAGATTCTAGGTGAAGTACCGTGTTACACGGTACATTGCTACGGCGTAGCAATGGTGATTTTCTGCGGGCGCACGCGCAAGGCGAACCTCATTTTGGATATCTGGAAACTGAACGAGGTCTAAGAATGGTTGTGCCTGTCTCGAGGAATCAGATGCTCGCATGGTCATTGTCCAAAGAAGAGGAGATCCAAGAATATTTCTCCAAGGTTGCAGGAATCGATGATTTCTTGGATTATCTGGAAAACACAAGAGAAGGCAAGAATCTTTCACTAAATGTCAAGAACCGTCTTATGCAGTTAAATAATTCTTAATTTGGGCGCTGTTAATGCAACATCTGCGCCCGCTCACTTCAGTAGGTCGTCGATGAAACGCGCGCCAAAAAAGAGATTAAAGCAGTCGTTGATTTCTTCTAGGCTGGTTTCTCTTTATCATATGCTCTTCTTTCGTTCTAGCTTGTTTTGTCGTGCTCGTATGATGCACTTCAAAAGAGTGGAATCGGTGGTTACGTTTCTGGGTCATTAATCTTTCTGGTAGGTTTTCACCCGACCCAATATAGGTCGGTTTCTTAGCATTTTTTGCATAAAGTTTGTATACCCCTGGACCTTCTTGCACGCGTTGGATGTTTTCACTTGTGAATGATTTCCTTGCCGTTCCTCTCACCTCCCCTCACTGCTCCATTTCTTGACTTTCTTAAACTTCCCATCTGCGTCGCGTGCGACAGCACGATAGTGTCCTTTTACTTCTATCCGCTTGTATTTTCTTGGCAAACATACACGCTCATCGAGTTCGTTTCATCCATATAACAGATGTACTACTTAAATTCTCCCTCAGAATTGATGTTGATGACAAACTTATGATTCAAATCTCGCTTCTAGCTTTTTTCACGGGCAAAATTCAAATATATGGGCGAAACCTCCAGCTTTTGGATATTCCTTTCTCGCGCGCATGCCTGTTGAGACTGTGTGAAAAAGTCGGGATTGAGCTGACAAAGCAACGATATTGAGTTCCAAACTTATTCTGCGGTGAGCGGACTGGAGGACTCGCTTGTCGCCTCTAATCGTTTTCTAATAGCTAACT
>Ga0315293_10000464_pt1 | contig 37543 bp, 32 predicted proteins | sample YL17G13_20_MG_FD_203071 | JGI IMG/M metagenome (GOLD analysis project Ga0315293, IMG submission 203071) | Sediment microbial communities from Yellowstone Lake, YNP, Wyoming, USA - YL17G13_20 | ecosystem: Environmental > Aquatic > Freshwater > Lake > Sediment | place: USA: Wyoming | collected... | reverse complement strand
ATTTATGCCGATGTGGTTAAGATAAGATTGTGAAGCATTTCACAATCTACCCCCGAATCTGGTTGTGGTGTGGTGATTGGGAATTGTTATGGGTGGTAAGGCCCGTTCGAAAGAGCGGGCCTTCTATATTAATGGTTATCTCGGACGCATTTATCTTGACAACCCGGCGCATAGGCCGCCGGCGAAATCCGCGATAATAGTATCTGGAATATCGGAATAGTAATTTATCATAACAAGCAAACGGCCGCGCTGAAAAATTAGCTGGCCGGGTGCGATAAAACCCCGGTCGCCGACATCGACCCGTTTTTCATCGCCCCTGAAATACCGGGCAAAGATGCTATCGGCGCCGGCAGCTTTGGAGAATAGATATATCTCGGCCGTTAGCTCGCCCTGGCTGTCGGCGTAATCGGCGACCGCTATTTTCTCGAATCCCTGGGCCAGAAAAATCTCGGCGGCGCCATCATTATATTGCCAGAGATTCTCGCGGTTGAAGATGCGGATGTCTGTTGAACGTGAGAAACCGGCAAGATTAGGACGGAGGGCAGATTTGATATCACCGTTATTGGCATTGTCCTTTGGACGCTCTCCACAAAATGGTAAGAGCAAGAAACCAGATAATAGAATGGCCAATCCGAGCCGTGTCATCCTGTATCCTTTTTTAACAATAGCGCCTTGCGCGGGTCGCGGCTTTCGCCGGCCGATGTGATGTAAATACCTGTCTTGCCGGCAACCGGGCAGACTTTTTCGCAGGCGCCGCATCCGGTGCATTTGTCGGGGTCGACATGCGGGAGTTTCAGCATCGTGGCATGGCCGTTGCGATCTTTGACCTCGACCTCTTCCAGCCAGATCGCCTTTGGAGATGTCGGGCACCATTCCTCGCAAACGATACAGGTCGTTCCCATGGCCCAGGGCAAACATCGCCCCTTATCAAAAAACGCTGTCCCGATTCTGGTTGGCGGGGTATCGGCGTCGCCGATTTTGGTTTTGATATCGAGCGGCAGGATCGCGCCGGTGGGGCAGGCGTGGCCGCAAAGGACACAGGTGTGATCGCAGTAACCGATCCGGGGAACCAGCACGGGAGTAAATATTCCCTCCCAGCCGGTTTCAAGCGTGGCCGGATGGAGCGCGTTGTTGGGACAGATTTTCATGCACTGTCCGCATCGTACACATCGGGCCAGAAAATCCTCCTCGATCAGCGAGCCGGGAGGACGGATAAATGAACTCTCACGGGCGAACTGGTCGCCGGAACGAAAAATGGGGTAGGCCGCCAGGCCGATAGCGCCGGCCAGGACTGTGCGCCTGGTGACAAGGTCAGGACGAGGAGTGTAGACGGCGCGGTTTGGACCTTGGAGGCGAAACGAAATGACATTCTCGGGGCAGGCGGCCAAACAATTCAGGCAGAGATGGCACTCGGCCCGGCGATGGGGCACGTTGCCTTGAGGCTCGTCGGCGCCCTGGCAGTTGGCGAGGCATTTATTGCAGTCATTGCAGGCGGCATGATTCTTATGGAGTCCGAAAATCGAGTATCGGCTCAACAGTCCCATCAGGGCCCCAAGAGGGCAGAGCGCCCGGCACCAGAAGCGGGTAATGAAGCGGTTGGCCAGGAGAATCCCGGCGAAGATCATGGTCAGCCAAAATACGCCCTGAAAATGAGGCTGTTTCAAATAGATGAAGATGCCATTGCCGAACGCGAAGATTCCTTTGCCAATAAGGCTGATTGCCCCGATCGGTGAATCAGACAGCCAGCCGCCCATTTTGGTAATAGACATATTGAGAGCGGGAATAATCACCATGCCAAATGAGCGGGCCGCAATCATGATCGGGTCGAACAGGCCTACCTGAAGCGAGCCGAGAAGGGCCATTGCCAGCAAGCCGATCAAAAGATAATATTTCCACGTCTGGAATCTATGATAACGATTGCGCTCTATGAGTTTTCCGGTAACCTGGCCGGGGGTGTCGTCGACAGAATCGGCATTCGACTTGCGGAATTGCCTGAGGAATCCTCTTCCGGCCCCCTTGATGTCAAACGATTTTTGCGAGCAGAGCTGGTTCAATGTCCCCAGCGGGCAAATCCATCCGCAGAAGATGCGCCCGAAGAATATCGTCGCGATAACGATGATAAGCCCAAGCGCCAATCCGCTATAAAGCAGGTGCGACGACAGCCCGGTCGCGATTCCGGTCAGCGGATCGAGCTGGAAGAAGAATTTAAGTATCGGCGGCGGCAGGATGGTATTTTCGGGATTTTTCGATGAGGTAAACGCAAACTCGGTGATATATAAGAGCGTGATAAATGACAGGAGGAAAATGGACTGACTCGCTATGCGGAGTTTGCGCCAGAGGAGGTTGGAGGAAGCCGGAGACTCGCCGGAGGTCATGCCAGCTCTTTTTCGACAATCGTGAAGCCGGATGATTTTCCCAAACCACGTTTTTCGGCCTTGAGAATGTATTCTATATCAGTTGGTTTTAGGTTCAGGAATTTGGCGCCGTAGGAATCGGCGGCTACCTGGTCGGTCGTAGCCGCGACAATATTATGAATCTCGACATCGTCAAGGTTTCCACCAACAGGACCATTGCGGAACAGGACCCGGGTGATATCGACCACGGTGAGGGTCGGCTGGAAAAATGAAGCCAGGTCGACAATGGAGGTGTCGATTTGTTGATGTAACCTATTCCTTGGCCCGCCGAGGACGCCGTACCAGTTCTTCATGGCGCCGGTGCCCCGACAGAGGCCATGATGCTTGATAACGGGAATATTGATGAGCTTATCGCATTCCAGGAACGGCCGCAGGACCGGCCAGGCGCCGAGAATCTCGCCCCCCAGATCAGCGCGGATGAAATTATTTTCGGACGGCAGAGCTATTTCGGCGCCGGTGTCTTTCAGGGCGGCCTCGATGCCGGAGCGTTGGAAACATCGTCTGGTCTCGTTGCAGGAAACATCAGCGACCACCACCTTCCTGGCGCCAGCCTCGAAACAGAGCCGCGCCATAGCCGCCACGAGCGTAGGATTGGTATTAGCGCCCTGAGCCGGCGTGCGGTCCCAGCCGACATTGGGTTTGATAGTGACTATATCCCCTTTCGAGATGAAACGGCCGATACCGCCGGCCAGGGCAATCGCCTCGGCCAGGGCCCTGGCATGATCGGCGGATTTGACCGCTACCAGGTCGGGATAGGCACTATCTGGCTTGACGACATGCGTGCTGGATAAATTCTTCGCTGGAGGATTGAAGGGGGAATATTCGCCGAGCGAAAGGGCATACTCTGCGCCGCCGAGGATTGCGCCCAGGAGCGCGGCCTTGCCGCCGAGTTTCAGGAACTCGCGGCGCTTGATACTATCATCGTTCATACCATCACCTGCCAAAATATGATACAAACTCCCGGGCTTGGCAAGCGGCGAATAATCGAATGCAAATAGTCTAAGTCGTAATAGCTCTATATTTCAGGGGGCTTGACACCCAGTATGCGCAGGTATTGGTTGATCTGCGAGCGGTGGTGGATATCGTGTTCCAGGAGATGGCAGAATATCCAGTAGCCGGTAAAGGAGTGTGTCTTGGTGCGGCCGGAATATTGATAATGTTTAGCCAGGACCTTGGGGTCAGACGAGAAAAACCGCTCCATCCGTTCCCAGTGGGCCTCCATATAATTGCCGATATCGGCCTTGGAGAGGGTGGCCGAGCGCGCCGAAGGCACCAGTTCCCTGGCCTTCTGCTTGTTCATGACCTCGTCGAACCACCAATCGGAGCATTCCGATATATGCAGGAAGATATTCCCCAGGGTGATCATGTTCTCGGCCGGCGCCCAATCGAGGTTATCCTCGGGGGCGCGCCTGAGCGCCTTGGTGAGCGATGGTTTGATATGGTCGCGCCAGAGTTTGATCTGGCAGACCAATAAGGGGTTGCCGTCTGAGAGCATAACGCCTCCGCGATGATTTATTTATTTGATCCATCGAAAATTCTTGCCAGAAAAAGAATATATTAACGCCGAGGCCATGTCAAGATTATCTCAATGGGAGTTTACCCGTGCATGTGTGCAGGTGGAATTTTGGTCGGCCAATAGTGGGAAAATTAGCAATTATCGGGCTTCAGAAGATGTAATAGGGTTATTTTATATCTTTCATTGCGCGCTGCGAGAGGGCCACAAGGGCCCAGCAATAAACAAAAGCCGGTCACCAAATCAAAATCGCGATTCCACTCGCAGCGGACGACACGATGGCAAGCCACCTCGCCCGCGACAACTTCTGAAGTCGGAATTATTGATAAGCTCACTCATGAAAGTTATCTCCTTTGATCCATTTCGTTATCATCCCTCACGAAAGGAATATATATGGCGCATTGTGATAGGAGATTGACTTGGGTCAACATGGACGAGATAATTAGTGGAATATTTTGCAGTTGACGTAAAAATCCGCGCCCAGCAGGACTTGAACCCGCAACCCTCTGATCCGAAGTCAGATGCTCTATCCAATTGAGCTATGGGCGCGAATATGCAGTTTTCGACCGAGAGGTAATTAACGTCGGTGTCGGCTTCGGGTCAATAGCAGATTGCGGCCGACAAGAAACATATTAATGGCGGAGCCTGATTTAGTTTCAAATCGCGTTGAACAGCTCCTCCAACGGCATGAGCGGGTATGTCTCGCACTCCAGCGAGCCGAGCGTGCCGATCATGGCCGACAGCTCGAAAGCATCGCCCAGCTCAGGCATGTCGGTGACAAAAGCATAATCGTAGGTTCCCATGACCGCATAGGCGTTGAGAATAGTGGCTCCTTTGGCCCTGAAAAGCTTGCTCAACTCGACGAAACTCTCCTTGGCGGCTCCGATATTTTTCCGGGCCTCCATCGTGCCCCTGGCCAGCACCAAAAACCTTGGCATATGATATCTCCTTGAAACCTCTGTTACCTGATTAAATGCCCACAGATTAATATCGCAGCCAACAGGGATTGTCCAGCGGTTTCGGGATTCCGATGAATATGATTTTATCTACACCGCCAGCGGCCTCAGGAATCGGCGGCAGTCGATTATCCGCTCGGCCCGACCCTTGGTATCGCGGATGATGATTGCCAGGGGGAAACGATACTTACGGATGCCATTGGGGATTGCCTTCTGCGGCGCAAAACGTTTGTTATGGGCCCGGTCGCGTATGGCGAAGGTCCAGAAGTCGCCTGGTTCTAGGGTTGGAATCTTTTCCTGCGAGGTGAAGGTTAGCTTGATACCCCGTCCGAGATTATAAACGTGTTTTAGCGTGAGTGCCGGAAAATACCCCGACCACCTTCTGAGGCGGGGGCCAAGTCCGCCTTCAAGGCCAGTGTGGGAGCCGTTCTTCTTGCGGGCCAGAAGGGGATAGATTTCTTTGTCGAAAGTTACGATCAGGCCGCTGTCGGAGCTTTCGAGTTTCTCAATCTGCACCATCTGCCCGCCCTGTCTGTGCAACTCTGTGATTATATTTGAAATTTCGATCCAGTCGCCAGGTTTGAGCGATTCCGCCGCCACCTCCTCCGGCTCCGCTGTCAAAACAGAGTGGTTATCGATGGCCCTGATAATCGGTATGACCAGGGCAGCGTTCTCGTCAGACCACTTGACCCCATCCTCAAAGGCGCCGTCGCTGCCGATCCCCTTATGTAATTCGATACGGTAATGGAGGTTGCCGGGTATGGCGCCGCCGCCGGAATCTATCTCGCCGAAACTCATAGGAATCTGGTCGGCAGACTGGTCGATCTGCATGGTTAGAAGGACATTGGTTCGTGGAAACGCTTCTTTCATGAGACTGATAGCATCATCCACAGAGAGAATGCCATCAATAGGCAAGGCCTTGATCTGGCCAATCGCTTTCAGTCGAAGACAGGTATCGGGCCCGCCCAACGCCGGCTCGCGAATCGACTCATCGTCGATAAAGCTCACTGTCTTTTCCCATGATTCGATATACACGAGTAGGTTACCTGTCTCCGGCAGTCTCTCCGGCTCGGGATAATCGCGCTGGGTTCGATAGTTCATGTCCCTGGCAAACCTGAGTGGAATTCCGCCAACGTAGGCGAGACCCCGCCCAATCGAGAAATCGGATACGCCGCCCGGCCCGGTCGATAATCCGCTGATCAGCAGGGCGTTGGAGTTGTCGCCCGTAATCTCATTCGGTGATAACGGAATCGCGAATTCGCCGACCAGGTCAAGTGTCAGCCGACGGAGGCGTTCGGACCAGATAGCGCTCTGCTCGTTCCAGTCGGAATCCAAGTCGGCGCGTCCCTGTTGTTTGAGGACAGCGATATAATCATTTAAGAGATTGAATGTAAAACGTGAGAAGTCCCCCTTCATAAGATAACCCCTCCGAGACGACTTCTTTTTCCAGATTCCCGGGCCTGCCCGGTTTTCCCACTGCTTGGTTATATCATTGTCCTCGACATGGTGTCAAGCTAATATTATTGCGACAAGATTATTCAGTCACCTGTTAAAAATTGAAAAGACAAGCGCTCCGACACTGCTGATTCTTTGATCAAAAAGCCGTTCCGCATTCACGACGCTTCGCACGAAACTCAAGACCATAAGCGACTTATGTGCGGTTCCCAGGAAACCATGGCCGAACGTGTGGGGCGCTTCCTATCTAAAGAAGTGGCGACCTGCCGATTTAGAAAAAGGGGGCCGCAGAGCGTCCAACAGCGCCGAGCAAAATAGATTCTTGGAGGATAAGGTATCATGCGGATAATAAAGGATGTCATAATCTCGGGATCAATTGAACCGATCTGGGCTCAGGTGGTTTCGGAAGATCGGTTAAATATTACCGCCAGTGGAGGAGATGGAGATGCCCCCCATCCATATGAGATATTCGAAGTAAAGGCTCCTACCAGATTGTCATATAGGTCCATCGTATCAGGCCATCCGGTCATCACCACAATCGAATTGTCGCAAAAGGGAAAGAGAACCAGCCTGAGGGTCATTGTCACTGGCTGGGAGAAGGTCGGTCATGAGCGGGCCAAGGCTGAGATGCCGAAAATCTCGATGGAGTGGGAGAAGGTATTGGGTTCGATAAAGAGGGATATCGAATCCTCGACCAAGTGACTTGGAGCAGCACCGTTGCGCCTCGGCGTAACCTAATTTTACGGAACAACATAGTAGTATAAATCTGTTAGACTCACGCGGGTGGTATAGATTGACCCTTGACCTGCGATGGGCCGATTTTTTATATTGGCCTAATTGTGGAATTTGGACGGGTTTCTGACACCGGGTGAGGTCGAAAAATCGAATATGAACATAGGGATCTGGAGATATTGAAGTTGGTCCCTTAGCCATAATTTCATGGAATTCGGAGGATGAAGAGTGATTAAGGCCCTTAAGGCAGGGCGAGGCCATTGCGCTCGCTGGATCATTATATCCGTGTTATTGATAATGGTCACAGGTTTTTTTGCTGGATGCGGAAAGGATCGTGTGATTATTCGATACCTGCCCGAGCCGGTATCGGTATCACTCCTTTATCCCCCGGCCGATACATTCATTACCGTCAATACTCCCACCTTCAGATGGAACAGGCTGACAGATGCGGTTCGTTACCAGCTTCAGGTGGCTTATGCCAGCGACTTCATTAATAAATCGTTCGACGTTCAGACGGCTGATACGTTTTATGCAATTATCTCGGTTTTGCCCAATGGCACGCATTTCTGGCGAGTCAGAGCGCAAAATAGAGATGGTGTCTGGGGCGACTGGTCCGACGCCGAGATCAGGGCGCTGTACAAAAGCGATTATGTGAACTACTTCGAACTCCTGAGCATGACCGATACTTATGGAATACCGCAGGATGTCTTCGTTCGGAACGATACCGCTTTCGTGGCCGATGGCCAGGCAGGCATGACCATGTTCGATGTCTCCGACCCGGCCAATCCCATGGTGCTGGAGAATATCGATTCGATTGAAAGCGATTTCGCGAAAAGCATTTATATCAATCCTCAGGACACGTTCCCTTATGTGATGGTGGCCGACATGGACGGCAGGGTTTACGCCATCAACCTGCCCGACACCACCAGGACCAACGACCTCAGGCTCACCTCCACGCAGAATTGCGAGGATGTGACCGGATTTTTCAAGAGTGATACGCTCTGGATCGCCGCTGTAGCATCGTCGTCCCAGCGCAAGCTTTCCATTATCCAGGTGCTTTATAATCCGTTCATGGTGGAAAATCCGGGCCTGGTCCCGGAATTTGAGCTTCCGGCCGATGGTTTGGGAGTTCGGGTCGATTCATCCGCTTCATACGTCTTCGTAGCTTGCGGTGTCGCCGGCCTGAGGATTTACGATATCACAGATGTTTACAATTCAAGGTTGGCCTCCTCGGCGCTTCTTTCGAGCACTGCGCTATCCGTTGATGTGAAGGATGGCTACGCCTATGTCGCCTGCGATTGGGCCGGGCTTTTTATCGTCAACGTCATGGACGCCGGAAATCCATTGTCGGTTGTGAATGTGAACACCTCCGGCAGGACCAAAGACGTTCAGGTACTCGGGGGTTACGCATTTATCGCGGATGGCAGCGGCGGCCTGAAGGCGATCGACACGTCAATACCCGATTCAGCCCATTTTGTTGCCGCCTATACGACCCCGTATGCCTACGGTTTGTATGCCACGCCCGAATATATCTACGTGTGCGACAGGGACAATGGCCTGATGGTATTTGAAAACAGGACTTCGCAATAGGAATTATATCAATATAACAATCTCGGAGGTTTCATGAAAGGTACGCCAAAAGTATTAATCCTGGCGCTTATCCTGATGCTGCCAAGCATTCTCTGGGCGGCCGAATCAGTTCGTATCGTCTCTGATTTGGGCCAGACCAAAGCCGAATTCTCGGTTGGGGCCGGCGCTTCGTCCGACGTAGCTGTCAGCCTGGCAATACCTGCGGTGGCAGTAAACCGGGTGACCCTGAATGGCACGGATTATGATGTGGTGACGCTGCCGATTTCCGATCACCTTTTCGCAGCCGAGACGGCCGACGAGGGGATGCCGGACGTGCCAGTTCTGACATCGCTGATAGCAATACCCGACTTGGCCGGGATCGAACTCGAGGTCGAATACAGCGGCTTTGACATAATTGACAATATCGATCTGGCGCCGGTGCAGCCGGCGACGCTCGAATCGGGAGAGGAGGTCGTTCCATTCGCGATAAATAACGAGGCGTACAGCCGCGATGAGTTTTATCCGGCCAATCTGGCCACTGCCGGCGACCCGGTCATTATGCGCGACGTCCGCATGGTGCAGTTGGTTATGAACCCGGTTCAGTACAATCCGGTTCGGCGGCAGATGCGGGTTTACCGCGACCTGAACGTTCATGTCCACTATACCTACGGGAACGATGTAGTAAATCCCAAGACTATCAGAAGGCCGTTTATCTCCGAAGCTTTTTACCCGATTTACAGGGATGTTGTCTCCAATTTCGACGATTATTTCTCGACGGCCACAGTCAAGCGGGGCGGTTTACTGATCATTTCAAAGCAGATTTTTGTTGATTCCCTGCGAGTACTGGCAAATTGGAAGCATCGCAAAGGGTACCATGTTAAGGTTATTCCAACGACCGAAATCTACTCCCCCGGTAATCCGACTGCTGCCCAGATATTGACCTACCTGACGAACGCATATAACACATGGGAAATTCCACCGGAATATGTCATGATAGTCGGCGACCAGGACAATACTGGCATAAGTGGCACGGGAATTCCCGATTATCCTTACGGCACTTATACATCGGATCACCGTTATACGCGGGTTGAGGGCACAGATTACTTGCCTGACATAGTTGTCACGAGGCTCTCGATAGATAACATGACCGACCTCAGGAAAGCGGTCGCGAAGATAATGGCATATGAGACAAAACCATTTATGGGTGATCCCAATTACTGGTTGCGGGGGCTTTCGGTCGCCGGAAATGTCTACGCCACGACCCCTCGAATTACCGTCCTCTGGGTTCGCCAGCTTCTTCTGGAGCATGGTTTTACCAGGGTCGACACTTCGTTTCGCTGGGCCAGCGGCGAGACTGATTCAAGACTTCCCAGCCTTTTCAATCAAGGCGTTTCATTTGTAAGTTACCGGGGATGGGCCGGCTCTTCCGGCTGGTATTCGCCGAGTTTCGACATAAGTAATTTGAACAGCCTGACTAATAATAACAAGATTGGAGTAATGGCCTCTATCGTATGTGGCACCGGTAATTTTGGATCGGGCACTGATCCCTGTTTCGGCGAAACCTGGATCAGGATGGGCCAATCGGACACTTTATTCAAAGGCGGTCCGGCTTTCTTCGGCTCGACAGATGGGGGCACGCACACCCGATGGAACAATCCGATCTTGGTGGGATTTTATTGGTCAGTTTTTAGAGGTGGCAATCATCACTTTGGCGCAGCCGCGATAAGAGGAAAAATGCAACAATACGCCACATTTCCGGGCGACAACGCACCCGGCGGGACTATTGAGCAATACTTCCACACATATAACACACTTGGTGATCCGGAGCTCGAAGTCAGGACCAAAATTCCTGTCAGGATCAGCGCTCTGCATCCGGAAACCCTGCCTCTCGGCGTCAACCATATCGAAATTTCAGTCATTGATACCGCATTTCATCCAGTCGCAGACGCTTATGTTGTGTTGACAAAGGGATATGGTATCAGCGAAGAGGTATTCGAAACAGCCAAGACCGATGCCAACGGAAATGTTATAATGTCGTTCAACGCGCAGTCGCCCGACACGATGTTCGTCACCGTTTCCGGAACGGACCTTTATCCCTATCAAGGGCATGTCATGATCGTGCAGTCCGATGTGGCTGTTGGCCCCGATTCACTAATAATAGATGACGATAACGCCGGTCACTCTTTTGGCAACGCCGATGGAATCGTCAATCCGGACGAGACAATAGAGCTCTCAGTGGGACTCAAGAATTTCGGCAACCTTGAAACCGCCCAGAATGTAAGCGCCACCCTCGAGGCCATCACTTCGGATCTGGTGACGATTTATCAGCCGACCGGAGCATTTGGCAATATGGGACCGGGCGTGCAGGGATTCGCTGTTACGCCGTTCGTAATCGGGGTTAGCGATGGGGCACTCGATGGGGACCTGATCCGGATGAAACTTACAGTCACGGCCGACAGCTTAACCTGGGTATCCGAGGTCGAATTGCCGGTGACCGGCGCCAAGTTTAACGTGACTGCGGTTGCATTTCCCGGCGGTAACGGCCGTCTTGACCCAGGCGATTCGGTCGGCATGATAATCACCCTGGCCAATATAGGCCAGGCCGGCGCAGATGCGGTCAGCGGCACATTAATTACACTTGATGGCTTCACTACCGTTCTATCCGGCATGAGCAATTTTGGGGTCATTCCGGCGGGTGGCAGCGGCAACAACGCCGACAATCCAATAAGCATCAGGCTCGATGCGGCTGCTTTCGATGGCAGGAATATCAATATGATGCTCGATGTCATGACCTCGACCGGCGTTCGAACTTTGGTTCCTTTCACCGTTACAGTGGGTACTGTCAGCGCTGTAGATCCCACCGGCCCCGATGCCTACGGATATTATATGTATGACAATACCGACATCGGCTATGTTCAAGTCCCGGCCTATCAATGGGTGGAGATTGCGCCGGCGGGCGGCGGCCAGGGCACGAGAGTGAGTTTTCGCAATACGGATGATGCCTCAGAAATGATAGAATTCCCGTTCGACTTCGTATATTACGGCCGCGCCGAAAGGCACATGATTGTCAGCATCAATGGATTCGCGGCTTTCGATACGTTTCGTTTCGACATGGCGGGAAATTTCTGGTACAACTTCTTCAACTGGCCGATACCCGACCCGGGTAACGGCAGCGGGCAGATATCTCCCTTCTGGGACGACCTGGGATATAGCGGGACCACTTACGGCGTCTTCACGTGGCACGATACCACAGAACATCGCTTTATTATTGAGTGGTATCATATGACCCATAAAAACACCAGCGCCATCGAGACTTTCGAAATGATAGTTTACGATCCGGCGTATCACTCCACAATCTCGGGCGATTGCGAGATCGTTTACCAGTACAATACCATTCAGAATAACGATTCCGCTGAGGGGTATGCCTCGGTTGGTTTCGAGAGCCACGATGAACTGATGGGGATTCAGTATACATATCACAACAGCTATCCCACCAGCGCGGCAACGTTGGCAAACGGACGAGCCATCAAGATAACCACCAATACCGGACGCGGCGCCATAAGAGGCGCTGTCACGCTTGAGGGCGGCGCCCCAGCCACAGAGGCGAATGTCATTTCCTCCACTGGCCAGCGATGCCTGACCTCTGCCGATGGGTCGTATTGGCTGAAAGATGTGCCGCCCGGCACGGTAAATGTTACCGCCTTCGCTCCAGGGTATTTCCCCGCCACTGTCAACAATGTCGCTATCGCAGCAGACAGTACAACCACAGGCGTCAATTTCATCATGAATGCTTGCCCGACACCGACCAATCTCGTGGCCAGCGACACGATAATCGGCCTTGTCGATATCACCTGGAGCCCGGTTGCACATGACAGCTTGCTCGGATACAATATCTACCGCGCTAATTGGCAGAACGGCGAATTCGTCAAATTGAATTCCACGCTTTTCATCAATCCGAATTATTCGGATGCCACGATTCTCGACAGTGTCGTCTACTGGTTCTATGCCACGGCTGTTTTCCAAAGCGCCGGCGGCCAGGTCGAATCGTTCGGCTCCAATAAGGATGCCGGCTCTACGTATATCATAGTCGGAGTCAATGATGAAGGAGCTGCAATTCCGACCATGTTCTTTCTTGCCGACAACTACCCGAACCCATTCAATCCGTCAACCTCAATCTCATTCGGTCTGCCGAAAGATTCGTTTGTCAAACTTGAGGTGTTCAATCTTCTCGGGCAGAAAGTAAAAACGCTTCTGGCCGGAAATCAGAGGGCTGGTTATAAGCAGATTGTCTGGGATGGCCGCGATGGCGCCGGCAAGGCTGTTGCCAGCGGAGTCTACTTCTACCGTCTGGCCACCGATGGCGATTTCGAGCAGACCAAGAAGATGCTCTTGGTGAGATAGGTGGCGATTTAGAGTATAAAGGATCACAGCAAGCTGTGACACCCAATGAAACGCCGTCCGGCATAAACCGGGCGGCGTTTTTATTTGCCGGCCCCGCCCGCGGGCCCCGCCGAAGGCGGGGCAGGGCGCGCTGACACAGAGCTAATGCCATGGTTATTTCATATTAGATGTCGAGAGGCATTCGGAGTCAAGAAAGCGCGCCCCAGGCCCGAAAGGGCCTCCCGCGGGCGGGGCCCACGATGGGTATCGGTGATACTCGCGGTCAGAGCAAGCTCTGACTCGCGATGAAATCGAGAAACTGCGAAGTGCGCCTAAATGGGATGTTGAATACGTTCTTGCCTGCCATCATTCAAAGGATGTCACGGTTTGCCGAGCAGATGGCCAGTTTGAAGTGAAAAAATAAGATTCGGGAGGCGCGTTTGATTATATCTAATGTGCGAGTCAGAGCTTACTCTGACCGCACCATTGCAACAAAGGCGGATTTCGATATCCGCCCTGATGAAATACTATGTGGCGTCAGGTCTTCAGACCTGACGCTTTGCCATATTTATACCTCTTCGAATTCGGCTGCAAAGTGGCGGAGAAACTTCGGCTCGTACGTTATGCGGAGACCGCGGACCATCTTCTTATTGGCGGTGATCCGCTTGAAGACGCCGGCCACATATTTGAGATGCGATTCGGTGTAGACGCGCCTCGGCACTGCCAGGCGGACATACTCAATCGGCGGAAATATCATTTTGCCATCCTTGCCGTACTTGCCAAACATAACTGTGCCAATTTCCACCGCGCGTATGCCGCCCTCGCGGTAGAGGGCCACGGTCAGTGCCCAGCCGGAGAGGAGTTCACGAGGCATATCGGGAAGAAACGAGAGCACATCGACAAACACCGCATGGCCGCCCGTGGGCTCGATAATCGGGATGCCGATTTCCTTGAGGATTTCGCCGAAGCTTTTCACTTGCCCTGTGCGATGTGCCAGGTACTCCTCATCCAGGGCCTCAACCATGCCGCGAGCAATTGCTTCGAGATCACGGCCTGCCAGGCCGCCGTACGTACGGAAACCCTCGACCAGGGTCATCTTGTTGGTCACCATCTCATGCCAGTCATCGCGGTTGAGGCCGATGAAGCCACCGATATTGGCCAGTCCGTCTTTCTTGGCTGACATAATGCAGCCATCGGAGTAGGAGAACATCTCGCGGGCGATCTCCTTGACAGAGTGCTTACCCTGTCCCGGCTCGCGCATCTTGATGAAATAACTATTCTCGGCATAACGGCAGGCATCGATGATAAATGGGATGCCGTGCGCGTGCAGGATCTCGGAGGTCTTTTTGATATTCTCCAGCGAGGCCGGCTGGCCGCCGCCGGTGTTGTTGGTGACAGTTATGGTGGCCACCGGAACTTTGGCGCGGTTGGCCTCTACAAACGCCTCCAGCTTCTCGAGGTTCATGTTTCCCTTGAACGGGTGGATACAATCGGGCCGCTTCCCCTCGTCGATCAAGAGGTCGACCGCCTCGGCGCCCAGGTATTCGATGTTGGCGCGGGTGGTGTCGAAATGGGTATTGGATGGCACTTTGTCGCCCGGTTTGAGGATCGAGGAGTAGAATATATGCTCGCCGGCCCGGCCCTGATGGACCGGGATGATATGCTTGAAACCGGTGATATCGCGGATTGTCTCCTCGAAATGGAAATAGTTTTTGCATCCGGCGTACGACTCGTCACCGGTGAGGAGGCCGGCCCATTGGTTATCGGACATGGCCGACGTGCCGGAGTCTGTCAGGAAGTCAATATAGATGTCCGCGGCGGGTATTTTGAAAACATTGAACCTGGCCCCTTTTATGATCCTCTCCCTGTCGTCGCGGCTGTTGAGCCGGATCGACTCCACGGTCTTGATACGATAGGGCTCTGCTGGAAAATCAATCATTGCTGCTCCTTAAAACACCAATAATATTCGCAAATTCTTCTTCATCGCCATTCCTGTGGAATCGAGTAATTCGGGCGGACACGTGAGTCTGCCCTTACTCATCTTATGCCTTGCCTCCCAGGGCCTCGAAATTGGTGAAGTCGGCGTGGTGGACGAGTATACCCTCCACCGAGCGTGGCGTCTTGTCGCCCTCAAACGAGTGGCTGGCGATGACATGCACGACCTCCTCGGGAAGCCCCAGCTCCCAGGCCAGGGCCGCTCCTGAAACGGGGTGGCGAATCAGCTTGCCGGTCTTTGATTTGACATAAGAGCCGTTTTCTATGGCATACTCCAGCACCTTGCCGACATCGTGTAACAGGCCGCCGGAAATTAAAATATCCATATCAACCTTGATGGTGCCGGGGTAGGCCTTCTCCATCACCTCGCCCATGGCGATCGCCGATTGCGTCACGGTGTTGGTGTGTATCACCAAGCTGACCATGTGTTTGGCCGGCAATAAAGTGAAGGGGATTTTCTCCAGATCGTTCTTCTGCCAACCGCCTCGCCGGGTAGCTTCTTCCCAGCACTTTAAGGTGAGTTCTTTTAGCTTGGCGTTCTTGATTTTCTCCACAAGCGGGAAGATCTTAATCATGTTTGACCTCTTCGATTTGGAATCCGGGTTCGATGTGTCCGACCTCAATGTCGCGCCAATTTGTTACTATCGGGCGATGGAAATCGGCGAACAGCGCGGTTTTGGAGCGCATCCCCATTTTATATAGAAATTCTATGGCTACCGGGTATAAGGCCCGACGTGCGCCATCGGTGATCTTAATTGCGGCGCCCAAATGCCTGTCAACAAAGGCGAAACAGTGGACCGCCTCGGCTCCGGCTTTCGAAACCAGCGGCTCGCCCGGCGACTTCGCTATGATGGTATCGAATCGGGCCGTCCCGCCCACCATCTCAGGGTATTCCATCATGGCGCGATAGATGGCGCCATAAACGAGCGCCTTTTCCTTGGGAACTGAGTTGGGAGTTACCAGCCGGGCGTACCCCAGGGCCATGTTATAAAGAGGCATCGCGAAGTTCGGCGCCGAGCAACCATCAATCCCCAGCGATATCTTCTCCTCAGGGCAATTGCATATTTCCGAGGTTGCTTTGCGTATCATGAGCTGAACGGGATGATCCAGCGCGAGGTAATCCTCTAATGAGTACCCCTTATGGACTGCCACCGCCAGCATGCCGGCGTGCTTGCCAGAGCAGTTATGCTCCAATTGGCTGAAAAGCACTCCAGGTTCGGGTGTCATATTCACGGCCATATAGCGATGCGGTACATGTATCCCGCATTGAAGATGACTCTCATTTAATCCGATTTTTTCAAGAATACCGGCTACGGTTTCGACATGCGATCTTTCGCCGGAATGCGAACCGCACATGATAGCCAGCTCCTTGGTTGTGAATCCATACTTCTTGGCGGCGCCCGATTCGATCACGGCGATGGCTTGGAATGGTTTGGCGGACGATCGGGTGAAGGTACTCACGTAAGGATCACCAACACGATACATGAGCCGGCCTTCGGCGTTGACCACCGCTATGGAGCCCCAGTGAACAGATTCCACCGCATTACCTCTATAAACGCGAGCTATTGATACAGACTGAAAATTATTCATACATTAAGTCTTTGTAATATCTCCGGAATATCCATGAATGTCTTAGCGTGATGCGCTCCGGCTTTGGTCAAGGCCTCGAGCTTGGATTGGGCCGTCCCGATGTTCCCCTCGACAATGGCGCCGGCGTGCCCCATCCGCTTACCGGGAGGCGCGAAAAGGCCGCCGATCATGCAGATGACCGGCTTACTCATTTTATTGAGCATCCTGGCCGCCCGCTCCTCGTAGACCCCGCCGATCTCGCCAACCATGACGACAGCTTTAGTATCGGGATCCTTATCAAACAGCATCAGTATTTCGTCGAATGTCGAGCCCAGCACCGGATCGCCGCCCAGGCCGACACATGTGGTCTCACCAAAACCGGTACGCGTCAAAGTGTCAGCCACGTAGTATGTCAATGAGCCGGAACGGGAGACAGTTCCGATACGCCCCGGCTTAAATGCTACATCGGGAATGATACCAACATTCGCCTGGCCCGGAGTGATTATGCCGGCCGTATTGCCGCCGATAACGACCGTGCCGCCTGCGATCGCGGCCTTGCGCACCTCCATCATGTCAAATATCGGGATATGTTCGGGGACAATAACCACCGTCTTGATCCCGGCGTAGATCGCCTCCAGCGCCGCCTCGGCCGCGAATTTCGCCGGAAGAAAAATAACCGAGAAATCCGCCCCAAACTCCCGGGCACACTCCTCAACCGTGTCGCGGACCGGGATACCCTCGACCTCCTGGCCGCCTTTTCCCGGCGACGTGCCGGCCACAATCTGCGTTCCGTACGCTTTCATCCGCTTGGCGTGGAACGAGCCGCCCGTGCCGGTGATTCCCTGCACTATAACCTTGGAGTTTTTTGTCAACAAAACTGCCATGTCTTAATATCCCTTTTCTCTGTCAACGATTCCCAACAATCTTTTCCCGTTCTTGTATCTTTTCGCGTTTTCGCAGAACAGCTTTGTCACCTTCACCCACAATCCCTCGGCCATGCCGGAATAATGCGGTGTTACCGATACATTCTCCATCACCCAGAGCGGCGAGTCAGCCGGCAGAGGCTCGGCCTCGAATACGTCGAGGGCTGCTCCCGCGATTCGTTTATTTTCAAGCGCTTCGATCAACGCCGCCTGATCGATCAGCTTTCCACGCCCGATATTGATCAGGAATGCACTCGCCTTCATTGCCGCCAGCTCTTCGCGTCCGATGAAATGCAAGGTCTTGTCCGTCAAAGGCACGGAAAGGACAACAAAATCGGCTGCCCCCAAGCATTGCCCGAGTTTCGATGGGGGGAGAGTCTTGTCGACATTTCTGATCCTGCGCGGCTTTTTTGCCGTGCCGATTACTCGCATGTCGAACGCCTTGGCCAATCTGGCTACGCGTCGCCCGATTGAACCCAGGCCGATAATTGCCACAGCCTTCCCCTCGAGATCGAACTTGCCGGCAAGGAGTTCCTCGAAACCCCAGCGACGCTCGTCCTGGAATTTGTAGGCCCGGCGCATATTTTTGGTGAACGCCAGCATCTGCATTAAGACATACTCGGCGATAGTGGCCGCGTGCAGGCCGCGCGAGCATGTCAGCTTAATTTTCCTGGAGAGCAGCGCAGGGCTCAAAGATTTTTCTACCCCTGCCGAGGCGAAATGCACCCACTTCAAGTTGTCTGCCCGCACCGCCACCGCCTCCTGTACCGCAAACGAAAAAAGGACCTCGGCCCGAGGGATATTTTCCAATAGCTCGGCTGGGCTTTTCATATATTTCCGCTCGAACATAGCCGAAACCATCCTGTCGGTCGCGATGGTCTTTTCTATTATCTCGTGCACGCGCTGGTCGCGGGTGACATTGATTAGCAGCAAAGGCCGGATTATCATTTACACAGCTCTAGTATCAGGCAATCTAGTAACCGCGGTCAGAGCAAGCTCTGACACGCGATTGAACCCAAAACCGAGGTTCTCCTGTGAAATGGGACCCGCGACTGTATCAGCCCCGGTGCTTGTCCCTTGTAACCAAGCCCGCGGCCGTTTGCGCGCGAGTCGGAGCTTGTCCGAAGGACCCTGGCGGCTCCGACCGCGACTGCAAATACCTGCCATCGATATGCCCCGAAAATTCTGTTTTCGTTTTCAAGTATCGCGTTCATTGAACGGTTTCTTCGATCACCTCGAGCTTGTAACTACCCTTGGGTACCCGCACCAGCGTGAACGGCTGAGTCATGACAGTCAACATGCCCGGCGTCTCATACTTTTTCACATGCACCCGAAGAGTCCTTCCCTTTTTCACGATCTTGTCAATCTCGATCTTGTAGCCGGAGCTGTTGCGTTCGCCCATGAAGGCCGCTACCACATATGATCTTCCGAAATTGACCGAGGGTCTTTCAGGAAGTGGCTCCTCGCGCCCCTTGGCCGTGCGCCAGACCCGGTCCCATTCTTTTTCGCTGGTGACAAGCTCCACGCTGTAGGTGTCGGCGTTACTGTAGGGGCCGGAAAGGATAACCTGAAATTCGACTGGGCTACCTTCAGGTGAACCGCCCCGGCGGCCGGAACCGCTGGCTACCATGAAAACGAAACCCAGCGCAATTATCGTGATAAAAATTTTCATCTGGCCTCCCTGGCTAGCTCGACCGCGCGCTTGGCGATATCCTCGATCGGGACCTCGATCCCGTGAAATTCGATCTTCTCGAACAGGTGTGGTGTCTCATTCTTGGCTTCCTGGAAAATGCGCACGCCCTCCTGCCACATGTTGCCGGTCATACGGACCACCATCGGCTTGGACAGCCCGTGCTCGCGCAGGAAGATTACCATCCCCTTGGCGAAATCGTCGCAACGGGAGATGCCGCCGAACCGCGCCCCGAATATGACCTTTACATTGGGGTTCTCATCGAGCAGGGCCAGCATTTTGGCCAGCCGCTCGGGAGTGGGGCCGCCGCCGGAATCCATGAAATTGGCTGGCTTGCCGCCGAAATAGTTGATGAAGTCGTTCCCCATGATACCAAACCCGGCGCCGCCGGGGAACATGCCGATATTGCCGTCCAGATCGAGGTAGGGAATATCGTCCTCGCGCGCCTTAAGCTCGCGTGGCGTGAGTTCGCCTTCCTCGTGCCGTTTCTCTATCCCCATCTTGGCCAGGTCGGGGTGACGGAACAGCGCGTCATCATCGAGACTCACCCGCGCATCGGCGGCGATAAGCTCGCCGGTCTTGGTGACGGCCAGCGGGTTGATCTCGGCCAGTTTGGCGTCGTACGACTTAAAGAACTTGAACAGCGCCAGGGCGATTGTCGAGAAGGCCTTGATCTGACCGGTGGTCATGCCGACTCTCTTGCCGAGGTTGATGGCTTGGAACGTCATGAACTTCTCGTCGATATCGAATTCGATACGGTGAATCTTCTCCGGCGTCTCAGCGGCCACTTTCTCGATATCGACCCCGCCGCTATCCGACGCTATAACCGTGATCTTGTAGTCGGCGCGGTTGATCGTAATGCCCAGGTAGAGCTCTTTGGCGATATCGATCGCCTTCTCGACCAGGATAGCCGTGACCGGGTATCCTTTGATCTTGAGGCCGAATAGCTTCTCGGCCTCAGGTTTCAGGTCTTCCTTTTTGGCCACCACCTTGATACCGCCGGCCTTGCCTCGTCCGCCAGTGAGCACCTGCGATTTCAGCACCAGGGGAAACCCGATCGTCTCGGATGCCGCCACTGCTTCCTCGACCGAGCGGGCCAGGGCGTTAGGCGCCATCGGAATTCCGAATTGGCCGAACAGTTTTTTCGCCTCGTATTCGTAAAGCCTCATACTATTTAAAACCTCTCAGTCGCCATTCTGTGCGTCGGGATGGAATCCTCCAGAGATGACATCCTGACGCGGATCAATCCTCAAGTTTCGTTCAAACAACATCAATACCTAAAAAGATTTACGCGCCCCTAGAATTCGGTTCGCGGCGACAAATTTAGAGGATTTGACCGGCAAGTCAAGGACTATTGGGAAAGGGCGGAATTGTCGCTTGCGCGCCTCTTTAAAAGGGCGTCATCGCGAGGCCTAGTTGGGCCGCGCAAGCAATCAGACTCGAGTATTTAAAATAAGGTCCCTTGTAGGTGGGCAGCTTGCTGCCCACAGTCTGTAAAATCAAGGGATTACAGCAACCTGTGACATCCATTAAATAAATTGTCGGGGGGCAAGCCCCGCACGAGGCAGGGGTAAACCCCCGACCTACGGGACGATGGCATTTAAATTGCCGCCAGCTACCAATATCAAAATACCCATAGACAAATGCGTAAATTATTCGTATATTTATTTTAACGGGAATCGGTCCCGTTTTTGTTTTTGGTCGGGGTCGCAATTGAGTGCTACCCCCAATGGATTATTCGTATATTGTTCAGGCGCAGTGAAACATGAAGGACCTACCGAAAGCATACGAGCCGCATAAGGCCGAGGAAAAATGGTACCCGCGATGGCTGGCCGCCGGGATGTTCCACGGGCGGACCGATTCGAATAAAAAGCCTTATTCGATAGTCATTCCGCCGCCGAATGTCACGGATATTCTGCATCTCGGCCACGCCCTCAACAACACTCTCCAGGATATCCTGATCCGCTGGAAACGCTCGCAGGGACGGGAGGCCGAGTGGATGCCCGGTGTCGACCATGCCGGTATTGCCACCCAGGTGGTGGTCGAAAAGGCGTTGGCCAAGGAAGGTATCTCTCGCCAGCAACTTGGACGAGAGAAGTTCCTGGAGCGGGTCTGGGCCTGGAAAGAGGCCAAATTTGGCTCGATCATAACCCAATTGCAGCGTATTGGATGCAGCTGCGACTGGGACCGCACCCGGTTCACCATGGACGAGGGGTTGACAGAAGCGGTCAGGGAGGTCTTTGTCAGGCTCTACGAGAAGGGTCTGATATATCGCGGCAACCGCCTTATCAACTGGTGCCCCCGATGTCTGACTTCGCTTTCCGATGACGAGCTCGAGCGCGAGGAGGTCGATTCGCACCTCTGGTACATTCGTTATAAGGTTAAGGGGTCGAATCAACGCCTGACAGTCGCAACGACCAGGCCGGAGACGATGCTGGGCGACACCGCCGTGGCGGTCAATCCCAACGACAAACGTTATAAGAAATATATTGGCAAATCAGTCATCCTGCCGATACTCGACCGCGAGATGCCGGTCATCGCCGATGAGTACGTGGATATGGAGTTCGGCACCGGCGTGGTGAAGATTACGCCGGCTCACGATTTCAACGATTTCGAGGTCGGCAACCGTCATAACCTGGAACGGATAAATATCCTCAATCCCGATGGCACGCTCAATGAAAATGCCGGTCCATTCGCCGGTATGGATCGTTACGAGGCCAGGAAAATAATATTGCCCGAGCTCGAGGAGGGCAAATACCTGACCAAAACCGAAAACTACAAAATGGCGGTTTCCACCTGCTATCGGTGCGGGACTGTGGTCGAGCCTTATTTGTCGGTGCAGTGGTTTGTCAAAATGGCCCCGCTGGCCAAGCCGGCAATCGAGGCCTCAAAGAATGGCGAACTGACATTCTATCCCGATCACTGGTCAAAAACCTATCTCTATTGGCTTGAGAATATCCGCGACTGGTGTATCAGCCGTCAGCTCTGGTGGGGACACCGTATCCCGGCCTACTATTGCCAGGAATGCGGCGAGATCACGGTCGCCAGGGATATGCCCGACAAATGCCCCAAGTGCGGCTCGACACGGATCGAGCAAGATCCCGATGTGCTCGACACTTGGTTTTCCTCGTGGCTGTGGCCGTTCTCGACATTCGGATGGCCTGAAAAAACCCCCGAATTGGAGTTTTTCTTCCCGACCAAGGCGCTCTTTACGGCCTCGGAGATTATCTACCTCTGGGTGGCGCGCATGGTCATGGCCTCGTATGAATTCACGGGGAAGCTGCCTTTCCGCGACGTTTATATTCACGGCACGGTGCGCGATGCCCGCGGTATCAAGATGTCGAAATCGCTGGGCAATGGTATCGACCCGATTGAAATTATCAACAAATATGGCGCTGACGCCCTTCGCGTGACGCTTGTCCTGGCCACCCCTGAGGGACAGGATCCGTTCATATCCGAAAAAAGCTTCGAGCTGGGCCGCAATTTCGCCAACAAGCTCTGGAACGCCTCTCGATTTGTTATCTCTCATCTCGATGGCATTAAAGCCGCCCCCGAATTCGATAGGATAAACGGTCTTACTGATTTAGCGGATATCTGGATCATGTCGCGTTTGAATAAGGCGATTGGGCAGATCAACAACTATCTCTCAGGTTATCGCTTCAATACCGCCGCCAAAACGGCCTATGATTTTATCTGGAAAGACTACTGCGATTGGTACCTGGAGATGATCAAGCCCCGGCTTACGGTCGAAGCGCCGGCAGAGAGTCGAGAGCAGGCCCGACGGGTAGCCGGGCACGTGCTCCTTCAGGTTCTTCGGCTATTACATCCTTTCATGCCGTTCGTTACTGAGGAGATCTATCATCTCCTGCCCGGTGTCGATGAGAAGGCGTTCCTGAATGACTTAGGATGGCCGGAAACAGCGCCGAAATTCATCAACGACGATATCGAGCGCGATTTCGAGATCGTGCAGAGCGTCATTGGCGCTATCAGGAATATTCGGGCAGAGATGGATATCCCGCCCGGAAAGAAGGCCGAAGTTTTCATTCGGACCGCCGATGATCGCACAGCCGAAATCCTGAAGGAGCAGCAGGCTCAACTGCTCAACCTCGGGCGGATAAATCACCTGGAGGTCGGTACCGGTATCAAGAAGCCACCCCTATCAGCATCGAGCGTTGTACCCAGCGGCGAGATATTCATTCCGCTGGCCGAGCTGATCGATCTCGACGCCGAACGGAGCCGTCTGGGAAAGGAACTCGGCGAACAAACCAAATACCTGGACAGAATCAAGAAAAAGCTTTCCAATGTCGATTTCCTGGAGAGGGCGCCGGCCGACGTTATCGACGCCGAGAAGGAGAAGCAGAAGCAGGTCGAGGATAGTATCGAGCGCTTGAATAAAAACCTGGAATCGCTTGCGGGTTGGTAGGAACGCCATCGTATTTCAATCGTACCATTGAATGAAATTTCACTTGACTTCAATCCACATTTGCCCTCATCTTGAATTATATTGGGATTAAGAGATTCAAGATACAGGCGATAAAGAGGGAAAAGAGGAGGTTAGATGAAAAAGATATTCGTCATTTTCATTATCGCTGCATTTGCGGTAAGCATGTTTGGATGTGCATCCATGAAACGCCGTGATAAGGGCGCCATAATCGGCGCGGCCGCCGGCGGAGTTATCGGTGGCGTGATTGGCAATAAGGCCGGAAACACGGCCGTGGGCGCTATTCTCGGCGCCGCGGTGGGCGGAGCGGCCGGCGCTTATATCGGCGACTATATGGATGACCAGGCGGCGGAAATGCAGGCCGATCTCGAGGGCGCCAAAATCGAGCGTGTCGGCGAGGGAATCAAGATCACATTCGCTTCCGGCATCTTGTTCGACATCGACAAATCGACGCTGCAGCCGGCGGCCCAGGAGAACCTGACCAAGCTCGCCACCATTCTCAACAAATATGCCGATACCGAGGTATTAATCGAGGGGCACACCGATAACACCGGTTCCAGCGAGCACAATATGGACCTCTCCATTCGCCGGGCCCAATCGGTGGCCAATTATCTTGAGACGCAGAATGTCAGCCCGACCCGCTATAAAACCATGGGGTACGGTGAGGATCAGCCGATCGCCGACAACGAAACGATCGATGGCCGCACCCTGAACAGACGTGTCGAGATTGCCATATTCGCCAACGATAAGCTCAAAAAGACCGCCGAGAAACAAATCGGAGGTTAAAGGCTCATCCAAATCTGTAATCATTGTGCCGCCCGGGGAAGAATCGGGCGGCATTTTTTTATGGTTTCGAATCCAATCAAAATGTAAATTGCTGTCGCTATTTTATATGGTGTCGGGTCGCCTGACCCGACACGTTATGGATTGCCGGGTGCGACCGCCCGAAAGCATCCTGAGTTTAAATAAAGGAGACCGCAATGTTTACCTCAATTGAGCACTTTAAGGGCGCATGGAAATCCGAGATAGAACGCACCAGCAAGATTTTCGGCGCACTGACCGATGCCTCATTGAAGCAGAGTGTCGCTAAGGACCACCGCACGCTGGGCCGCATGGCATGGCATATAACGCAAACGATACCTGAGATGGCAGGCCGCACCGGCCTCAAAATCGAAGGGCCCGGTGAGAAAGAGGCGGTGCCATCCAGCGCCAGCGCCATCAAGACAGCTTATGACAGAGCCGCGGCCTCGCTTTTGGAACAAATCGCGCAGAGCTGGACCGACGAAACCCTCGGGATCGAGGATAATATGTATGGCGAGATGTGGAAGCGTGGTTCGACTCTGGCCGCAATTATCAGCCACCAAATCCATCACCGCGCCCAGATGACGGTGCTGATGCGACAAGCCGGGCTGGCAGTGCCAGGAGTCTACGGGCCATCCAGAGATGAATGGGGCCAGTACAATATGCCGGCGCCGGAGATTTAGGCGACTAAAAACGTCGATACTCCGTGGCGCCGCGGGTCGTTAATAGTTATATATTTGCCTTATTAAGCGGATTTGCTTAAATTCCCGCCGCCATGACCCCGCAACCATCCAGAGATCGGAAAAACCCGGGGGCGATCGACTACTTCCATCGCCGCATTGCCGATTTTGACAGTATCTACGACGCCGAACGAGGCGCCGGGTTGCGAGCCTGGCTCGATAGGACTCTGCGGGCCTCTGTTCATCAGCGTTTCAAATTGGCTTTCAATCTGCTCGGTGACATGTCCGGCCGTTCGGTGCTCGATATCGGATGCGGCACGGGGCGATATATGTTCGAATCCGTCAGGCGAGGCGCTGTCGATGTTATTGGGCTGGATGCGGCCGCCGGGGCCGTGGACACCGCCCGAACGATGGCAAAAGACCTTGCCATGGCAAAGCGGGTCGAATTCCTTCAGGCCGATTTTGCGGATTATGAGCCTGGTCGAAAATTCGATGTCGTTTTTGCAATCGGGTATTTCGACTATATCCTGACACCCCTGCCGCACCTGGAAAAGATGCTGGGGCTATGCGACCAGTTCCTATATATCTCCTTCCCGAAAATCTGGCATCCAATGACGCCGATACGCAAAATCCGCCTGGCTTTGAATAAATGCCCCGTTCGCTTCTATTCAAGAGGAAAGATCAGACGCCTGCTGGCTGGGTCCGGCTGCGGCGAATATGATCTGCGGCAGGTATCCCGCGATTTCATCCTCATTGTAAGGCGGTAGTGTTACTCCGGAGTCCATTAAGAAAATAATGTCGCTGTTTCGATGTAATTCCTATGGTGCGCGCGGGGATATTTTTGCTTGACATATCGTCGCTTCGGTTGCATATACCTTTCCGGCCCGATTTACTGGAAATCTGATTCCCCCGATTTGTTGGGAAAATGGATTTGAAAGAGAGTAGTTTAGAAAGCAAAACCTGAGGATTTTTCCGCCCGCTATGCCGGCGCCATGGCGGATTTTTTATTATGCAGCGTTTCCTTTCCCTGGTTGTTCTGATAGTCCTGTTGCCGCTCGTGCTCTGGATAGCGCATGAGCGCACCATGCCAGGATCATTATCATTTCCGCCATATGATCTGTCTGTAATGAGCACCCCGGGGGATACCGTCGGCTCAATCACACTCAATTGGCTCAAGATCGCCGGCGATGACGACAGACCGATGTCGTTGTCAGGCTACACGATAAGCCGCTCGGAGAATCCCGGCGGACCTTTCACCGAAATCGGCCGGATCGAGTTCAAACTGCCGAGCCTTTCTCGGTTCACCAGGCAATACAGAGATACATCCGCGGGTATGGGGAGGGCTTATTTCTACAGGATCGGCGCCGAGGTCGATGGGAGGGTAGTTGAATCCAAAGTTTTCGGTCCGGTGGTTGCGGAAGCCGCGGCGCCATCGGGAGCCGTTCTGATGCCGCAGGAGGTTCTGTTCCCGCCGACTCAGTTGCGCGCCTTTGATACTCCCAACGATGCCGGCGGGTCTATCACGCTTGAGTGGAAAATCTCTCCCAACGATATCCCCAAGAGCGCGAAATTCAACGGCTATGAAATCTATCGCTCCAATGATATCAACGGGCCATTCGCGCTCATCGGCGATGCCACAGGCGGAGAATCGGATCTCAATCGCCATGTCAAGATATTCGCCGACGGCAGCAACGTGGACGGCGATTCGTCGTACTGCTATTATGTCGTAGCCAAAGGAGATAATCAGACAGCCAAATCAGCTATTTACTGTGGGAAACCCGACAAGGATGGCCAGACTCACGGGGTAAAGGCCAGCGGCCAGTGGTTCCACATCGGACGATTGGTATCGCTGGTCCTACTTGGCATATTGGTGGGGACAATCCTGTTTTTCATAAACCGGGCCAAGTCGGGGCGAGAATTGTTCATTCGCAAGATCGCCGGCCTGGAGGCGGTCGATGAGGCAGTTGGCCGGGCCACCGAAATGGGCAAGAAAGTTTTTTATGTCCCTGGCACTCAGGATATGGATAATGTCCAGACCATAGCCGGGCTGACCATTCTCTCGAGAGTGGCAAGGCTCACCGCCGAATACGAGACAAAGCTCGAGGTGCCGGTATCCCGTTCCCTTGTCATGGTGACTGCCCGGGAGGTTGTCAAAGAGGCTTATCTCAATGCTGGACGCCCGGATTTCTACAGCGATGATATGGTCTATTACCTGACCGATGACCAATTTGGCTACGCGGCCGGTATCGACGGTATGGTTGTGCGCCAAAAGCCGGCCACCATCTTCTACCAGGGCGCCTTCTACGCCGAATCTCTACTTCTGGCCGAAACGGGCAATTCCATCGGAGCCATACAAATTGCCGGCACAGCCATGCCGGCCCAATTACCATTTTTCGTGGCGGCCTGCGATTACACCCTCATAGGCGAGGAGCTTTTCGCGGCCTCGGCTTACCTTTCACGCGAGCCCAAGCTGCTTGGTTCGCTCAAGGGCCAGGATATCGGGGGCAAGCTGGTATTTTTGACCCTGGCGCTAATCTTTATCACTATAGTCACGATCGGAGCCATAGCCAGTCCGGATTTGGTGGTGAAGGTTAACAGTATATTTACGGTTCATTAGGAGAGAGCTTGAAACGGGAAATTCCATTAATCCTGACCGCGATCGTAGGGCTGACCTTCGTGGTCCAGTTCTTCGTGCCGCATTATCCGATGGGATTTTTGGCCGACATGTTCTCCGACTGGTTCTCGATCATCGCCGCGGCCGCCATTTGGCTGGGGGCCCTCAACCTGTTGCGTGTCTCCGCCGAGAAAATTTATAAGCGCGAAAAGGACAGGTTTTACGCCGGGGTCACTATCGCGTCGTTTTTCCTGATTGTCATAATCGGATTCTTCTTTTCGGGGGGCCGAAGTTTCCAGGAGCCGGGCACCAGGTTTGACTGGCTCTATATCAATATTTACACGCCGCTCATGGCTACCATGTTTGCCCTGCTGGCCTTCTTCGTGGCCTCGGCCTCCTACAGGGCCTTTCGAGCGCGCAATGCTCAGGCCACAGTCCTGCTGTTGGCAGCCTTTGTGGTCATGCTGGGGCGGACGCCATTCGGCGATTGGATCTCGAAAGTGCTATTTCTTCCGGAGGGGTGGGGGATATCGAACCTTTCCAATATCATCATGAATTACTTCAATGTGGCCGGTCAACGAGCCATCATGATCGGTATCGCGCTTGGTATTGTATCGACCTCGCTCCGCATCATACTGGGAATCGAGCGCACCTACCTGGGAGGCGACTGACATGTCGAACGGATCGGTCGGACAGAAGCTTTTCCAGGCGCTCTTGAGGATCGATCGCCGCATTATCTTCCTTGTTATTTTCCTGGCGCTTTCAATTCCGATATTCTTGCGGCTGAAGATCGATATCACAGTCACACAGGAAGTGCGGCTGTTTTATAATACCGTCGAGGCCCTGTCTTCCGGGTCCAGGGTACTGCTCTCATTCGATTATGACCCCGGCTCCGAACCTGAACTTCAGCCGATGGCCGAGACCGGGTTCAGGCATCTAATAAAAAACCATATCAAGTTCATTATCATGGGACTCTGGCCGCAGGGCCCGATGCAGGCCAACAAGGCCCTGGCCAACATCAACCAGATCCACGAGGGATTCCTGGTTGATAAAGGCGACACCCTCTATTTCGGCCGCGACCTGATCGTGGTCGGGCCCGATACCATCCGTTATGGGGTCGATTTCATCAATCTCGGGTTTCAGGCGGGAAACGAGCTCGTTATCCAGCGCATGGGATCATCTATCAGGGCGGCATTTGCCAACGATGCCCGATATGGGCGATCGATCGACCAGTTTCAGATTATGAACGGCCTGAACAAGCTCTCCGATTTCGATTTTGTCATTAATTGGTCGGCGGGATACCCGGGGACTGTCGAATGGGTGCAGTTCGCGGTCGACCGCTTCCATGTTCCCTGCGGAGCGGGAAACACGGCAGTCCAGGCGCCGCAGGTTTATCCCTACCTCGACACCGGTCAACTCAGCGGTCTGATGGGCGGCATGAAGGGTGGGGCTGAATATGAGCAGCTCACCGGCATGAGGGCCAAAGCCACCATGGCGATGGTCAGCCAGACGGCGGCGCATATCTTCGTGGTGCTTTTTATCGTGATCGGGAACCTGGCCTACTTTATGACTCGTGGGAAAATGAAGGAGGGCCGGGCCTGATGTTTTGGGACACCTTCGGTATCTGGGTTGCGGCGCTTCTTACTATCGGGATAGTTTCCTTCCTATATCACGACAACCCGGTTTACAAATTTTGCGAATCCCTATTCGTGGGCATCTCGGCCGGATACTGGTTTGTATCCCTATATTACCAGAACCTGCTGCCCAAGCTTTTCGATAATCTCGGTATCACTAAAATGCTGGGGTTATCCAATAACGATGGCGCCTTTCAGCATGTCTTTTCCGGACAATGGGATGATCGCATATGGTACGTTTTGGCGGGAATTCTGGCTATCATGATGCTTCTCCGCCTGGTATCGAAAGTGGGATGGATATCCCGCTGGCCGCTGGCAGTGGTGGTGGGCTCAACCGCCGGGCTTTATATGATCACCTATTTCCAGTCGAATTTCTTAAGCCAGCTTCAGAATACGGTCATTCCTCTAATCGCAATTGGGCGGATCCGCGCCCTGCCATCGGTTGGCCTGACCGCCGACCTGTTTTTCGCGGCCTACCTGGGCAACCTGGTCCTGATAATTGGAACCCTGACCGGCTTGGTCTATTTCTATTTCTCGAAGGAGCACAAGGGGGCCTTGGGCGGGGCCGCCAAGATCGGCATATATTTCCTGATGATAACATTCGGCGCCTCGTTTGGATACACCGTCATGTCGCGTATGTCGCTTCTTATCGGACGGCTATATTTCCTGTTCGGCGATTGGATGGGAATCGTGCGGTAGACGAGAAGCGATAGGAAAAATGCGGCGTCGGGAATCTACCCGGCGCTTTTTTAGTGCCGTTTCTATGCGCTAATGGCAATCGGGCCAGCAAAAATAGAGGCTTATATGCCCTTGACTTTGCATGGAAACTGGTTAAATTCGGGAGCGGAACAGCATTCCACGCCACCGTAGCTCAGTTGGTAGAGCAGCTGATTCGTAATCAGCAGGTCGACGGTTCAAGCCCGCCCGGTGGCTGTTTTTATTCGATGGCGCAAGGCCAACCACCTTACTTTCAATGACTTGTCAGGCCTGTCCTAATCATGAGCATCCGGATGATGCTCAAAAATATTAGGCGAAAGGACACCTGATGTCAAACATCACATTTAAAGAACTGATCAGGCTTGCCGACAAGCTAAACATGGACAGCGAACTGCTGGAAAGCTTTTCGTTCGCATGTCGGGTCAAGAATCTTACACAGACAACATTGAAATGCTATGCTGAGAGGCTTGCCTATCTGTTGGAGTATGCCTCGAAAATCGGCAAACTGCTCGAACAACTTTCACAACGCGATATACAATCTTATCTCATGAGCATTATGGATAAGGTATCGGCGGCCACTGTTAATGGTCGGATCCGCGTCTTTAAGGTATTCTATAAACATTTAATTAATGAAGGATTGGTCGGTCAAAATCCCATGCAGAATATTAAGCTGGTTCGGGCAGAACATAAAATAAAACCGGTTTTGGCTCCGGATGAAATTGGCAGGGTCCTTGGTAGCTTCAATCGGAAATTCTTTCACGGAGCTCGAAATTACTGCATGGTTCTTTTGACTTATGATTCGATGGTCAGATTAAACGAGCTCCTTACCATCCGCCTTAGCGATATCGATCTCAATGGTAAATTAATCAAGGTTTATGGTAAAGGACGCAAAGAACGTCATGTTCCGTTCTCCGATCGAACAGCCACGGTTCTTCATACCTATTTAGTAAGATTTCGGAAATCCACTTCTGGTGATTTATTATTCCCGATGAAGAATGGCAAACAGATTACACAAAGAAGAGCACACCGTATTTTTTCATTGGCCGGGGAAAAAGTCGGAATTTACATTCATCCCCATTTGGTACGTCATAGTAGCGCATCGCAATTTATTCGGATGGGTGGCAATCCTTCGGTGCTTCAAAAAATCCTGGGACACTCGTCACTATTAGTAACCCAGCGTTACATTCATCTATCGAATGATGATATGAATCAGGCATATAAACAGTTCAGCCCGGCAACTCAGTTAGTGCTGGCATAAAGGAAATCTAATTTGAATTTTGACGGGAGTAAACCGAATCGCAGAAAACCGCACGAACCCGCAATAAATCGGGTTATTTTGAATAGAATTAATGGCAGCGTCTGATCCGTAGTCAGACGCTCTTGACGAAAACTAATTCCGCTGTGCTGCAACGACTTACGAGGGTTTAATTTTTCCGTTTTTCTCAAATCAGAAGGTCTTTGAGAACCTTCATTTTCGAGAGTTATCTTGAGAAAGATCGGCGCATCAAATCAGCAGGCTTGATGCGAAGTTGTTTTATATAAGCGATTCATGAGAAAATCAAGTTAATTTTTTAAATATCTCTTTCTTATAATATCCTCCATCAGCCATTGTACCTATTGCTTCTTTGACGATCGCTAAATTCTCCATTGACCGATCCGATAAAATGATTGAAGAAGGAGGAATCAAAAATGAAGCCTATATTTATAAACCAATGGTCTCTTAAGCTATGTATTTTGACAGCCTTGGTTCCCTTCCTTGCCTTGCTATCAAATAATTTCCATCTGCCTCAAGAAGGGACAGCATCATCCTTTTTTCTTTATATCGGAGGTGCGGCTGCTGCAGGATATTTGGGTTTTGGGGTTACACTTGCTATCCGGGAATTATGTTATCAAACAAGGATAGCTGCTCACAAAAGGACACCTGCCCCTAATTTTCAAGCTTTCTATAATGCATATACAACCATCAACGAACAAATAAAATGGGAAGCAAGAAATCAAAACAGGAACCAGCCATCTAAGATAATCACTTTAAGGAGAATTCAAGAAATAGATCCGCCGCCATTACCTGTGTCAGGCCCCTATCCAGAACTCGACGATGAACAGAAAAAGATGGGCGTAGCATTGCATCAATGTTCAATGAAGCAAGAGGAGATGGGTCGTGAATTGACAGAGGAAGAAGCCCGTGTAATTTACAGCGATGTGTATGCAGAATTGAGTGCACAGCCAAGATACCATCTTCCCGGCTTCATGTATACTTGGCTGGCCCGTGTCATTTTTGGCTTCGTTGCATTTTGCATATCACTTCTGTTGTTCGCATATATCTGGACAAATGTGTTTCATATGGGAAGGAAATAACTAATGCCAATTTTCAAAATCCGGTTTTCTCAAACAGGCGATGGCTTATTATGCTTTGCTTAAGCGGGCTCAACCATTGGCTTCGATAATCAAAGACTTGCATGGATAAACACACTAATTTTGGAGGAATCATGGTTTGTCAGAAATGCGGCAAAGAACTCTATTCGGTAAGATATGCCTCAATTCGCAATCTTGATAATCTCTGCCTAGAATGTTATAAAAAGGAGAAAGCGGAAGATGAATGTAAGGCCGGAGAAGATAATGTGCGTTAACAGCTGGAATGGAGCGCGGTCAATAATCGACCGAGCGATCAATGTCGGTCTTGCAATAAATACAGGTAGATCCCGTTATCGAAAAGTGTTGAAAAAGGACCATGGGGCATTTCGCGTTCAAAAAGGGAGTTCGAGCTACAACCATGTCACATACGATCGTCTCGAAACTTGCTGGAATGAGCTCCACTGTAACGGGGAGTTCGACTCCCAAACATTTGATAAACATTTCGCTAAAGATCGCAGAAGTTCTACCTGCTGGACAGGTGTTATAGGTGAGATATTCGTCAAGGCTGGCCTTGCAACAAGAATCCAGGATTGGCCGCTTCTGTACAAAGAAGTGGGATCCTGAGCACCTGCTATTTAATCTTGCCATCTGTATAGACTACTAATTAAGCTGGCAGCCCCACAGGTGCTTTCGCGCTTTAAGAACGCCGACTACCCAGGCTATTCGCTTGGCATGATCCAACGAATAGCTTCTGCCCTTGACAGACATGTCGACATCAGATTCGTACATGCCGTAGGTAAACGCCACGCTTTAGCGGGCAACAGATAATCAAGAGTTATTGAAGCCACTTACCGATTCTATTTTCAACCTGAGTTTTCGGCGCGCTATACCGCTGCCTTGTCTGCTCCAATACTTTGCCCACATTCGATATTTCCTGATGCCTTCGAGCTGGCAAGGTCATCGCGCTGAATGGTTCCGAAGTTGAACCATCAATCGAAAGTTTTAGATATGAGTTATATGCTGGCAGGTTTTGAAGATGCTCCGCTGTAAATATGGGAAACAATTCTTTTGCAATTATCTCCGCATCCTCTGATCCAAGACAAAATGATATAAGCGTTCCGACATTGCCGAGGATTGCTGAAGCAAGGCTTTCCGGTAATTGGCTGATGAACTGGTTGGCCATGCCGGCGATGTTTAGCCGGTATTTTCTTGCTTCTGCCAGCATCGATTGGAATTCATCAGTAACGAATGACTGTAATTCATCAATATACAGATAAAAATCTTTCCGGCTATCTTCTGGGATATTTGTTCTTCTCTGGGCGGCCAGATATAACTGGCTTAACATAAGCGAACCGAGCAAAGACGAATTATCTTCGCCGATTTTCCCTTTGGCGAGATTGAGCAAAAGAATCTTACCGGAGTCCATGACATCCAGCAGGTCAAACTTGGTTTTAGTCTGACCGAGTATATTACGCATAATCGAAGCTGACAAAAACTGCCCGACTTTGTTCTGGATAGGTGAGATTGTCTCTGTCTTGAAGACTTTGGGATACTGCTCGTATTCCACAGCCCAGAAATTTCTGATTATCGGATCCTTGACTTGCTTGATGATTTTGTTGCGAAATCTATCGTCGATGAGAAGCCTGGGAATAGCCAGAAGCGTGTTACCCGGTTGCTCCAGCAAGGCCAGAATGGCGTTCCGTAAAATATACTCCAGCCTTGGCCCCCAGGAATCAATCCAGATTTTCTTGAAGACCTGTACGATACCGGATGCCACAAGATGTTTCGGGATATTATTAGGGTTATATAGTGGATTGAAGGCAATCGGATATTCCGTATCAGCCGGGTTGAAGTAAATGGTTTCATTGATTCTACTTGAAGGAATGCGATCGAGTATTCGCTCCACCAAATCCCCATGCGGGTCAAATACGGCCACGCCATTCCCATTGTTGATATCCTGGACAATCATATTCAAAAGCAAAGTCGATTTTCCCATTCCCGTTTTGCCGATGATGTAGGTGTGTCTTCGTCTGTCTTCTTTCCTTATGCCAAACTTCCGCTTCTGATTGCGGAAATTAGTCTGGCCTAAAATGATGAGTTGATCTTTTTCCATACGCAAAATCAGCCTATCAAATAAGGCAGTTTTTTGCCAGGGAGGAATAGTTGCTCTTTCCGGCAATTGACTGCCTTTGCCACTCCTTTACGCTCCTTGGTGTGAGGGTATTCGTCCAGTGGTTTGGAGGATACCCTAAGCCCTTTCCCAACCTATCAACCATAAACCAAGTAGAGGAGTAATTCATGAAAAACGGAAACCTTGTTACGACCATCGAAATCAAGGACCGCCACGGGCGGGTCATTGACACCAAAGAGGTTGTCACGTACGCTGGCCTTCTTAATCGCGCTACCCAGGACAACCTGAAAAAGGTCTACACTGAGCTAATTCAGCTGCCCTCGGAGGCCAACCGGATGACCGCGATTTGTATGGCAGAAGTAGAGACAGACAAGGGGGTCTTCAGGGACTATGGAGATGCCAACCCTGGGAATGTCTCATCCATGATAGTCCCGCACATCATCAGGATGTCTGTTACGAGAGCCAAAGCGAGAGCTTTTCGGGACGCGGTCAACATCGGCGTTGTCGCCCTTGAGGAACTCGGCGCAGAATTCATCAACGGCGTTGTGGACAACGCGAACCGGCAGGCGCAGGGAAACGGAAAAACTGCAACAGGTGATCCTCCATCGAATTCAAAGGACGACGGCAAAAAATCATCTGCCGCCGATAAGCCCAGGCGTTCCCGGAATTCGCAAAGAGATAATCGCCCGCCAGACGAGACTGAAACGGATGTTGACCTTATGACAGACAATCAGCGGCGATTCCTTTTCAGGCTTTTGGCTGAACGTGGCATCACCGGAGATGCCACCCACGATTGGCTTGTCGAGCGATTCGGCACGGAAAGCCTCAAAGAGGCCACCAAGCAGGATGCCTCCGACCTTATTGAGGGGATTCTTTCCGGCGAAGTGGAAGTCGAGGAAGGAGCGACAGCCTGATGTCCAGAGGATCTGCAGGACGAGACCACATTTCGGTAAGCCAGATCAATCAGTACCTGATGTGCCCCCTGAAATACCGCTTCAATTACATCGATGAGCTTCCCAAACCTTTCAAATCGGCTGACCTGGCTTTTGGGAGTTCAATCCACGCAGCGGTTGAATGGTGGCATAAGAACAGAGTAGACGGGACGGGACAGGAGTGGCAGGACGTGGCGCGGATTTTCGAGGCTGACATGCAGGCGCAGGCCATGGAGACACTCAAGTTCAAGGACGGGGATTCTCTGAAATCCTATCTTGAAAAGGGCAGGCAACTCCTGGCTGTTTATCTGCGTGACTACAAAGGCTTTGGGGTCCGGGCTGTCGAACTGCCATTTCGGGTTCCGTTAGTTGATCTGGAAACCGGTGAGTCCCTGGAACTGCCGCTTGATGGCTACATCGACCTTATCGAGACTGATGACACGGTGGTGGAGCTGAAGACCGCCGCCAGGATCTTTGACCCAACTTCAATCACCCAGCACTTGCAACTCTCCGCTTATGCCTATGCCTTCGGCTGGCTCTACAAAAGAAAGCCAAACCTGAGAATCGACATCCTGACGAAAACGAAGAATCCGGCCTTACACTCGTTTGAGGTTAACCGGGACAAGGATTCCCTGGTCAGGTTCTTCCACATCGCCAAAGGCGTTCTGCGGGCCATCCAGGAAGGGCACTTTTACCCTAATGAGGGTTGGCAGTGCCCGAGCTGTGAGTATTTCGATGTCTGCCAGAAATGGCGCAATCGCTGAAACTGAAAGAAAAGGAGAAATCACTATGTCAAGAAACCTTTATGACGCCCACAGACAATGGGCATCACGACCGCCGGACGAACGGTTTTCCAGCCTTGATAACTTACTGGAGTTCACCGGCAAGCGAAAACGGAGCTCGGTCGAAGACGTCAGGCCGCTCAGAGGATTGCGGCTTTTCGCCACCGTCGGCGGGGCCTTGACCCTGAACGGCTCTATCCAGACGTCGCTTCTGACCAACTGGGCCTTCACCCAGCTATGTCAGCAAGTCAGTGCGCCGTCAGGATACTTGAGGAGTCTGTCACCAGAGATAACGGCTCAATGCCTGGAATACGGCATCAACGCTAATGGTGTCGAATCCAAAATCCTCATTCGCAAGAACGACAGCGTCCAGGAAAACAAGCCTCAGAACATGGTCTCGGCCTTCACCAGCCCGAACTACGGCAGAATCTGGGATTACGACGTGGTTGAGGCCATCTTGGGAGCCATTCAGGACAGCCCGTGGCACACTCCACGACCTGGCAGCGACTACAATAGCGGTATCTATGCCTCTGACCGGGATATGTTCGTTTTTCTGGTGAGCGACGAAAATCCGGTCGAAATCGGTCATGCCAAGCTGGGAAGAGGCTTTTTCTGCTGGAATTCCGAAACCGGCGCCGCGACTTTCGGCCTGACGACGTTCCTCTACAACTATGTTTGCGGCAACCACATCGTCTGGGGAGCCGAACAGGTCGAAGAGCTCCGGATCATTCATCGGAATCATGCCCTGAATCGCTTCTATTCCGATGCCATTCCCTTGATGAATCATTTTATCGAAAACCGCGGCCTTGATGACACCATTAAGGACACAGCAACCAGGGCGATGGAAAAACAGATCGGCGACTCACAGGACGAGGTCTTTAAACGGCTTCAGCCAAATCAATTCACCAAGAGGGAAATTGAAAAGGCCTGGGAACACGGTATCGCTGAAGGTGAGGATGTGAGGACAACCTGGGGCATTGTCCAGGGCTTGACCGCTTATGCCCGGAATCTGCCCCACATCGACAAGCGGGTGAGTCTGGAGAGGAGAGCGGGAGCGCTGCTTAATTGAATCATTAATTTTATCGGAAAGGGCACACAACGAGAGGGTTTGAAGCCTAATTTCAAATCCTCTTTTTTTAACCAGTTATTCTCTTGTCATTCATAATTGCCCAGACATATGATGGCCCTTGAACGACCTGGTTGATTTCGCTTGGCCCCCTATATGGTCCATTATCATGAACATATTGAATGTCTTTTTTCGGT
>Ga0315293_10000463_pt1 | contig 37550 bp, 51 predicted proteins | sample YL17G13_20_MG_FD_203071 | JGI IMG/M metagenome (GOLD analysis project Ga0315293, IMG submission 203071) | Sediment microbial communities from Yellowstone Lake, YNP, Wyoming, USA - YL17G13_20 | ecosystem: Environmental > Aquatic > Freshwater > Lake > Sediment | place: USA: Wyoming | collected... | reverse complement strand
GCCTATCCCTGGATGGCGTAATTTACCGGTATGGCCAGCCATGGCCTGAGATCACTGTGAAAGGTGGTGCTGCTGGGAGAAAAATCACGGACGCTGATAGGGCTCTCTTCAAGAATATGGCTTCTTCCACACTTTTCGTTGCCGCGGACTTGGCTGAAAACTATGTGCCTGTGGAGATCTGCAAGAGCGCTCCGAACGTTACGCCTCCGCGAACTATTACGTTGAACGAGAAAGAGGGAATCCTGGCTGCTATCGGGAAGAGTGATCCGGCTGCTGACGCTGAGGTTTTGCGGTACCTATTCTCGAAGGCTAAGGGTTGGACGCTTGAGAAGGCTGAGGCCTGGGTGAAGGAGCATAAAGATTCTGTCACGGCGAAGTTGAATGATGCTGCTGGAGAGTTGAGCGAGAAGGAGCTCAGAGCGAAGATCGTGGAGTTGGAGAATCAGCGGCAGGTACTCATCGAGAAGTTGTATCCGAGTCCGCCGCGTTTGCCTGAGACTGAATCACGCGCGTTGCAGCTTGAGCTTACGCTCATCGATGGCCAGGTTCATGCGTTGACTGAGGTTTTGGCTGAGAAGTTGGCCGGCGTCGAGTTTTCTGGCGATAGTGCGGACAAGGGGAAAGCGCGCGCTGATCCTGCTACGCCTGGCGCTAAGCCTTGTAAATGTGCTTTGGTTGCGGCTCGTGAGGAGATTGAGCGTTCTCGGAGGTTGAAGGGTTCACGGTAGCTTGTGCTATAGAATTGCGCCGGGATGATGGTGCTAGGACGGAGTTCCGGAATGTATCCGTCTTGAAAGAACCGGTAAATTGGAAATGGAGAATGATTGTCTTTGAATGATGATGATAAGGGTGGGTCTGCTGGCGCTGGGGCCGGTGCGGGTGTTCCGCCTGCTGCAGGCGATGGCGCTGGCAAAGATGTAACGAAGAACAAGACCGTTAAGATGACTATGGATTCAGTGATGGCCACGAATGCTGACCTTGTGACGAAAAATAAGGAGCAGGCTACGATTATTACAGATTTGACCAGGCAACTGACGGAAGCGAATGACATTCTTGAGGGACAGGAGAAGGCTCGTTTGATCAGCGAGATTATGCCTCGTTCCTCGTTCAAGCTTGACGAGTTGGATGTGAAGACGGCGGAAGAGCTGAAGGCTATTCGTGGTACTCTTGATTTTGCTATGCCACCGCGCGCTAATAGTGTCCGCTTTGGCGTGCCGGGTGCAGGTCTTTCTGATCGCGAGCAAGGCTTGACAGTTGGCGACTTGAGTATTGTCACTGCTAAGAAGCGCAAAGCGTTAGCTGGAGCTGGGTAGTTATGTGTCCGCAAGGATTAGTTAAGTCAGCGAATCAAGTGCTAGTTCATGGCGACCCGTTGAAGATCGAGTGCGAGATCGGAGCCGCTGCCACAGCCGCTAAAATGTTGCCCGGAATAGTAGTTATTCTTGACAACGCCGACGACACGGTGAAAGAGTGTGGAGCAAAAGCTCTCACATGGGTTGGAATCCTGTGTGGGAAGCCTGACCAGCTTGAAGCCACGGCTTACGCTGTTGGAGACCAAGCCATGGTCATTGTGGGCGAATGCTTTGCGAAGCTGACTTTGCTTGCTGGTGAGAACGTGACTCGTGGCGATCGTCTTGTCACTGCCGCCGATGGCAAAGTTGCGAAGCTGGCTGTTGGAGCGATGGGCGCTCAAGGAACCGTTATAGGTGAAGCGTGGACATCGAGCAACGTGACGGTTGACGCTGAAATCATTATGCATTGGCATCCGTGCCTAGGGCCGGCTGCTGCTTCATAGGAGTGACTTGTTATGCAAGATTTGCGTCATGTTGGAATGGATACTGGTCGGCTGACTAACGAGGAGATCATGTACATTGATACTCGCATTGTCGAGACAGTGACGCCTCTGCTTGTTGGCCGCAGACTGTTTCCAGTGTTCACGTTGCCTAATGCTGGCATTATGACTGTTCGCGGGTACAAGCGTTCGGGTATGTCTGCGGCTCGGATTAGCCTTCACGGGCAGGGCGGCAGCAAAGACCGTACCGAGAAGACGCCGTTTGACATTACTGTGCCTGTTATCGACAAAGACTTTGACGTCATGTGGCGTGAGCTTGAGGCAAGCCGTGCGAATGGAATGCCTCTTGACCTGCAGGATGGCGAGAACGCTGCTCGGAAAGTTGCTGAGGACGAGGATAAGCTGCTGATTACTGGCGAGTACACGGGCTACAGAGCGCTGGGAGTTGAAGGCCTTGCGACTGCGACTGGCAGGAATACGTGTGCTGGCGGCGATTGGAGTGCAAACGCTTTCACCTACGTGAATAATGCTATCGCAGAACTCGAAGCGGACGGTCACTATGGGCCGTATGCTTTGGTTCTTAAGCCGTCTTGGTGGCGGCAAATAGCAGGCGCATTTGTTACCAGTACCGCTGTGACGATTGGCGAGAAAGTGGCTCAACTATGCGAAGCAGGCGTTTACAAGACTGATAGTCTCTACGAGAGCGACGGTACACTGCATAACGCTTTGGTTGTTGAGCCTAGCCAGGAGAACTTTGAGATGGTGATCGGCCGAGATCTTGAGGTTCGAAAGCTGGAAGACGTGCGCGGCAACCTTGACTGTGTTGTCAGAGAGATCGTTGCGCCAAGAATCAAGAGACCCACTAGCATCTGCGAAATCACCGCTTTGACTTAAACGGATTAGTCATTTCCCTCTCTCTTTCCCCTTTTCGTAGTGTGTTCCCAAAAAAGCTGTTGCGTTACGCAACAAGATTAGAGAATATGCTGAATGGAGGTTGAAGAAAGAAAAATGTTATTCAAATTGACGAAGGGCAAGGGTAGCGTGTCGGGTTTCACTGATTCGGCTGGCGTGACTCATGTTCCTGGTGATGTTGTGGAGTTGCCGGCGAGTTATCTTGGTAAGAAGTGGCTTGAGCCGGTTGAGAAGGCTAAGAAGGTTGTTGCTGCTCCGTCGAAGGTTGAGCCTGCCGAGCCTGTGGCCGTCGCTGAGCCTGCGCCTGATGTCCCTTTAGAGAAAAAGACGAAAAAGCACAGATCCATGTCCTCGTAGGCGTTCCGAGCCTGCGTGAAGGAGACCGTTACGGTACTTATCGAGATGTGGTTCTGGACGCTGCGAGTCAGGCCGTGGCCAACGTGCCGGGCGTTTCTTTCTCTGTTTATGTTACTGGTCCTCAGTCTCGTGAGGGCATAGAGGGCATTGCGGCGGCTCAGAATGAGCTTATCGATAAATGCGTCGGTGAAGGTTTTGATTATCTTTTTCTTGTTCAGGCTGATGTTGAAGTTCCTCCTGACGGCTTTCAAAAGCTGTATGGGCTCGGCGTGGACGTGGCTCAGGGTGTTGTTTCAGGGCATGAGGATAAGAACCGGCTTGTCTGCGGTTTCTTGGATGAGGTTAAGAAGGTTTGGTATCTTCCGCGCAGCGTGGTCGTGGGCCAGGTTCTTAGTGGCTGGGTTTTCGCTGGCCTCAGCTGCACGCTTATTCGACGTCGGGTCCTCGAGGCCGGCGTTAGGTTCCGGTTTGAGCGTGGTGTGGGTGAGGACATCCTTTTCATATACGATGTGCAGAGCCGCGGGTTCGTGGCTAAGGTGCATGGCGGCGTCATGTGTGGGCATTTGCCTCAGTGGCCGCTGGGCTCTATCCCGAATTTTGTGCCTCCAGCCTTTGGCGTGCTCGATGTTGGCTGTGGTCACAGGCCCAAGGGCGAAGTGAACGTAGATTTGCACGTTGAGCCTACGGCTCACCGGTGTGCGGATCAGCGGGTGAATGATGATGCGCCCTTGAACGTGCATGGTATTCCTAATTTTCTTGTCGCTGACGGTTTGCATCTTCCTTTCAGGGATGGAGCGTTTCGCAAAGTTTACAGTTGGCATTTGATTGAGCATCTTGTGAATCCCAGGGGATTCTTGGAGGAGTGTTGCAGGATAGCAACAGAGGAAGTTGAGATCCGGTGTCCGAACGGAGATCCCGAACTCAAGTACGGGCGTGAAGCGTATGGTGAAAGTAAGCCTCTTCATTTGCATCGTTTGACGCGGGAGTGGTTTGAGGCTGGGCTCAATGGTTTTTCGGGGTGGGATTGGAGTGTGGGGTTTGATTGGAGTCAGAGTGAGCCTTGGGAGATTGTTGTTCATGGTTATAGGAGATGTTTTGATTGATTAGTGCTAAGGAGGCTTTAGCTAAGAGTCGAAAACTGCTGGCCGGAGTTACAAGCAACCAGAGAACCATAGAATTGCTCAAGGATCTGCCTCAGGGTCATGGGTCAGGCCTTGACGCGGATATGGTTGATGGTTTGCATGCGGTTGAGATTATTGCTAAGGCTAAGATGCGAGTCGTCGGAGGCGGAGGCGGTGGAGGCGGCTCCGGATCGGGCGATGCGATTAGTATCAGGGGCAAGACCGTTGACGATTCTGAGATTGGAGATGGTAAGGCTCTGATTTACGAGTTGGCTTCTGACAAGATCAAGTATTCGACTCCTGCAGGCTCTGGGGACATGACGAAGGCCGCGTATGCTACTGCGTCAGCATCTAAGGTTGATACTGCGTTGAACGCTGAGAAACTGGAAGGCTCAACCAAGGTGCAGGTCCAAGATCATGCTCCAAAATCACACGGTAACGAGGCGCACTCAAGCACCTTCGTGACTGCCACTGAAATTGCTACTCATGCAGGATTAACCACTGGCGTTCATGGTGTCGGTGCTGGAACCGTCGCAAAAGTCGGAGACATAGCGACAGATGCGAACCTTTCGGCTGCCGCTCAAGATGCCGTATCGAAGAGACACGCGGCGAATGGTGACACGGACCTTGACGCCACGTTTGAAGCTACTTTCGAGAAGGTTGCGAATAAGGGCGCTGTTTCCGGCTATGCTCCGTTGGATGCGGGTCAACTTGTATTGCTTGCTAACATTCCAGCTACGTTGACGGGTAAAGATGCTGACACGGTGGATACTCTTCACGCTTCAGCTTTTGCAGTAGCCGCTAAAGGAGTGACAAATGGGGATAGTCACGACCACAATGGTGGAGACGGTGCTCAAATTGACCATGTGAACCTTGCGAATAAGGGCACGAACACGCATAATTCGATTGACGCTTTCCTAGCCAGCAAAGCAGTCGCTTACGGTCTCTGTGACCTTGATGTTCTTGTTAAGGTTCCTGCCGCACGTATGCCTAGTGCTTCAGTGTCAATCACTAGAACCTTAACTTTCTCTGTTGTTGGAACGTTAGCCGTTTTGGTTTCTGCAGCTCCTGCTCTTTTGGTTGATGGAACGCTAACGATTATCAAGGTCAAAATCGTTGTGAAGACTAAGCCGACGGGAGCCGGAAGTGCGGTGACAGTGGACGTGAATAAGAATGGTACCACGATCTTTACGACTCAAGATGGAAGGCCAAGCATCACCGTGGCAGGAGGATTAGCCATTGACGATAGTTCAACTCCGGACGTGACCGCTCTAGCTGAAAATGACATTCTGACAATCGACGTGGACGCGATAGGTGGAACAGTTGCCGGAGCAGACTTGACGGTTGAAGTGGTCTGCACTCAAGCGGTGACGGTGACGTTCACTTGACCACCGAATATCTTTATGTTGGAAACAAAACCGCAGATAGCGCTCAATGGACTACTCATACAGGTTTAACTCCATACCTCAACAACTCAACAGCAAACTTAATCACCACGTACACGACCGACCAAATAGACAGAAACTTTGATTTCGATGGCACAGCGATAACTGATTTCTCGTACATTAGCAGCATCGGTCTTGACCTTGAAACAATGAGTACAAGCGAACTGGCGGGCGTACATGCGGCTCTGAGTCTTGACGGAACGAATTTCACTGAAAAAGGCACTTTTGGTTTGGACGGAACAAGCACTTGGATTTGGTATCCAACCGGCCCTATCGACGTGACAAGCTTCTTTGCGAGCCTGGCAAACATCAACGCTTGTACCATGCGATGCACAAGTCACAGAAGCGGAGCAAGCGCCAGCATAGGCGTCAGGCGAGCAAGGTTGGAAATAGTTTACACTATACCTTCTGGTGGAAATCCGAATAGCGTTCAAATAATGGCTCATCGGAGAGAGCCGAAGCTTGAGCCTAGACGGATGCCACGATGTCAACCGCGCAGAATCAACATTCCTTTCAATGTGCGGAGGTTCTAGGGTTTGAAGAGGCGTGTGGTTGCGTCTGTGAGCCCTGTGCTTTTTCTTGAGTTGGAGAGGGTTCACGATCTTGAGGTGGCTAGGGCCTTGGATGGTGACCGGGAGGAGCCGTGTTGGAGTAATACGGTTGAGATGTTTTTGCGTAAGGGCGTTAAAGCGTATAAGTTGGAGCATAAACCTGAGAGATAATGGTGGTGCACGTTAGTGCATAACAGTGCATAGCAGTGCATGGCGTGCAATTCGGCTTATTTGGGGCGCTTTTCAAAGTTCATACAAAGATAGGGTTGAGTTTGCTTGTTTGAGCTTGAATTGGCCAAATTTGCAGGCGTGCTGTTGGGTGTGTTTCTGCGGACCTGGCTGCCTGCTCGTCGTAAAGCGAAGGCTGCTGAGGTTTTGGGGAAGGTTTTCGTGTGGCGAAAGGTCTTTCTCAAGACAGCGCTTGTCAGCTTCTGCGTTGCCTTCTTCTCCGCGTTGCTGTTGATTCCTTCTGTCGCTCCAGGCGAGCCCGTGAGCCTTTTTGTGGGTTTCGGGTTGGCTTTCGGCGTCGGTTTCGGCGCTAACGGGGCTTCAAACGAGGTGTATAGTCTGTTTTTCGATGTGAATGGAGGTGAGCAGCTTGGTCCGGCCTAAGCTTCTTTCTCTTCTCGCTATCCTGCTTTTGGTTCTTTCTTCGTTTGCCGCCATCAAGATTGCTTCCGGTGTTTCTCTTCCCTTCAGTGACGGTTTTGAGTCTGGAAGTTTCAGCGGCTGGACGGGGACAAGCACTGGGTCTGGCTGCAATATTTCTGTTCAGTCCTCAATCGTTAGGACGGATACTTACGCGGCTAACGTGACTTCTCCGGCTGGAAATACGAAGACGATGTTTTACGCGAGCTTCACAGGTGTGGGCACGGTTTTTGCTAGGGGTTATGTGCGTTTTCCAAATCTGACGGCGTTAAGCGTTAATGATGATCGTTGTGCGCTGATCTGGCTTTCCGGCGGCGTAGACAAGGGTGTTCTGGGCATTAGAAACGTGTCCGGGGTGCTTCGATGGTATCTCTCAGGATACGTTGGCACTACCTGGACTTGGTATTCAAATCCGACGCTGACTGTTGCTGTTGACACCTGGTACTGTATCGAGTTTAAAATAACGGTTGGAGCCGGCACGGGTGAAAGCAGAGGCTGGGTGGACGGTTCGGAGTTTGGCGCGTTAACAGGCCTTAATAACACGATGGATTCGGCAACTGTCGGGTATGCTCGTTTCGGAAATTATGCGCCTTCATTGCACGGTATTTTTTCAACCTTTTGGGATGATTGTAAGGTTCAAACGAGCTACATTGGGACTGGTGGCGAGGAGCCTCCGCCTACGGGCACATGGGTTTTTGTGCGTGATCCTGCTGCAAGTTTGATTGAGGTTCGCAGGGTTGAGTTTGCGCTGGGAAACCAGAGTGTGCCTTACATAATGCTGGCTCCTGGCGACATCACGAATTATGCTTCTATCAGCAGCTATGCGGGTTTGATTCTATGCACATACGGGTCTAGCGCGTACAATCAGACGGCGGTTTGGGAGTTTAGCAAGACGAAGCAGGTGATCTGCGACGTGGCAGACGCTGTTGTGCTTAATAACATTGATACTCCCGACTTGGATGTGAAGTTGACTAGCACTACTACCTTCATCGCGGATCTGGGCTGGTTCAGTAACGGCGATGTGGTTCCCTTCAATGGCGACGGCAAGACTGCGAGCGTTTACCTTACCTGCGTTAGCATCACGAAGCTTACGAGTCTGGGCAATGTTACGGTGTTTAGCCGTTTCGACGCTAGCTGGGCTCACTTGTGGCGTGAGACAGACGGCGGATCCACGTCCTACGAGGGCTTGTGGGTTACAGATTTCACGGGGTTCAGCAGCAAGACTGAGTGGGCTGGCATCTGGATCTTCCTGGACGTTTTGGATCGGACAGCGTCTTTGAAGCTTGGTTCAGCCGTTAAGTGGATGGCCGCTGGAACGGCGCACAGATCCTTGGCGGTGTGGATGACTTGGTGGCAGGACTTCTATGCTGCGCATCCTTTGTGGGTTTTTGGCTGGAATAAGACTGGATCCTCTGTTGACGCAAGGGACATTAACTATACGATCATTGGCAACGGCTCTCGCTATGTGATCTGGAGTGCTTGCATTCATGGTGACGAGAAGCTTCCTGCCGCTGGGATCGCGCGTGCGGCTGAGCTTGTTGTGTCTGATGCTGAAGCCGGCGGCTACTGGAGCAGACGCCTCCAGGACATTACTTTGATTATTGTGCCTATCGTCAATCCGGATGGCTACTATAATAATACCCGCGACAACAAAAATGGCTACAATTTGAATAGGGAGTTTCCGCCCGGTGGAGTGACGACTCAGCCTGAGGCTTGGGCGATGCGGAACCTGACTAACCTTTACAAGCCTGACATCGTTTTTGACTTACATGAGGGCGGCCAATATGAACCTAATGACTGGGTTTACCCGGGGCAGATGACTGACTCAGGGCTTAGCGTTCGAACTTTTACGCTTGCGGCCTTGGCTCAGGCGAAAGCGGAGTTTGCGCTTCTTGGACATTGGGGGTTGTTCACGGATGGCGGCGTCAGCGTTGACATCGGCAAAATAAGGAATATTGAGCAGAGCGGGATCACGTCGATGTTCGTGTCCTGGTCTGCTTACACGTATCAGGCTATGAGCAGCCTGTACGAGTGCATCGTGTCTAATTCTTATGCCGCTCGGGAGATGTGCTATGCGACGGAATATTATACGCACGCATTGATGTATTCGACTCAGCATCTTGCGAAAAACCTGAATGACTCTTTCGCGGTCTACTCTTCCGCCCGGATCGCGAGCCTAACGTGGTCTGCTGCTTCAAACAAGACAACCGTGCTCTTGAATAGCACTGGGATGACGTCAACCATTACCGGCGTCGATGTTGGGCCCCGGGCTAAGCCGCTGCTGGTCTACGTGGACAGCGTCAACAAGACGGAAGGTTCAGGCTGGAGCTGGAGTTCAAGCACAGGCACAGTCACGATTCCAAACGCAACAAACATTATTGAGATTAGCTGGGTGGGTGAGCCTCCGCCGCCTCCTCCAGGAGACATTCTTACGAGCCCTTATGTGACGGTTCCGCTGGCGGCTTTCGTGATCACCGGAATAGGTGTGATCGCGTATTCTGGCTATCGTAAGCTCACTAAAACTAAGAAGCGTGAGGTGAGCTAGGATGCGTTTCGCTCAGATCACCGGCGTGATGCAGAAGATTAGTGACGTCGCGTTCTCGTTGTTGCCGCATGCTGGCCTGCCTGCTTTTGTCGTGTCTGGCAGCGAGGATGACGAGCTTTATGAGTGGTGGGCTAAGGTGAAGCTTGTTGACTGCGACACGGCTGGTCTTGTGGCGAGTTTTCTTGAGGATGCGGATTATAAGCAGAGTTATGTTGAGTTTAGGCTGGATTTTGGCAACCAAAAGTTAGGCCTCTATTTGATGATTGAGACTGAAGAGGATATTCCTAAAGAGGTCCTGCAACGTGCCTGGAAGGTTGAGCAGAACGTGGAGTACCTGCTCTGTCTCCGCATAAACAAGGACGTCGACGGCGACTATTACGCGCAGTGCTTCCTGGATGATGTTGAGGTTTTCCGGTTTGACTATTTGGGCTCGAAGTTTTGGACGGGTCTTGCCGGCGCCAGAGTTGAAGGACCAAACGACACAAGGGCAGAGTTTCTCGACTGTTTCAAGGGCGCTTTTGGCAGCCACGATTTTGTCGCGGAGTTGTTGAAGGTTACGAAGCTTACTACTCAGAGCATAAGTTTCGAGGATGCTTGGGTTCTGATTGGTAAGGCGATGTCGACGGTTGAAAGCGAGCTTAGCGTGAGTCTTGACTTTCTAACGCTTGCTGGCGACCATCGGCTGCTTGTTGAGGCTCTGGCTGGCCTAAGGTTTCTTGGATACGTTAGCGGCGGCGCTTCGACGGGCTTCAGTTTCACGCTGGGTCCGCTTTCTGTGACTCCTCAGAATACGGCCTCTGATCTCTCAGGGATTGCAGAGCAACTGCAGGCTGAGGTGGACCGGATTGTCGCGAAGTTGACTGAGGGCACGAGCGATTTTAGGGCGGTGTCTGACTAGATGGGGAAGTTTGAGAGTATCCTGCAGACGCACGGCGTAAACGTGACGTGGCGCCAGAGAAACGCGGATGGCACGTTGACGAGCAAGGGCACGATCAAGGTTATTGTTGAGCCTTCAGGCGTCAGTGAACTCCTTCTGGATGCGGGTGTTGGCGAGAAGCGGCTGCAGCAGGTTTACACGACTTCTCCCTTGGCTCACTTGGATCAGCTCATAATTGGTAGTCAGACGTGGGAGTGTTGCCCGATTGAAAAGTTTGAGGCTGCCGGGATCGGCGAGCTTTACTATACGGGAATGATTAGGTTGGTGTATGGCTAAATGAGTTTTGAAGATCCTGAGGAAACTTTGAAGGCGATTCTTGGAGGGGTCGCCTTGAAGATGGATGACGATACCGCTATACCGCCTGAGAAGGTGCTTGTTGGCAGCGAGTTTGAAGAGAAGCTTCTATCCAACTATTTTGCCGTTTTAACTGTTAGCCTTGGAGATGGCGGTGACGAACATATTATTAATGCTGCTCTTCAGCGGCATGTGATTGAGGTTTACACGGTCAAATGCTTCACCAAAGACGCGGAAGGCCTGTCTGCGCGTCGGTTGCTCTGGAATGCTATTTACGAGGTCAAACGAGTTGTTGGAGCCTCTTCGAAGTCTCCTGGAGGAATCCTCAAAATGATAGGTGTCATTGGGGTCAAGAAGTCTGTTCGTATTGAGCCTACGCCGAGGCTTTACATGGCTGAGGTTCGGGTTAAGACGCACCGGTTTCCGAAGGTGGAGGAGCCGTAGATGTCGACGCCTACTTACCCGTTTGTTGGGTCTCATTCCAGGGCCTACTATAAAACGGAGAGCACCTTTGGCGCTTTTGACGCTGCGGCAATATGTTATAGTCTTCCTTGGACGAGTAAAGAGCCTAGTATGTCTCCTAATCTTCTTGCTGTGAAAACGGTTGGCAGCGACCAGTATAACGCGCTCAAGAAGGGAATGCGGCGTGGAGACGTCCGGCTTGCTTGGGCGTTGCCTTCAGAAGCGGGGGTACTCATCAAAGAATGTTGGAACCTTTATTCAGTCAATCTTGAGTTGCTTTATTATGATGAATGGGCTTATCCCTCGAACCTTGTTAGTTTGCTTTTCACTGGCTGCAGATGCAACCACATGAGCGTCGAGGCTGAGGCGAGTGACAGGGATGATGAGGCCATGCTTATTCGTGCTGCAGCAGATTTCATTGCGCAGAAGCTTACGACGGCTGTGGCGAAGCAGTCAAGCGGAACATACAATGATGCGTTGGCGACGGCGGGTAAAGTTTTTTCTGATGGTTACGTGAAGATGGGCGGCGCCGAGATGACTGAGTGCGTTGGCTGGCGTGTGGACTTCAATTTTAATCTTAAGCCTGTGCCTGTGATTCGGGCCGCGGATGGCGATTTGATGAAGTACCTGCAGAGTCGCAGGAAAGAGGTTTCTGCTGATCTGAGTTTCGACTTTGAGAGCAAGGCACGTTTTGATGACGTGGTGAATGATACGGCTAGGACTTGGGAGATTGGCCTGGGCTCAGCCGGACACTATGTCACGTTGACGGATGCGAAGGCGAGTCTGGTTAGCGTTCCAACAAAGGCTGACGATGTTCTGTCGTGCAAGGTGAAGCTGATTCCGTTGAGTGTGGATGTTGCGAGGCCTTATTGATGAGGAAAATAAGTGTTGAAGTTGACGACAAGTACGGATCCGAGTACAGGGGCAAGTACGTTCTCCGTGAGCTTAGCTGGGCGAAGAAGAGCCGTATCGCTGAAACGTACATGAAGATCAACACGCAGACGGGCGAGGTTCTCAAGAGCGACTATGTTGCGATTCAAGCTGAAACCTTGTACGCGGCGATTGTTGCTCAACCTGAGACGAAGCCCTTAACGATTGCGAAGCTGCTGGACGAGGAGAACGGGGTTCCTGACGGTCTCTTCAAGCTTTTCCAAAAGGCTTCGAACAGCATTAACGGCGTGGATCCTGAGGAGGCACGTTTTTTGTTGACGCAGTTAGGCGAGGAAGACCTCACCCGGCTGTTACAGAGTTTAGGCTTTGCAAAGAGTTTGGTTGTCTCCCCAGCAGGCTCGGACGTGAAGGCGCCGGAAAGATCGAACGTTTCCTCTTGATCATGGGTGAGTTGGATCGGGAGGCGTTGGTAGAACAGAAAAAGGCGGAGGCTGCAGGAAAATCTCACTGAAGTATAGTTTCGAAGTCAGCGGTGTGGAAGAGTTCACGCTTGCTATGGACGTTTTCAGCGAAGAGATCCGCAGCCAGATTCGCGAGGTTTTTCATAAGTTGGGAGCGAATATTAAGGAGTTTGCCCGGGCCATTGTTCCAGTGAGGACAGGATACCTTCAAAGCACGATCTACTATCGCACGGTTGAGTGGGAGATCACGGTTGGCGCCAGAGCCCTCTACGCTGGCTACGTTGAGTTTGGCACAAAATATATGGCTCCGCAACCATATCTTGGGCCTGCCTTCGATTTCTACGAGCCTCAGGTGGTTGCTCTCATGGTTTATGCGATTGAAGAGGCAAAACTGGCGGCTGGCCTATGAGTGGAAAAGAGATTTGGGTTAGCATTAAGGCTCGTGATGAGGCGACTGGAGCAATCCGCGCTATCGCCAGAGATATTAGTCAACTTGGGATGGCTGCCATTGGCATCGCGCACCTTGGCCAGCAGTTCGGGTTTCTGAATAAGGAGACAGCGAACACCATAACTACGTTTGGAAGCCTTTTCACAGTTGCCGGGGCGTTGATGCGGGGGTTCGACGCGCTCAGGCACATAACACAAGTGGCCACAATCGTTGATTGGCTTCATAACGCGAGTTTGGCGATGAAGGTTTCTCTCTTGACTCTTGGCATTGGTCTTGTTGCTGCGTTGGCTGGGTACATGGCTTATCTTGCGGTGACGACTAATCAGGCTGCTGACGCAAATATGCGACTCAATACGGTGATGCAGGATACCTACACTATGTCTGGCCGGAAAATTTCGCGTGAAGAAGCTGGTGACATGTTGAGGCGTGGTAACGAGACGCCTTAGGAGCCTGTGAAGATGTCGTACAAAACCAGGGATCAAATGATAGCGGCTTGGGACGCGTTAGCTACAACTTATCCGACTGTGTGCTCGAGCGAGGTTATCGGGAAATCTGTTGAGAACCGAGACCTGAAACTTTACAAAATTGGGAATCCTCTCGGCGGAAGGTTTGCAGTAGTCGCTAACACGCATGGTGACGAGAAGGCGAACGTCGAGATCACGTATCTTTTCGCTTCCTGGGTTGTGTCAAGCAGCGACGCGGAAGCGGTCCGGATCCGTGAGAGAAATCTTCTGCTAATAATTCCTATGCTTGGTATTGATGAGTACGATATTCAAAGTCAAAACCACAATGGCACGAATCTTGATTTCAACTTTGATTATGAGTTTGGAGAGACAGGCTCTGGGGTGCCTGGCAACTGGCAGTATCGTGGTCCTTATGCTCTTAGCGAGCCCGAATCCGTTGCAGCTAAGAAGTTCTTCATGCAGTGGATGCCTCGGCATCTTATTTTGACGCATGACGGCTCAAGTGGCTATTCCACGTGGGTTACTGAGGCGATAGAAGCTAGTGATTTGGATATTCATAGGAGGGTGTATCATCGTTACCAGAAGCGAGCCCTGGGGGATGGTCGAGCGCCTTATGCTTACGTTGAGGTGACGGTTGACGGCGGGAACCCGAAGGCTTGTGCGTATCACCATAGCGGCCATAAGATTCTGGCTTGGGTGGTTGAGTGTTGCACATTTGACCCAGAGTTCAGCACTATCGCGTCTACTCATTATCCTAACATGAAGCCGTTTTTCCTTACTCTCGCTCAGGAGTCTGAGCTTGCGGCTGATCCTCAGGAGGGTCCTGCTGTCGAGTTGACGTTTGGCTCCGTTGTGCCGGCGGATTCAGAGGTTGTGAATACTCAGGTCGTACTTGGCTGCACGGAGGAGATGTCCAGTTTCTCTGCGTTGCTGCAGAACTGGGATGAAAAGTACAGTCCGGGCGGGACGTATCCGATTACGAAGGGTTTGGCGGCGACGGTGAAGATTGGCAGAGGTAACGTGACTCCTCAGCTGCTGACCGGTCGCGTTGAGCTCGTGCGGGGAATTGAGGATGCGGACGGCAGACATTACCTTAGTTTGTGGGGCCGTTCGACGTATGAACATCTCCTGCGACGTGTGGTTGCGAGAACGTATGCAAACATTCGGGCTGAGCTTCTGGTTGAAGACATTCTGGAGACTTTTACGGATCTGCAGCACTTGATAGCTGATGCGGATGATGATACGCCAGCCTTCAGCACTTGCACCGAGGTTGATCCTAACGGTAGGTTCACCGTTACGGATCACAGAATCTACATTTCCGGTCTAGCTCGAAACGAGGACGCTTACGTTTACAAGGATTTCGGAGTAGACGGGATAACCGATTTCGAGTTTTGGCTTGATATTCGCGGAAAGGGCGGGTCAGTTTATGGTGCGTCCTGTTTTGGCTCTTGTGGAGTTGATTTGGACGATTTCTATGGCTGGGTAACTGGAAATCATGCAGCAGTAACCATCATTCTTTACAACGATAATAGCAGTCCAATGAAGCAAGTTGTGAAAATTCAAGAGGCTTATGGTGGCTCAGTTTACGATAGCGCAACAAAATCGTTCACTCTCGGACAGGTTCTCTTCTGCATTTTTAGAAAAATCGGAACGATGGCTTGGCTTGAAATCTACGATGACGCGGAGAGGACTCGGATAAACGAGATTCTGACGTTAAATCTGCAACAGTATCATAGCTTCAGGTATTTCATGCCCTGCCAAAGCTACAACAACGCGAGCAGCTTGGCGTTCAATGGCTACGTTGGCCAAGCGTCGCTGGTTGAGCCTTCGGACACGTCTTTTGCCAGGCTGGACTACGATGATGTTAATGTGAATGATGTTCTGAAGATGGCTGCGAAGAATGCTGACCGGGATGGAGTGATAGGGTTCGAGATTAGAACGAATCCGGATGGGAAGTTTGCGTTTTTCCCAGTTGGCGCGAAGGTCGTCGCGGACGTCGATATTACTGAGATTCTTGAAAAAGCAGAATGGGACGATGACATTACTCGGATACGCAACAAGATCCGTATTCGTGGTGCGCCCACGGCTGATTTGCCCCGCAGTCGTGACCGGTGGACTGAGCCTGTGGACGCGAGCGATCCTCCTGCCCACTGGGTTTGCGTGGGGACAAGGAAAACAACGGGGGTCATAAACAGACCCTTCAGCATAGCGCGGTCAACAACGTGGAAGAAGCTCGGAACGTACAGCATTAAACTCTACTTGGACGACCCTGTTCAGAATGATGACTACATGGCCGAATGCTACCTTAAACTGAATGATGAAGCAGGGACGGAGAGAGCTTTCCGGCTTGATAGTGAGAAAATTCTTGTTATATGGATAAACAACCCAACGACGCCCGGCGGAGTTCTGCGGAACAACTGGATTAGGCTCTGCACAGACCTTAACAACTATTTTGAATATCAGGTGACGACGGGAGCGCTTGACGGATGGGGATTAAGAGTTAATCTGGGCAAACAGAACGAGAAAACGGTAGATAATCCGGACGGAATTTGGGAAGCAGTCGGGTCTCCAGATTGGCACAGCATAAAAGACATTTACTTAAAAACTCCTTGTTGGGCGAGTGGAGAGGACTTCACAGTTTTCCTTGATGCAATATTTCTTAACAAAGACCGTTGGGAGCACGTTGAAGAGAACGGAGACAGTCAATCAGCTTATGGTCTAAGAGAATACAGCGACGTCGATGAGGAGCTAATAAGCGATGAGGAATGCGTGACCAGAGCCAAAGCGATTTTGGCGTGGTTGAAGGATTCTGCGCAGCGGACCGAGACAAGCTCAGAGATTCTTGTTTACGTTGATAAGCCGATTCTCGCGGGAGACGTTGCGCATCATCATATTCCCAACTTGAATGTGGATGGAGATTACCGGGTTAACCGCATTGTGTATGAGGCTTTTGGTGATCCTCTAAAAGTTCTCAAGGTGAGCTTTTCTCTTGGAAAAGAGCCTAACCTGTTGGCGGATTGGCTTTATGATGCCCGGAGGAAAATCTCTTCACACGCTACGAATAAGCAGGGGCCGCCGTATTGACTAAGCTATATGTTGTCTTCTCACTTCGTCAAGTCTCAGCCCATCAAAGTAGATGTGGCAGCTCAGCAGGAAAAGTGAGATGCTGGTTAGGATTAAGAAGCCTGCGAAGTACTTGTCTGAGTCTGTTGCCGTATTCCAGTCGGTCGACAGGACCACGGAGATCGCGAATAGGACTGCTGCGAGCGCGAGTATTGTCGCGATTATTCGGATGTTCAGTTTTTTCTCTGCTTGGAAGAAGAGGAAAACGGTCCAAAGGATCACAATTATTGCGTAGATTGCTAGTTCAAACAAAGGCTATTCCTCCTTTGTGTCTTGTTTCTTTTCTAGTTCGCTTATTCGTTTTTCGAGGGCTTCGATTCTCTCGCCGTCGATGTCAACCCAGAAGGCAAGCGGGATCGCGCAGAAGCCTAGCAGTATGTAGAATGCGATTAGCACTTTTTCAGAGAGTCCTATGGTTTCCCAGAGAATGTTTCGTGGCAGGAAAACGAGTTGCGCGGCGGCTGCCCAGAATGTTACGGCTAAGAATGCTACGATGTAGATGTAAGGCACGGTTTGTCTTGCTTTCACTTTCAAGAATATCCCTACCCTCACTATCTTTTTCGATGTTTAAATCTTTACATGGAGGAGTGTTCTAGTTGGCGAAGTTGAAGCGTGCCCGGGTGAATCAGCGGAGTAGTGCATTGCAGAATGGGGTTTACCATGATGTGGTTATTGCTAATCCTCGTGACCTGGATAAGCAGTTGAAGGTCAAGTTTCTGGTTGACACGGGTTCGAGCGGGACCGTTATTCCTCGGAAAGTAGTTGAGCAGCTTGGTCTCGAATGTGTCGGCTCAGGGGTTGTTGAGTTGGCTGATGGTAGCCAAATAAAGACGAAGCTTGCGTATTTGTATCTGAAAATTGATGGTGAACATGTGTTTACGCTTGCAAGTTATAACGGTTGCAAGACGCCTTTGCTGGGTTTTGACGTCATGTCTGTTTTAGGATTGCAGCTTGATGTGGGCCGGAAACGGTTTTTGAAGCCTGTCAGGCGCTTTAATCTTATTAGTTTCATTCTCAAGAGGGGCTGGGTTGGCGGGCGAAGGAGGCGTAAGCGTGACTGATTGGGTCAGGCGTGCGTTGATGCATAAGGTAGTCCGTGGGCGTGTTCGCAGCAAACAGCATGTTGAAATGGTTGAGGCTGATGAACGCGTCGTTTTCGCCGTAAAATTTGGAATCGGGATGACTGTGTGTTTATCATGTCTCGAAGTGGCGCATATGGTCCTTCTACACGCTTGGAATAGCGAGATATTCGTAGGCATCTCTAGTTTGATCACGTTTGTTTCAGGCATAATCATTGGACAGAAGGCGAGCAAGTAATGAAAGGTAAGCCGTGGTCGCGGGCGCAGGAGAAGAAGCTTCAGGATCTTGTGAAAGCGAAGGTTTCGCCGGAGGCCATTGCTAGGGAGCTTGGAATTAGTTTTGATTCAGTGCGGCAGAAAATGAGACGTCTCGGATTAGAAGTAGTAGGACATGACGCGCAGCAAAGTCCTACTACTACCTGTGATTTGCCGAAAGACTTGTTCACCGTGGAGCAGGTCCTGTTGTCTTTGGCTCGCGCTGTCAAATCGCTTGAGCAGCCGGGCTTGGAAAAAGGCGAAGTTTTGCGGTTGCGTAGCCTTGTTCAAGCTTGCAGGGTTTACCAGGACAAGTTCGCTGAGTACGTGAACTATCGGCGCATTGAAGAGGACCTTATGGAGTTGAGAAAGGAAGTTGCGGCGTTACGTGCACGCGCGACGGATGCAAAGGGATAAGCTTGGCAGATTTCTCGACACTGCAAAGGTTGACGTAGTCGCCACGAGAGAGCTTGCGACGAAGAAGGCGAAGAAGGCAGCTAAGAATCAGCCCAGCTGGTTCAGAAAAACGCTTGGTTTTGTGCCGTTCAGCTATCAGCAGGACCTTATCGACGCTTTTAACGCGTTTCAGTTTTTGGCGGCTCGTTGGTGTAGGCAGAGTGGGAAAAGCTGGATTATTTCGGCTCTGCTGTTGAATTACGCTGTCACGCATGATGATAGTTACATTGCTGTTGTCGGGCCTAGCTGGCGTCAGACGAAGCTTAACATTCGTCGCATGGGCTATTTTCTGCGTAAGCTTTCGCCAAGCCAGTATCTTAAGCCTGGACGAACTATTCTGCGGTTCACGAATGGCAGTGTGATTGAGGCTTTTCCGAATAATCCTGATACGATCCGTGGGCCCACGTTGAACGTGGTTTGGTGGGACGAAGTAAACTTTACGCCAAATGACGCGGACCTGTATGATGCTATTCTCTTCACGCTTGGCACTACGGACGGCAAGTTGATAGCGACAAGTACGCCCTGGAACGCGGATAGCATTTTCTGGAAGATGTGTTTTCATAAGGATTGGGAAGATTTTCACCGTAGTCACGTGGGCGTCGACAGAGCTACGGCTCCAGGTGGGCCCTTAAGGCCTAACATGATCGAGAAAATTAAGAAGCAGTTTGGCGAGGATCCGTCTCGCTGGCGCCGTGAAATGGAGGCTGAGTATGCGGAGGACGAGGATGTTTGGCTTTCGCAGAGCCTCATAGTCTCTTGTGTGGGTACGGAGAAGACGTGTGGTGAGGATCTGCAGCTGTGGAATCCTGAACGCAGTTACCAGGGAGATCTCTTCGCCGGCTTGGACATGGCTCAGGTGAAAGACTACTGTGTTCTCAGCATCTTCGAGAGGCTTAACGATAAGCTGTTGCTGAGGCACTTGAAGATCTTCACTCAGCCCACGAAGTACGCGCATGTGCTGGGCTATTTGAAGATGCTGCAGGACCGGTGGGGCGGCTTCTCAAAGATTCGTGTGGACATAACAAAGGATGGGCCGAGCCTCATCGCGGATATGGAGGATGCGGGCATTGCGAATGCTGAGGGCGTAAACTTTAGTGTGCCAAGAAAGAGCGAGATGGCTAATCTCTTCAAACAGAGAATGAATAATGAGAAACTGTTCTATCCTCTTGCCACGTGGGAGAAGCCTTATCGTGGTGATATCTGCAGCGAGTTGAACGTGGAAAAGTTTGAGCTGCGCAAGGACGGCTCTATATCGTTTAGTCATCCGAATGGGACGCATGATGACGTGTTCTGGAGTATGGCCCTGAGCGTTTTTGCTACGGTGCAGATGAAGGCGTTTGACTTGGAGGCTATGAAGTTTGGTTAGATGTTCACTTTAACTCGTCTCTCTCTGTCTCCATCTTTCGAGTGTGTTGTTTCTCGGTTCGTTTTAAGTAGGGGGTTGCTGCGAGGTTGAAGAGTGTGAGGCGTAGACGCGAGTTTTTCCGGATCAGGCAGTTTCGAAAGGTCTATGATAGGATTCAGAATCGTTTTACTTTCAACATCGCCTACGAGACAGCTGCTAAACTTACGCCGAGGAGCGTGGCCGTGGCTGAGGCTTTTGGGCTCGGTTTGGACGAGTCGCGCAGCTTCGTCTTATACGATAATGTTGAGCTCAAGATAGGCCCGGGCGACGTCGTGTTAATCACCGGCGACAGCGGATCCGGCAAAAGCGTTCTCTTGAAGGCCATGCTGAAGGATCTTGGCGAAGAGGCCGTGGATATGGGCTCTGTGCACGTTGAAGAGGGTAAGCCGCTGATCGAGACAGTAGGCAAAACCGTTGATGAAGGCCTGGATCTCTTATCCCGCGTGGGCCTTGGCGACGCTTTCTTGTTTCTGCGTACGTACGAGCAGCTTTCGGACGGCCAGAAGTATCGTTACCGCATAGCCCGAATGATCGAGTCCGGCGCTAAGTGGTGGTTTATGGATGAGTTCTGCGCGACGCTTGATCGTGATACGGCGAAGATCGTGGCCTTCAACTTGCAGAAGCTTGCTCGTGAGCTGCATTGCAACTGTGTTGTAGCTACTAGTCACACGGACCTGTTTGCTGATTTGGGGCCTAGCGTGCACGTGCACAAACGCTACGGCCGGGAGATACGTATAATATACTATCCTAATAATCCCGTTGCAGAATGCAGCCTGATCCGCGAAATGAGGGTTGAGCCTGGTACCACAAAAGACTGGCGTGCGCTTGAGATGTTTCATTATCGGAGCAGTCATCCCGGAGCGGTCCGCAAGATCTTCGCTCTCGCACGTGGAGAAGAGTTGTGCGGTGTCATCATTTACAATTATCCGCCTATGACTTGTCTCGGACGTCGCCTGGTCTTGCCGGGCTTGAAGCCTAAGCAGCTGAACAGTCAGCTGAGTACGATTGGCCGCGTCGTCGTGCACCCGAAATATAGGAGCGTAGGCCTTGGCGCGAAACTGATCCGTGAGACATTAGCGCTGGCTGGCACGTCTTGCGTGGAGCTCGTGGCCGTCATGGCCAAGTATAACCAGTTTGCTGAGAAAGCAGGTATGCGCCTGGTGCTTTTCCAAGTTCCTGGTAAGCATGCGTTGAAGATCTCCGCGGTCCTTGAGGAGCTCGGTTTCAACGTGAAGCTTCTTGGCAGCGAATCCTACATTCTTAAGGTTCTTAAGAAACTGAGCCCTGGAGACCTGCAGCAGCTGCGTGACGTCTTCGCTGGGAACTGTCATCCGCGGCTGATGAAGGAGATCTCGGTTAACCGGCACAAGGCCTTCGGAACAAAAGCAGACTACATCGCTGGCCTGGAGGCTGCAGATCTCGCTAAACTCGCTTCCCTGGTTCGTGTCGTGGGCCTGCTGCTGCAGGTGAAGGCCTATCTTTTCTGGCAGAAGTGAGTAGGCGGAACTCGATTGCTGTGACGTACTGGTCTGGGCTCCAGCTGCCATAAATGCTTATCCAGGCCTGCCTGAACTCTGTAAAACTTGTGAAGCCTTCCTTTCTGACGTCCTCGGGCGTGAGATCTCTCAGCTGCTGCCGCCATGTTCGGAGTACGGTTATCTGAGCCTGTGCTCGTTCTAGCATGCCGATGCGGATGGCGTATGTTTTTCCTATAGTGTATCTTCGATTGCTGGTTCTGCGGGTTTGTGTTTTCTGGCCTTGGAGCACTTTCCGCATTAGGTCCTGCCTAAAAAGCAGCGTCATGTGAGTACCTTCTATCAGTACAATTCATCAGTATTATTCACCATCTGCTTTTCTCTTCTTTCAAAAGCCTTTTCTGGTACGCGGAAAACGCGAGGCAGCTATTACAAAGATATTTTACTTGGCCGTCCTCATCTAAAACGTATGTTGTTTTACAGTCTGCGCACGGGCTTCTCGTTTTCTTTGTCTTAGCCAAACTGTCACGGGTTGGCGCGTATTCTCGGTTTAAAGCTTGCATTTTGCTTGATCTCCTAAACGATGCTATGTTTCTGTCAGATTTAAAGTTTTGTCATGGGATAGAAAACGTCGAAATGGAGCCTTCGGGCTGCCGGTTTCCAAAGGAGATCAAGCCTTAGAACGAGTCCGGCGCCCTCGGGCCCCTAGCAGAGTATTGCTATGTGCATTGTCGGCTTAAGGTTTACGCCGCCTTTTTCGTCCATTGTCCCTTCAACGAGGATCCTGTTTGAAGGGGGCATGGTCTTTTTGTTCATTGTCTCTTCGAATCGGGTTTTAGAGTCTGGCAGGGGGCTCGTTTGAAGAGCATATAACCTCTGGCCGACATTCAAACTGTCCTTGGGCCTTATGGGAAAAGCATGGAGAAATGTCTCTGAAGACAAAGAAAAGTGTCTCTCAAAATTGTTGAAAAACAGGGTTTCAAGCATGGTGTTTTCCATGTGGGATAAGTTTTATAAACGCTGGGTGTTTATAGTGTCTTTAGGTTTTCGTGGTCGGTTTGAGTCTGAAACGCTTCGTGGATTCAGAATCTGAATTAGTGAAAAACGACGGGTTAGTACGTTGGCGTATGCGTGTCGTTCTCGGCCGTTGGCGCCGTAGGGCCTTCACTTTCACCTTTCTCTCTCTCCAGGGCTCTATCGGTGCTGACGGTGCGAGCCTTCAAATGTCTGTGGCGTCGCATGTTATCACCCTTTGTGATGGCGCCGGTGCTGGGTCTTTGCAGTATCTGCCTAATCCCGAGTCTATCGTGCTGCGCAGGAGCGACTTTCTTAGACTGCACGATTACGCTATGGAGCACGCGCCTCTCCGCGACTTCTGCCTTATCAGGGTGCCTATGAAGTCCGGCCTCCGCCCGGGCGAGATCCGGCGCCTGCGGTGGGACGACGTGGACTTTGACAAGCTAACGCTGAATACTATGGATAGCAAGAAGCATGTGGTTTGCCCGATTCCAATGGACGCGGTGACCGCTGATTTTCTTAAGCGACTACACGACGAGAAGGCCAGTCTCTTCGGCTGGGTGATTGAGCGTGACCCTATGGGTAAGGCCTGGGCAGACCGAGCGGGCCCGCTGGGCTATGATGCGCTGGATAAGGTGATTCGAAAGTGGGCTAAGGCTGCCGGCGTCGACGGCTGGAAACACATGAACCTTTACGATCTCCGACACTTCTTCGCTGCAAGCTGGGCTTATCCCTCTGATGGTAAACGTCCTGGGAATCTTCACGCGTTGAGCAAGATTATGCGGCATAAGAGTATGCTTTACACGCAGATCTACCTGAGCCGTTTGGTGTTCTACGAGGATCTTCAAGCCGAGTTCAGTCGACTCCAAGCATGGCCTTTCGCTGCTGAGAAGCCTGATGGCGTGTGTCCGGAGTGTGGAAACGAGTTTTTCGATAAGAACTGTCGTTTCTGTGGTCACCGGAGCACTTGCCGGTTTATGGATCAGGCTTTGAGCTGCAGTTGGGCGAGTGGTTGCAAGTTTTTTGAACGTGAAAATCTGGTTAAGGAGGAGATGAAAAATAACGGAATCTAAACTCGTGAATTTTAATTGCCCCCTGAAACTGTTGGCAGAGTTCGATGAGGCCATCAAGAGCAGGTATAGCGGCCGGACGGACGCTTTGCTTGACGCCATGCGTGACCTTATCGAAAAATTAGGAGGCGCTTAAACTTGCCGACTATGGCTAGAAACGACTCTGCTACTCTTCGCAAGTGGAGAAAGCGAAGCAGAAAAGTGAAGGAGGAGGCCTAGTTTTGGAGAAAGCAATAGTTGAGTTAGCCTTAGCTTTCAAGGAGATCCTGCAGAAGCTCGGCGTAGCCGTCGATCAGCTCTGCGACGTCGTAATGCAGCATGAACAGCGTTTGCAGCTTCTTGAGGGTCCGAGCGATGTACGTTCTGAGTTGAAGCCCTTGGCGCGTCGGATCTCGGACCTGAAGGATCAGGCGAAGCGTGAAGAGGCATCCGCCACGTTTGCCATTTTATGCCACGTTTTGGGCGTCGAGGACCTGGAGGAGTAACCTACGACCGGTTTGAAGTTGCCTGCTGATTTTGCTTTGAAGATTCGTGAGTCTCTTGGGCTCTCGGAAGCGGGGTTTGAAGCGTTTTTCGATGTTGAAGAGGATAAGAGCGGCTATTTCGTTGCGAAGTTGAAGCCTAAACAGTTTTTGGAGAAGACTCAGTTTAGGATGCTTTGCGCTTTGGCTCGGGATCTTGGAGGTGAAGGCTATCTGCAGGGTGCTAAGGCTTGGAGGGTTCCAGGACCCTATGTTAAGAAGGATACTGAAAAACCGTCAGGGCACGGAATGGATTCCGAACGCGCTTATAAAGAGCCTGGGAACGCAATCCCAAAAGAAAGTGTATTACCTAGGAAGGATGCGTCTTCTCCCTTTGTGTTCTTGCCTATTGAGGCCTTGTTAAGCATGCCTTTTCAGAGTCGCCTTGCTCGTGAAGATTCTGATTTGCTTGAGCTCGTAACGTCAGTGAAGATCTATGGAGTTTTGGAGCCTATTCTTGCGCGTCCCAAGGAAAATGGTCTCTATGAGATTGTGGCTGGTGAGCGTCGTGTCGTGGCAGCGAAGAGGGCTGGTCTTGTCGAGGTGCCTGCGATTGTTAAGCCGTTGAATGATCAGGAAGCTTACGAAGTGCAGCTGATTGAGAACGTTCAGAGGCGAGATCTGAGCGACATGGAAAAGGCTCGTATGCTGGACTTTATGATTAAGAAATTCGGATACACTCAAGAGGCTCTGGCACAGAAGCTGGGGAAAGAACGGGAATGGGTCACTAGGCATCTAGCTATGTTGCGTCTTGAGTCCATTGTTCCCCGGGGAACAATGGAGAGCGGCGAAATAACTGAACGCCAGGCTCGTGAGATCCTTGCAGCGTCGCCAGCGAAACGTGAGGAAATCCTTGACGAAATTAACCGTACTGGCGAGGTTCCGTCTGCTCGGGCTCTGCACGAAAAGGCTCAGCCATCCCTCAAATGCGGTTATTGTGGTGAGCCTGTAAGTGATTCGCCGGTGCATTTGAAGGGCAAATATTATCATGAGGACTGCGTTTCTCAAGCTGAATCCGAGAGCAAAAGCGATGCTGGCCAAGAGTGGCCTGAAGAGCCTAAAGCTAAAGAAAAAGAGCCTTCGGAGCCTATTCCTAAGAAGGAGCCTGAGCCTAAGCCGTTGCTCACGGGTTTTGAGGTTGAATGCCCCGAATGCCACAAGAAGCTTCTGATTAACCACATCGAGTATCCAGGCGGCAAATTCGATCACGAGGTGGAGCTGCAATGAGTATGCGTATTCTCTATCAAAAGATTCCGTCTGATCAGCGGATCTGCAACTATTACCGTTGCAGGCAGCCTATTCTCCGCAACATCGACCGTGATAAGGAAGGCCGCTTGTACCATCATGGCTGCTTGATGTCGGCTCAGGATGAGAGTTGGAGATGCCGCGAATGCTTCCTCGTGTTTGACGGCACAGAAGCCGTTGTTGAAGAGGCTCAGGTGATTCGCGGCGAAGAGTATCGTGAGCATTTGCGGGTTATGTGTCCGCATTGTGGAGGATCAAATTTGAAGTCTATGGGAGGCCGATGTTAATGTGTAAATGCGAGATTTGTGGTCCGCAGAGTCACCATGAAGCCGAGTTTTCTGTTAGCTTTGGCAGCGATGATCATGTGTTGAAGGTTTGTCGTTGGTGCAGCCAGGATCTCCGCGTCCTTGGAGCCCGGGTTAATCAGCTTGTGCGTTTGCCTCGGTCGGTGGTTCGCTGTGCTTTCTGGTTTCTCGGTCCAGTCCGCAGCCTATTCGAGGAGGTGAAAGCTTGAAGGATATATCGGTTGAAGAGTTGAAGCAGCGTTTCGTAGTGCAGGACGTGGCGCCTTACGGTTCGGTTGTGATGGTTCCGGGCGGAGATTTTGATCCGGATTGGGAGGCAATGCTTGAAGAGGAAGGTTTTGGCTGCGTTTTCACTGAGATTAACGGTGAAAAGTTTACGCTTGTCAAACTTGAGAACGAAGAGGAGTCGGCGGCTGAGCCTGGGCCTGATGTTAGGCGTCGTCGTGGGATTCTGCCTGGAGAGACGATAAATCTTTGGAGTGATGCTGACGGGGAGCGGCTGCTTAAACGCATGGAAGAGTCTCCGGGCACGATCAAGGAGAAAGTCGCTAAACTCTTGTCGGAGTTTCCAGGCCGGACCGCTACGGGCTTGGAGAAGAAGTACGGGAAGCTTACGCGTGGTAGACGTCGTATTGGTAGGCCAAAGAAAGGGGCTCATGTCGAAAAGGTTGAGCCTGCTCCGAAGGGTGACATTGAGGATCTGCCGAAGGGTAAGGAGGGTAAGGAGGGTAAGGAGTATGTTTCCGCCGAGTCTGCTGGGGCTCAGTTGGACGTCGTGAAAACGCTGGCCCATCTTGGGGATCTCGTACAGGCTCTGATTAATACGGTGAATAGAGTAGATATTGAACAGGATTTCACCAACTCTAAGCTTCATTGTGCTGTTGTGATGCAGGCTCTGGAGGCTCAAGAGCGGCGGGGCCTGTTAACGATTTCGCCGAGGTTGCGAGAGCGTTATCTTGATGCGTTGACATCGTTTAACAAAGCGTTCGTGGACGTTTTTCTCGAGAAGGCTAGATCTCTTGTGGAGGCGTCTAAGTGACTTTGCGGCGTCTTCTCACTATTCTCAATTTTCCTTTTTTGTTAATCTCAGGCGCCTTAGGCCTTTTCCTGATGATCGTTGGAGACAGGGGAGATGGTGAAGATGAAGAAGGTTAGGGTTACTCAGCGCAATTGGTGGTTCATGTGTCGCAAGTGTCACCGGTTTATGGGCGAGGTTGGCAAGTTCTGCTTTGCTACGGCTAAGTATCATCGTGGGACGGTTGCGACGTATTGCTTGGATTGTGGTAAGGTGATGCAGGGAATATGACCGGTGAAGAAGAAAGGATTCTGCAGGAAGTTAGGGATCACGCGGCCTACTGGCATAGTTTCATGGCGAAGAGAGTCACAGTAGAGAAGCATCTGACACAGAAAGGCATCGTGAACGTAGCGGCAAAGATTGATGTTTTGGTCGCGGCTGGAAGGTTGGTTTTGATTCCTAGGCCGCGCGGAGACTATTTGAAGAAGATCCTGTACGAACCTACAGAATTGAGTTCCTGCTCAAAGATTCCCATGTCCTCTTGGTATGTGTGTAAGGAATGTGGCAAAGGGTTCAACAAGTACACTCTTGAACAATGCCCTTACTGCAACACACCTGTACAGAAGTGATCACCATGTTTCACAGTCTGCTTTTGAAGTGCGTCAGGCTCAAGGAGGCCTCTTCCTGAACGAGAAGCAGAGCGCTCTTTTCCCTGGTACGCGGAAGGAGTTGTCGGTGCTGCAGGGTTTAGACCGGTCTGAGATTGAGCCTTTAGCCTTCAAGATTCTCGGAGAGATCGAGCCTTTCTGTCTCAAGGCCGAGATTGCGGGGAGCATTCGAAGACGCAGAGGCGTCGTTAATGACGTGGACTTCGTGGTTTTGCCTAGGCCTGGCAAGACTAATTCTTGGCTTACCATCATCAAAACCCTTCGCAGCATGTTTGACGCTTCTACGGTGAAGCAGGGTGATAAGCTCGCGGTTTTGAACGTGCCTTTCGCTGGCAAGGGTGGCCAGAGCTACGTTCAGGTGGATCTTTACCGTGCTGAGCCGGAGACGTGGGGGATCCTTCTTCTGGTTCGCACTGGCAGCAAGGAGCATAACGTGAAGTTGTGCAACTTGGCGATTAGCAAGGGTTTGAGGCTCAAGTATAGTGTGGGCTTGGTTGACGATTCTGGCCTCGTGGTTGCAGGTCGCAGCGAAGAGGACGTGTTTGCTGCTCTTGGTTTGCCTTTTATTCCGCCAGGCGAAAGGGAGGCTTGACATGATTCCTAAGGGAACAGAGCGAAAACGTTGTAAGCGATGTTGCAAAATTGTTCTTGTTCCAAGGGTTACTCCGTGTGAGAACAGATTTTTCTTGAATGGAATATGGCTTTTCTCAATGGATGAGGCTCAGAGAGAGCATACAGTCGGCGTTCTCTGCTTTGAATGTGGGTTTGAAATAGAAATGGGGAAGGTAATCCTTGAAGGTTGCAGTATTTCTCTTGGTTTTTGTGGTGGGATGATTCAGGATCTCGATAACTGGGACGCTATGATAGTGCCTAAGCGCGAGATTTAGGAGCTGATCTTGTTTTGGCTGGGCAGACATCGAAGTATAAACATAAGCGTTCAAAGTATAAAGTACAATTTGACAACAAGGCTGCTCGCACTTGGATCTTGCCCTTGCTGCTTCGGATCGAGGCAGGAGACTATCCGTCTAAGGCAGGTCGTATCGTCGGCTTAAGCAGACAGCATGTGTGGTACTACATTCGCAAGCTGGAGAAGGTTAAGCTGATCGTTCGGACGAGGCGCAGCAACGCCGTCTTTTACGAGCTTTCGGACGAAGGTAAAAGCCTTTTGACGTCATGTGAGGGTGTGGTTTTTCCCGCTCGGTTGTATCGATTTGACAAGTGCCAGGTGAGTTATGAGATTGTTGTTGATGGTCGTTTTCCGGAGGGTTTTCGTCCTGTGGAGATGAAGAATTGGACGGCTTTGCTGGGGACGGTGATTGGGGTTAGGGTTAAGCATACTACGCGGAGTTGGATTGTGCATGTTGAGGTTATTCGTGGTCGTACTCCGGTTGAGGTTACTACTTTGGCTGTGAACCTTGCGAACCGGGTTAAGGATGCGTTGGTGAGTAAGTATAGATGTGTGCTTGGAGAGGCCAAGATTGTTGCTGGAGAGCTTGCAAATGAAGATCCTGTGGCTACGCTGTTTGGTCGTTACTTTACTGTGCGGACTGATAAGCGGAAGATTGATCACAGTTGGACGGTTGGCGAGTTGGAGCATTTGCAACGTGATAGTGTTATTGAGTATCTTCAGATGCCTGAGCGTGTGAAGAATCTGGAAAAGAATTTTGATGTGTTTTCGTCCAAGTTTGCAGATCTTGCTGGGGTATTGACTAAATTGTTCAATGTGGAGGAGCCTGAGCCGGCTGCTGGCCAGAGGAGTATGAAGGACTATGTTCGCTGAGTTTATAGTGTGCGTTCAGGGGCTGTTTTCGTCTGTTGTTGCCCGTCCAAAGTGTATCACTAGTGTTTCACTAGGGTATGGTAAAAGTCCATGCTTTAGATGTCAGCCTTTTATGAGCCCTATTGATCTAGGCTATGGACGCTTGTTCTTCGCGTGTGTGAACATAGCAAACATGCGGGAGTGCGCATAGTTTTATGGAGACAGCTGCTGTACCCGTCCAAACAGGGCCTCAGAAGCGTGAGAAGAGGCCTCAGGAAGCTAAAATCGGTCGCGTGAAATACACTTTGCAGCTGATTAAGGAGATGAAGCGGGATATAGAGGAGCTTAAGTTATCGCAGCGGACTATTCTTGCTGGCTTGAAGGGTTTGTTCAATTTTCAGAAGCCTATGATCCAGCGGATTGCGTGCGGGGATGAGGTTGACGCTGAGATCCTGAACCTGCTTCACGAGGCGGGCGGACAAGGACTGCTGCCGAAGGATCTGGCTGCACGGTTATCCGCGTATAAGGTTATGCGGCGTCAGGTGAGTCGTCGGATCGTTCGTATGAATCGGCTGCTTGAGAAGGAGCTGGGCGAACGGCTTGTTGAGAAGCGTGGCTGGCATTGGGCTCTTACGAGTTTTGGGAATGAGGTTTGGGATGAGACGGAAAAGGTTTCTACGCCTTGGAAGGATGGGGAATTGAAAGAAGAGGTTGCTGAGGAAACATGAGCGTTTGTGTTTTCTGTGGTTCTCCTCATGCTGTGGTTCCTGTTGTCTTTCCTGCTACGTTTACGGCTTATCAGCTGCTGCAGGCGGGAGATAAGGCTTGTGCGCGTTGTGCTGAGATGTTTCAGGATGCGAAGTTTCGTCGTAACTGCTGGATCGTGAAGGACGGGAGTTTCGCGGTGTTGGATGATCCGTTGCTGGCCTTGTCTTGTCTTCCTGAGCCGCCTTTTCTGATCTATTTTACGAAGCAGAAGCGTAAGCATGGGTGGATTCTTGCGGTCCAAAATCCGGTGCTGAATCTTTACAAGTTTATTCTTGTGGTTGACGAGGAGAAGATACTGTTCGAACGGAGCCGGTTTGAAGAGTACATGGCATTTTCTAAGGGCCTGTTGGATAAGCGTATTCCGAAGAGCGTTCTGTTGGGCGGGATGCCTTTGCCGAGTGTTGTTAAGCATTATTGTTTGCGTTGGCCCACGTGTTTTAGGCTTCAAAAGTTGATGAAGGAACCGTTATGGAGGTTATGTGTTGTCTTTGCGTAAAGAAACTGAGTCCGATCTGAAGCTGCTGCTGCGGCTGGTGCATGATGGTGCGAACTGGAAGAAGATCGCTGGTAAGCGGAGCAAATATGATATCTATGCGCATAAGATTAAGGCTGCTTCGCTGCAGAATAGTGTTAGCACTTTCCTGGAGAAGCTTTGCCACAGTCTGGGGATTCAGAGCGTGAAGGTTGAGGTTGCGCTGTTGCGGCGGCTGGAGGAGGATCGTGAAGCGGTGCTTAGAGCCCTACGAAGAGAAACCATCTACTATATGCTGTTGGCGACGGAGGAGGTGAGTTGAAAGGATGGAGACGTTGACTTTTGAAGGAACTTTGCTGGCTTTGTCAAACATTTTCACTGGAGGCGACGACAAGACAGGCGTTGAAGTGACGCTCAGAAGAATCGACTACATTGTGGGCGATGAGAAGGTTGCGGTGCCAATCATCGACGGCAATAGTATTCGCGGGTACCTGCGCAGGCTCTTGCTTTCTGACTTTTTCAGCCAAATCGGATATGACATTAAGTCGCCTAGGATCTTCTACTTGATCTCGGGCGGAGCCTTGGAAGAGGTTTCAGCCCAGGATTCTGGGACATTGAATCTGCAGCTGCGTAGGGAGATCCGGGCGCACCTGCCGCCGCTGAGCCTCTTGGGTGGGTCGATTGGGAATCAAGCATTCGCGGGTAAGCTTGTTGTGTCTAAGGCTTTGCCAATTTGTAAGGAACTCGCTGACTATCTTCCTGTGCAGTCTAAACTCAGCTTCTACGACTATCTCACATACACGTTTGGGACTAGGCACGCGGAGCGTGAGCCTCCGCTGACTGTTGTGCAGAACACGAAGAAGGAGGAGCCGACGATTCAAATGAAGTATAATTTGGAAACATTCACTCCTGGCGTCAAGTTTTACCACAAGTTTATGCTGCTGGATACTACTCCTGTCGAAAAGTCGTGCTTTGCAAGGATGCTGGAGCTTTGGCAGGAGCGTCCTTTCGTTGGCGGTAAGAGTGCCACGGGCTATGGTCAGGTGAAGATCGAGTATCCGACTATGAAGTACACGAGCGAATCGTACCTAAGCTTTTTGAGCGAAAGGAAAAAGGATATCGTGAAGAGCCTTGACCACATGGAAAAATCTTAACAGCGAAGACATAGCGCGGTTTAGGCCGTTCAGGCTCACGTTTCACATGCAGACGCCGATTATGCTTGCGCATCCGTGGCTGGCCTTGGACGGGATCCTAGCGCACCTGATTAACCGGGAGGTTCGCGGAGAAGACTATTACACGTTGCCGAGCAAGGAGCCTGTCTCCGTTTCGCGTGGAGGACTAAACCTTATGCCTCTCTTCAAGACTTTTGATCGAGAGCATTTTCTCACATTCTATCATGCTAGCGTTGCTCAGCTGGACGTGTCCGAAGCGAGTGCGGCGACTATTTATAAGCGGTTTGATGAGTCGCGTTCTCACTTGATCCAGACAGAAAAGCAGAGGATTGATGTTGGCCGGGGCTTGTTCCGGGCCTACGCGATGCGCATGGCCTACGTGCCTGCGAAGACAGCGACTTTCTATGCTTTCGGTGACGCCAAAGAGGTTGTTAGGCTCGTTAGTTATTTGCCTGGGCTGGGAAAGAAGGTGGCCTATGGCTACGGCATGTTCCGGAGCGTGAGCGTCGATGAGACAGAAGCGGATTACAGTTTGGTTAAGGATTGTGTTGCTATGCGGCCGCTGCCCTCCGTGCTTTTCCGGTCTGCTGAGAACATGATGTTGGCGTATAAGCCGCCGTACTGGGATAAGCGCAACGTCTTGTCTTGTGTGCCTCCGGGAGCCAGGGTCGATGGATGATCGCTGGCGTAAGACGTTTCTTTTGTGGTCCAAGAAGCGGGAGCACGAGCAGCTCGTTGAGAAGACAAGTGCAAGCATGCGCTCAATCATCGAGAAGTATCGCTGTGTTGTCGCGTACAGCGGCGGCAAAGATAGCACCGTAATGCTGCATCTTGCTCTCCAAATTGACCCGGACATTCAGGTGTTTCATTGGGATCAGGGCCCTCAGCTGATGCCTCGCGACGTCACGGAGGAGATCCTCGCTAACGCCCGGGCCCTTGGAGCAAAAAACTTGATTGTTGAGACGTGGAAGGGCTCGGACGCTGAGGACATGAGGGTTAATCCTGAGAAGTGGCGTGCCGCTCACATGATTCACTATCTTGTTTTGAACCGGATCAGAAGACAGCAGGGCTGGGATTTTCAGTTTGTGGGCCTGCGGAAGGAGGAGGGCTGCAAGAGGTCTGCGGTTTGTAAGCATCCGAGAAGAGGCGAAACGTACCCTCTTGCTGACTGGAGCTATCTTGATGTGTGGGCCTACATCGTATCCCATGGTTTGCCGTATCCGAGGGCCTACGACCTGTACGCGCCGCTGCTGGGCTGGGATCAAGCTAGGTTCGTGAACTTCTTTAGCATGCGCTTCGAAAACTACGGTTCGCCGTATGTGGATGGGTTTCTTTTGCCTGAAAAACGGAATCTCAGGTAAAATGTTAAAAGGCGCTTGCGTGTAGTGGTAGCTGTCTTTCGACCCGGAAAATGGGAGATTGAAATGAAAAAATAGGGGTTAGGTTTGGCGCGTGGGTTTTGAACCCGCGTGCCTGCCTTTCTCGTTTTGACAGTTTTTGCAGATCCACACCGTTTCTTCTACGATACCCTTCTTTGTTTTCGTTGTGTCTTCTTTCCATCCGAGCCTTTCGGCGGCTGATTGTGGGCTCTCTTTTATGTCTGCTTTTTCTTTCCGTCCGCATTGTCGACATTGCATGTACGCTTGCCGTTTTGCTGTTTTTCTTGGTCGTCTCCGATATTCCGCTATCAGCGCTAGCAGGCCTGTGAGGCTTCCTTTGTACTCTTCGCTTTCTCCGTCGACGACGGATGTTGCCGAGTATTTTCCGTTGGCGAGTTTGTCTGCTTGCATCCAGGCTTCTTCATGTTCGAAGCCGCTTTTTCCGCGGAGCGTGATGAGCATGCCTTTGTCTGCTGGCAGGTCTTTGAGGCGCTGCTCTATTTGCTTTAGTGTTAGACGCTGTCCCATGTTTATTCCCTCAAACAATCGGGGAGTGGTTTTGTATTAAATAAATTAAGTTCTCGTTTTCTTGCAGCTTTTTTTGGGTTTATCCAGCTTCTTTTTGTCATTTTTGTTTTCATGTTTTCACACCCGACCACACGAAAAGGTGGTTTCGGCCGGTTTCCACGGCCATCCTCAGGGGCTTATGTGTTGCCTTTCTCATCGGCTTCTTGGCGTCATCTTCCGCCCGCTTTACACTTTTTACATTCAAAATCATTTTTCGCCATGCCGTAAGTTTGGCTGCCTTCTATTGGCGCTATAGGCGTTAAGAATGCGCCACAAATCGGGCATCTTTCCCTCGCCAATTTAAGCCTCTCCTTGGCTTGGCTCGATTGCTTTTGCCATTTTCTCTGCGACGTCTGCGACTTGGCTGTATTCTTGCTCTGCTTTGGCAAGTGTCTCTCCCGCGATTTTTACGAACTCAATCAGCGCTCCGCTACTTACCAGCGCCTTCAAAAGTTTACGACTTACATCTTTAACCGAGATTTGTATTTCGCCTGTTCCATAGTCTTTCACGATGTATAGGCCTGCGTACCATTTCTCCGTCTCCGGGAGCGTTTCTAAATGCCAGCTAATTTCTCCGAAATATTCTTCCTCCTCGCTGAAAAAGTCTTTGCCTCGCATCAGAAAATCAGCTGGAAGTATGCTGTTCAGTTTTGCCCAAACCTTCTCAAAGTTTTCACGTAGTTTATCGCTGTACTTGCCCAGGTTCTTTTCTCTTTCTTCCAAATATTTTATTAGGCCTACAAAATCCGTTTCCACGGGGGCCTTTGGGTTTTGCGCTTCCGCGCTGTTTGCCTTCCGGCTTTCGTTTATATCCATTTTGCTCGATCTCCTTTTTTGCTAACGCGCTTGCGTTAGTTGCTTGTGTATATGCACACGCTAGTTTATAAGTTTTTGTCACTGTCTTTTTTGATGGAGAAATAGAGGGAGAAAAGGAAGTGTTGCGTAACGCAACGGTTTTTATGTTGTTGGTGGGCCTTCGGGTGTGGGCAGGAATCGTTTTGTGATTATGGTGGCGAAGATCTGTGAGCCTTTCCAGATGTACCATGCGATGTAGCCTGTTCCGAGCCATGTCACAACGAATATAGCTGCCGACTGTTGTGGCAGACCCGAGTACATGAAGATTGCACCGATACACACCGTTATTATCGCTGTGTAGAGGAAGTGGTCGAGTCTGAATTTTTCGGGTGGTGTCTTGCTTGCGTATCCTGCGAGACAGGTCAAGAAAGCGATGAAGAAACCTACTGGTGTCGCAATAGCGACGGACCATATCGCGTTGATTGCCTCGACGGGCATTTCAGGCGGGGTTTCTGCTTCTGCTGCGAACGCTGGATACGCGAGCGCGACGGTCAATGCCATTAGCATAATCACGGATGCTAGTTTTCTTTGCGTGTTTTCACCTCCATCTAGGCTCAGGTTTGGGGCCTGGTTGCTGGTTGGGGAGAAAGGAGAAAGGAGAAGTTTTCCGGCTTCCAGGCCTTCTGCTTGAGCATTTTATCCCAGTTTCATAGCTACTTCTTGCGGTTGCTCCGCTTCTCTGAAGTGTTCTTTAAAGTGGAGCTCTATCCAGTCGCTTCGTTTTCTCTGTGCCTTTTTTGCTTCGTTATCTATCAGGTTCAAAATAACTTTTGAAAGGTTTATGCTGACTGGGTGTTTCCGCATCTCAGTTCGCGCTTCCTATCTTTCTGGCTTGTTAATATTTAATAATTGTTGTTAGACTTTATTAGACTTTAACAGCATCGTTTTTCTCGTTTTCCGTCTATATTTGCTGTTGTTATGCCAGTTAAGGGCAAGTCTGTTGTGCATTCTGCAAAGAGGGTGAGTTCTAAACCGTCTCGGGGCTCTGATTCTGTTAGGCGCGCGGATCGTGATTCGGTCACGGATACGTACGGGATTCGTGGCGCCGGTGCGAGTTGGCAGGCTGATTTTGGGATGGCTTTGAATGAGCGGGATCTGCTTTTTTCTGTTCGCAGGGAGCCTGTGGCCTGGCGTCTTGTTTTCGGCGTGGCTCATGACATTTGGGATAAGGGTTTCACGGTTGAAGAGGTTTCTGAGACGCCTGATCCGGCGTGGAGTCGTGAGGTTAGCAAGGTTCTTGACGGTTTGAATGTGAAGGCTGTTCTCACGCAGATGTCGGTTTTTGAGCGTCTCTTCGGCTGGTCCATCGTGGCCATGACTTACGTTGACCGTGGTAAGGATGTTTCTGCTCCTGTCACGAGCCCTAAAGAGATTCGCCAACTGGTGCCCTATTGCACGTTGCAGTTCACGGTTCAGGGCTCAGACGAGGATAAGAAGCCAGAGAGCGACCGGTTTGGGCTGCCCGAGTTTTATACTCTTCGTCGTGAAGGTGCTGCTCAGGTTCGGCTGCACTACACGAGGGCGATTCACTGCGCGACGAGGTTGCTAGATCACCCGTATAAGGGTGTAAGCGTTCTTGAGCCTGTTTATGACGATCTAACTGTTTTGCGTAACATCCGTTGGGGTCTTGGCCAGACGATCTATCGTTACGGTTCTGGCTTTCCTGATATAACCGTGACGGGCGCTAAAACTGCGGATCTGGATGCGCTTGAGAATAGTCAGCAGTTCAGAGATTTGAATGCTCGCAAACGTTTTCTGCATAACGAGAAAGCGGTGCTCGAGTTCAAGGGGTTGGCTGGCAAGGCATTAAATCCGGAGCCTTACTATGAGCCGATTTTGGAGAGCATTGCGATTGGGAGTAGTTTTCCTAAGGCGCAGTTGCGTGGGGCTCAGGCTGGAGGTTTGGAAGGCTCGGAAGTGAATCAAAGTGACTATTTCAAGTTTATCAGCGGTTCGCAGACTTTGCTTGAGCCTTGCGTTTGGGATCTGATTGATCGGTTGATGGAGACGGGCCAGATCCGCAGGGTCAACGATTATAAGATTGTGTGGCCTGGCGGCGTCGAACTTAGCGAGAAGGATCGGGCTTCTGTGGAGTTGCAGTTGGCTCAGGCTCGGGCCTTGAAGCTGCAGTATAAGATGGTTGACGAGGTCCGTGCTGAAGAGGATCTTGAAGCATTGCCGGATAAGGCTGGTGAAGTTGTTATTGGTTTGCGTAAGCCGGAGCCTCCTGTTCAAGCTAAGCCTGGACAAGAGGGACCGCAGGAGCCGGGTGCAGGGCAAAACCCGCAGGGGCCACCGCAATGATCAGCGAGATTATTGCTGCTTACCTGAAGGATCAGTTGCCGCCTGAACGCGAGTACGCGGTTGGCACGTATTACCCGGGTGAGTTGCCTTTCTGTCTTCGTGCTCAGTATTTCCGTTATACTCAGCCGGCTAAGGCGTTGGGTTCTGATCGGGAGAACTTGTTTGGTGTGGGTTTGCTGTGGCAGGCCTGCGTTGAAGAGGCGCTGCGGCAAGCGAATGTTACGGTGCTTGAGGCTCGGAAGATTCGGAAGCTGAAGGTTCCGGATTCAAGTTTGGTGCTCTTGTGTGAGCCTGATTTCGTGGTCGAGGTTGACGGCGCCAAGCTTGTTGTCGAGTTGAAGACGGCTGCTTCGTTGGCCAAGTTTTCTGAGCCGATGCGAGAGCATGTGTTACAGCTTACCGCGTACATGCAGGTAACAAAGACTTCGGACGCGCTGATCGTTTACCTTAACAAGCAGTCGGGCGAGGTCAAAGAGTTTCCAGTTCACCTGGAGCCTGAGAATCTTCTTCTGCTTTTCGAACGCGCTAAGCGTCTGGATCAGGCTTTGCAGGATAGGGCGTTGCCGGCTCGTGTGGGTGCTGGCCAGGAGTGGCAGTGCAAGAGTTGCGAGTTTGTGACTGAGTGTGAAACATTTCACGGTGATGGTATGACGGATTCAGTTAGGAAAATCGGTTTTGCTCGTGTCGAGTTTGATGCGAGCGGCAAGAACCTTGAAGAGACAGAGGAGTACCTGCTTGTCAAAAACGTTGTTTTGAGCAGACAGGGAGTTTTCCCCTACCAAGACGGTTCCGGCAAGATCTGGAATGTTTTCAAGCCTTTTGATGAGTTGAAGGCTGGTGCCTGGACGCTTGAAGGCGCGTGGATTGTTGCGTATTCGCATCCGGTCACTGATTTCGTGATGGATCGTGACGATATCCGTGGCCGAGTCGTGAACATCAGAACTGATGAGGATAAGGCCGCGGTTATTGGGGATCTCCGGTTCACTAAGGAGTTCTCTTCTAAGGTTTTGCTTTCAAGCATAAGAAATGGCGAGATGCGTGAGGTCAGCGTCGGGTTTGCTGATTTTGATAAGGCTTCGCCGGGCAAGTTTGGCGACGTGGCTTATGATTTTGTGCAAACGAAGTACCTCTTCAACCATGTGGCCGTCGCGTTGGTTGAGGGTCGCTGTCCTAGCCCATTCTGCGGCCTATCCCTGGATGGCGTAATTTACCGGTATGGCCAGCCATGGCCTGAGATCACTGTGAAAGGTGGTGCTGCTGGGAGAAAAATCACGGACGCTGATAGGGCTCTCTTCAAGAATATGGCTTCTTC
>Ga0315293_10000461_pt1 | contig 37626 bp, 27 predicted proteins | sample YL17G13_20_MG_FD_203071 | JGI IMG/M metagenome (GOLD analysis project Ga0315293, IMG submission 203071) | Sediment microbial communities from Yellowstone Lake, YNP, Wyoming, USA - YL17G13_20 | ecosystem: Environmental > Aquatic > Freshwater > Lake > Sediment | place: USA: Wyoming | collected... | reverse complement strand
CCGGCAGGCAGGCGTGTCTCGTGCCCGCTCTCCTTTACCCCCGCTATGTTTTCTGTCTTCGGAGCTAATTCTGTCATTCTCCCAATCTCCCCTGCCTGCCGGCAGGCAGGCTATCACCCTATCTCCCCATCTATTCTCTGTAAGCTATGCTGCGACATCCATCACCAAGGCCTTACACTTCTCTTCTAATTGATGGCTCTGGAAGTGCATGAGCTCTATGGCTCTCGCCGGACACTCTGCTACGCAACTGCCACAGCCCTTGCACTTCACCAAATCAATCTCCGCCTCGCCCTTCACGTTAATCACCGGCACACTATAAGGACAGACCCTTACACAGGTCAAACAAGCCGCACACCGCTCACCCTCCACCACCGCCACTACTCCACCAACCAACATCTTCTCGTTTGAAATAATAGTACATGACCGGGCTACGGCTGCGCTTGCCTGGGAGATGCTTTCACTGATCAATTTGGGCCCATGGCCCCCTCCAGCCAGGTAAAGGCCATCCGTCGCAAAATCAACAGGTCTCAACTTCATATGGGCCTCAAGGAAGAAACCCTCCGCAGTGCGGGGGACCTTCAACATGGTTGCTAATTCCTCATTCTCCCTCGGAATGGTGGCTGTGGAGAGAACCAAGAGGTCAGGCTTCACTTCCATCTTTTCCTTTAAAATTCGATCCATGAAAGAGACAGAAAGAATTTCGCCGTCCTTTTTAACCTCGGGTTTTTCTTCAGGCTCGTATTTATTAAATATGATCCCAACGTTTCGGGCCTTGGCATAGTACGATTCTAAGAGGCCATATGTTCGCATATCTCGATAGAGGATAGTGATTTTAGCATTGGGATTCAGTTCCTTGATCTTGAGGGCATTCTTCACGGCCGTGGCGCAACAGGTACGGCTGCAGTAGGGTCGCTCTTCATTTCTTGATCCCACACATTGAATCATCACCACCTGATTGGCTCGGGCCACTTCGTCTCGCTGATTGATAATCTTATTCTCTAATTCGAGTTGTGTAACAATGCGTGGATCTTCGCCATAGTGATACTCTGTAGGTTTCGATTCTTCAGCGCCTGTAGCCAGGATCGTTATCCCGTGCTCAATTTTCCGATAATACATGGTGGGTGCCACCATTACGCCTGTTGAGAAGTTTCCTTTAGAGCCGCTGAAATCGACCACCAGTGCATTGGTGATGACATGGATAGAAGGATGGTTTGTCACCTTTCCAATCAGATCTTTCAAGAAAGCCTGAACATCTTCACCTTCGAGGGTATAGTGAAGGTTTCTAAGATTTCCCCCAAGCTGAGCCTCCTTTTCGAGAAGGAAGACCTCATACCCCTGTTCAGCGATTTTGAGGGCAGCAGTCATCCCGGTCACTCCCCCTCCAATGACTAGCCCTTTCTGGACCACTGATACAGTCAGTTCACCAAGGGGACGAATCAGTCTGGCATTCGCCACGGCCATCCGGACAAGGTCTTTGGCCTTGTAGGTGGCAGCTTCCTTCTGACGCATGTGGACCCAGGAGCACTGGTCACGAATATTGGCCATCTCGAAAAGATATTTATTCAATCCTGCATCCCGAAGCGTCTCCCGAAACATCGGTTCATGGGTTCTCGGAGAACAGGATGCGACGATCACACGGTTCAGGTGGTGCTCCTTGATCGCATTCTTAATTTTTTCTTGGGTGTCCGTGGAGCAGGTATAGAGATTTTCATCAACGTGGACGACATTTTTCAATGTACGGGCGTACTCCTTTACACCCGGCACATTGACTACCCCTCCAATATTGATTCCGCAATGGCAGACGAAGACCCCGATCCGAGGTTCCTCTGCAACCACATCCAATTCAATTGGATATTCTTTCTGGGTGGCAATGGTTCCCCTCGATTGGGCGATCATCGCTGTGGCATCAGCCACCGCACCGCTCGCCTGAGAAACAGTTTCGGGGATGTCTTTCGGCCCCTGAAAAGCGCCGCACACATAGATGCCCGGTTTTGAGGTGGAGGTAGGCGCAAAAGGTTTCGTCTTACACCACCCATAGCTATCCAGTTCCACACCCATCCTCTTTGCCATCTCGATGGCCCCTTTAGAAGGAACCATCCCTACAGAGAGGACGACCAGTTCGAACTCCTCCTCCACAAAATTTCCTTCCTCATTCAAATAGGTGATCAGGAGATTCTTTGTCTTAAACTGTTCTCTTACCCTGGAGACCATACACTTGATAAATCGGACCCCATACTCGGACTTCGCCCTCTCATAATAGGCATCGAATCCTTTACCATGGGCCCTCACATCCATATAGAAAATGGTAGGCTTGACGAAATGAACATGCTCTTTGGCAATGATGGCTTCTTTCGTCGCATACATGCAGCAGATGGATGAGCAATAATCGTTTCCACAGTTCGAATCGCGGGAACCAACACACTGGATGAAAGCGATCCGCTCTGGAACAGTTCCATCGGAGGGGCGGAGGAGATGGCCACGGTGGGGACCCGTTGCACTCAACAGCCTTTCAAACTCAATGCTTGAGACGACATTGGGATAGGCCCCGTAACCGAATTCTTGTCGAAGATGGGCATCGAAAACCTCATAGCCGGGTGCCAGGATGATCGAACCAACCTCGATCTTCTCCTCGGTCTGAGCGTCCGCGTAATTAACCGCCTTTGCGAGACAGACCCTCTCACATAACCCACACCCAATACACTTTTCCCGGTCGATGATGAAGACCTTGGGGATGGCCTGAGGATATTTGATATAAATGGCCGCTCTTCTGCTCATTCTTTCATTATAAGTATCGATCGCAGTAACCGGGCAGTGCTTGGCACATTCGCCGCAACCTGTACATCGGTCGAAATGGATATATCTCGGTTTTCGAGTGAGGGTCACTGTAAATCGGCCTGGTTCGCCTGCAACACCATCTACTTCTGCATTAGCAATGATGCGGATATTCAAGTGTCGCCCGCACTCCACCAATTTCGGAGACATGATACACATCGAACAGTCATTGGTCGGAAAGGTCTTGTCGAGTTGGGCCATCACCCCACCGATCGTTGGGGAATTATCCACCATATAGACATAAAACCCGGACTCCGCCAGGTCTAAGGAGGCTTGCATTCCACCGATTCCGCCTCCGACCACCATCACTGCCCCGATGGGCTGATCCTTTTTTATCGCTTCCATTTTTCTTGCCGCTTCCTCCAAAAAGGGTTCAAGGATTCGAGGGTTCAAAGTTGAAGATCTTCGCTTGACCGCTGGAATCCTGGGACCCTTGACCCCATTTCGTTCATCAGTTCTCACAAGCCTCGAGTATATTTTGGAATCTTTCCTTCCTCCGACGGATCGAATCCTACTTTCCCTTCTCCGACTAATGAGACCAGATATGTGAGGGTTTCATTCAATTTTAGGTTCAATGTTTGACTGATTTCTGTTGCTGCCAAGGGTTTGGATTCGACCAATTGTATAATTCGGTTTTTGATCAACTCCTCCCGAATGGTTCCTTCGATCAACTCCTCCAGCCTCTCTGGAGGGACACGTTCTTGATAGACATTCTCCTTTTCCATGAGTTCAGGCCCTTTGCCTACCATCCACCGAATTTTCTCCCCCTCCAGGGAAGCGTGGACCGCCTGAAGTTTTCCTCTCATTTCTTGATTGAGAGGGAAGGGGCCGAGTTGATTCATCTTCTCAATAAATTGACGAACGACTTGGGAAAAACGTTCCCCTTCGCCTGCAGAGACCCAGTCCAGAAGAAGTCTTTCCGATTCAATACCAGCCATATTCAGAAGTTTTCGGGTAAGTTTTATCTTTCGCTCAGCCTGAATATTGCCGGTCAGATAATGGCAATCTCCCGGGTGGCATCCAAGAACCATCACCCCATCATATCCGGCCAGGAAAGCCTTTGGGATGAAGATCGGGTCGACTCTTCCAGAGCACATCACCCGAATCACTCGAGTGTTGGGTGGATATTGAAACCTGGAAATCCCTGCCAGATCCGCACCTGCATAGGCACACCAGTTACACAGGAAGGATAATATTTTAGGTTCGAAAGCCATCTTATTTACCCTTAAAGTTCAAATGACAAATTCCAAATGTCAAATGAATGACAAATGTCTAAATTTCAAAATGCTCCTGTTTGAACTTTGCAATTTGAGCTTCATTTGAACTTTGAACTTTGGCATTTGACATTGCTTTATTTTTTATTAGGCTGCCTTCTTTCCTTCAACTGGAAGAAGGGCCTCAATTTGGGCGGTCAACTGCTCATCGGTAAAATGGTGGACAGTCACCGCCTTCTGAGTACAACTGGCACTGCAGACCCCACACCCTTTACACGAAGCAGCAATCGTCTCCGCCTTGCTCCCCTTCTCTGTTTCGATGACACGGATTGCGCTGAAGGGGCAGAGCAGTTCACAGAGGCCACATCCCAGACAACGGGTCTGATCGACTTCTGAGATGGTTGGCAGAACGCTGACATATCCTTTGGCAATCGCCGCAGTGGCGCGCGCCACCGCTGCATCGGCCTGGGAGATGGATTCGCTGATCGTTTTTGGAAAGTGGGCCAATCCAGCCAAGAAGATGCCATCCGTCGCAAAATCGACTGGCCTTAGCTTCATATGAGCCTCGAGGAAAAATCCATCGGCCGTCAGAGGCACCTTGAGCATCTTTGCCAAGGGCTCGTTTTCGTAAGGGACGATAGCACTTGCCAGAACAACGAGGTCTGGCTGGAGAATAATTTCCTCACCAAGGATTTTGTCCTTAACTTTAAGTTGAAGGCCACCCTCTTTTAAGTTCAGGTCGGGTTTTGCATCGAGCTCATATTGGATGAATTCGATTCCCTTATTTCTTGCCTGGGTGTAGTATCGTTCCATCAATCCATAGGTTCGGATGTCCCGGTACAGAATCGTGATCTTGGTATCGGGATTCTTTTCTTTAATCTTCAAGCCGTTTTTAACTGCCACAGAGCAACAGATCCGGCTGCAGTTGGGACGTTCCGGGGTTCGGGATCCCACGCACTGGATCATTACGATATGCCGGCATCGATTGATCTCCTCTCCACGAAGAGCGATTTTCTCTTCCAATTCTTTTTGTGTGATGACTCGGCCGTCCTGACCATAAAAATATTCGGTAGGAGTGCTTTCCTTGGCTCCTACGGCAACGATGACCACTCCATGTTCAAATTCTTTATCAGAACCATTGGTCGAGATGATGGATTTGAAATTGCCGACATAACCGCCGAGGTTTTTCAACTCCGCTTTTGTGAAGACTTGGATTCGGGGGTTCTCAAGGACCTCGCTGATCGTTTTTTGGAGAAGTGCCTGGGAATCATTCCCCTCGATGGTGTGATAGATGTGGCGGAGATTCCCACCGAGTTCAGCCTCTTTTTCCACCAGGGCACAGTCCAATCCCTGTCGGGCCAGTTCTAAAGCTGCCCTCATCCCTGCGAGTCCGCCTCCGATGATCAGTCCTTTTTTGATGACTTCCACAAGAGGCTCTTTCAATGGTTGGAGAAGTTTGGATTTGGCCACAGCCATTCGAAGCAGTTCTTTTGCCTTTTCAGTAGCCTCCTTGGGCTGATGCATATGGACCCAGGAGCACTGGTCCCGAATATTGGTCATCTCAAAGAGGTATTTATTCAAGCCCATCTCTCGGATCGTTTCTTGAAACATGGGCTCATGAGTTCTCGGTGAACAGGAAGCAACAACGACCCGGTTCAATTGATTCTCTTGGACGGCCTTTTTGATCTTCTCCTGAGTGTCTTGAGAGCATGTGTAAAGATTCTCTTCGACAAAGGAGACTCCCTCCAGGGTCTTGGCATATTCTTTTACTTCCTGGACATTGACGACCCCTCCGATATTGATCCCGCAGTGGCAGACAAACACACCAATACGAGGCTCCTGTCCTTTAACATCTATCTCCGCCGGATAGTCCTTTTTCTTTGTAAGAGTTCCACGGACATCGGCAAGAAGACTGGAGGCGCCTGCCACGGCTGCACTGGCCTGGGCTACGGTCTCGGGAATATCCTTGGGTCCCTGAAAAGCTCCGCACACATAGATGCCCGGTTGGCTGGTTTGAAGCGGTGAGAACTCCTCGGTCTTGCAGAACCCATAAGTATTTAGCTCCAGACCCAGTTTTTGAGCAAGTTCTTTTGCCCCTTTAGAAGGTGTCAATCCGACAGAGAGGACAACGAGCTCAAACTCCTCCTCCTTTACCTTACCTTCAGAATCGACATAAGCAATCATTAGATTCTTCGTCTTTGGTCTTTCCGCCACCCGGGAGACCATCGAGCGGATAAATCGGACACCATATTCTCGCTTTGCCCTTTCATAATAGGCGTCGAAATCTTTCCCATGAGCACGGATATCCATATAAAAGATCGTGGGCTCGACCTCATGGTGATGTTCCTTGGCAATGACCGCCTCTTTGATGGCGTACATACAGCAGACAGAGCTGCAGTATTCATTTCCGTCGTTACCGGTCATATCCCTGGAGCCAGCGCATTGAATCCAGGCCACCTTCTTTGGTGCCTTTCGATCGGATGGTCTCAGAAGGTTTCCCTGAAATGGACCTGAGGCACTGAGGATGCGTTCAAATTGAATGCTGGAGATGACATTGGAAAAACGGCCGTATCCGTAAGGGATCAGTCGGCCTGGATCGTATTCATCAAACCCTGGACTCAAGATGACGGACCCAACCTTAAACTTTATTATTTCCTCCTTCATCTGATGGTTGACTGCCCCTGCTTTACAGAGCGCTACACATTGGAGACACTCAGAACAGAGTCCGCAATTAAGACATCGCAGAGCCTCTTTCTTTGCCTGCTCTTCAGAGAAGCCCTTCTTCACTTCCAAGAATGTTTTTTGCCTCTCCTCGGGTGGGAGCATTTCCATTTGCTCTCTCGGGGTTTTAGGTTGCTCGGCATAGATCTCCTCAAATCCAGCCTTTTCGAGTTTGGGCTTTGGTCTCCCTTCGCAGAGATCCTGGCCCCTGAGGTAGCGATCAATGGAAATCGCCGCTTCTTTTCCTGCGGCCACTGCCTCAATGGCAATCCAAGGCCCACTCACCGCATCCCCTCCTGCGAAGATCCCTTTACGAGAGGTCTCGAGCGTGACTGGATCTACTTGAATCGTTCCTCGAACTGTTGTCTCGATCCCCAATCCCTTCAGAAAGGAAAGATCAGGTGTTTGGCCAATGGCAGAGATGACATTGTTTACTTCGATAAAAAAGTCTGATCCCGAAATAGGGACGGGACGCTTTCGACCCGAAGCATCCGGTTCACCCAATTCCATCTTGATGCAACGAAGGGAGATGTTTCCTTCGCTTTTTGGCGTGACCTCAGTTGGAGCAGTGAGGAATTGGAATTTAATCCCTTCTGCTTCTGCCTCTTCAACGTCCTCTTCATAGGCGGGCATCTCATCACGAGATCGACGATAGACGATCGTGACCTCTTTGGCACCCGTTCGCAGAGCTGTCCGAGCCGCATCGATAGCCACATTTCCGCCTCCGATAACGGCCACACGCTCTCCGACCTTCACCCTTTCACCAAGATTGACCTTTCTCAGAAAGACTACGCCTGGGATAACGTTAGAGTGGTCTTCCCCTGGAATGCCGAGCTTCTGATCCTGGTGAGCACCCACAGCAAGAAAGACTGCTCGATATCCCTGTCTGAAAAGATCGTCGAAGGTGAGGTTGGGGCCAATGGGGGAGTTGGTCTTAATCTCCACACCGAGAGATTGAATCGTCTTGATCTCGTCCTCCAAAATGTCTCTGGGAAGCCGGTAGGAAGGGATTCCCGCATAGAGCATACCTCCCATGACTGGCAGGGCCTCGAAGACAGTGACAGGGTATCCTTTCTGGGCTAAAAAGGCTGAGGCGGTCAACCCAGCTGGTCCCGATCCCACAATCGCCACCCGCTCCTCTTTTTTCTGTTCGCAAGTACCTTGTAGGGGCAATTCATGAATTGCCCCTACAAGAATCTGGTCGGCAAGGAATCGTTTCAACCCACAAATGGCCACTGGTTTGTCAAGTTCCTTGCGATTACATTCCTTTTCACAAGGATGAGGACAGATCCGGCCTAATACCCCGGGAAGAGGGAGATTCTCACGGATCAATGAGAGGGCTTCGCTGTATTTGCCGGCTCCGGTCAGGGCCACATAACCCTGGACATTGATACCAGCAGGGCAGGTAAGGGTACACGGAGCCCGATTACCCTTTTCGATCGTAAAGATATTGGGAAAGGCCTGTGCATAGGGCCTGTAGATCGCCTTTCGATCCACCAAGCCTTCGTCGAAGAGGTTTTTGATTGGAACAGGACAAGCCTGTGGGCATTCTCCACAACCTGTACACTTCGAAGGATCGATGTAGCGAGGTTTCTTCCTCACCGTAATCTCAAAGTTTCCAGGTTCTCCTTCTACCTTTACCACTTCAGAGTAAGTGAGGGTCTGAATATTGAGATGCCGGCCTGCCTCGACCAATTTGGGAGAGAGAATACACATGGAGCAATCATTGGTCGGGAAGGTTTTATCCAACTGGGCCATGACCCCGCCGATCGCAGGTGAAGCCTCCACGAGGTAAACGTAGTAACCCGATTCGGCAAGGTCAAGGGAGGCTTGAATGCCAGCGATGCCACCTCCCACAACCATCACGGCTCCTACTTTATCGGTCATACTATACCTCTCAAGAGTGAAAATGCCAAATGACAAAGCTCAAATGTCTAATCAAATCCAAATTTCGAATTTTAAAAATTTTTGATTTTGGAATTTGATATTTATTTGACATTTGGCATTTTGACATTTGAAATTTTATTACACTAACCCCTTGGCACTCAATATCTTGATCGGGTCCGTGATATGGTGACCCAACCATTTCTTTGTATCTTTGTGCCCCAAAGCCAATCCTATTAATTCCGTAAAATAGAGGACGGGAAGATTAAAGTTTTCTCCCACTTCCTTTTCTAATTCGTCCTGACGGGTATCCAGATTGGCATGGCACATCGGACAGCCAGTAACCAGACAGTCAGCCTCCGCTTCCTTGGCCATAGAGAGGAGTTTACCGCTCAGTCTTCTGACGATGTCGGTACGAGTCATCACGAGGCTCGCACCACAACAATCGGCCTTATAGGACCAAGGAATGGGCTCCGCCCCCAATAATTCCATGAGATGGTCCATATGTTGAGGGTTTTCGTATTCCTTGATACCAGTCACTTTTGGAGGCCTGACAGTAAGACATCCATAATAACAGACGACCTTCAGCCCGGAGAGAGGCTTCCTAATCTTTTTCTTGATCTCTTCTAAGACAGGCCCTTCACAGAAAAAGTCCAGGGCATATCGTATGGGAACATTGCCTCGATACGAGAAATGAATTTTCTCTGGATGTTCTTTGGACTCTTTTTCAGCACATTTGAATCGGCTGTAACAGGCTACGCATGGAACAAGAAGTTCCCGATCGCTCTTCTCGGCGATGGCTAGGTTTCGGGCAGCAAGATCGATCGCCAACTCCTCATCCGTGCAGTGGGCTGAACTGGCACCACAGCAAGTCCAGTCTTCCAATTCATGGAGTTGGATGTCGAGTAGGTTTGATACGCCTCGAATCGAATCGTCATATTCCCCGGCTGTCCCGTGGAGGGAACATCCAGGATAGTAAGAAATCTCTTTCACTTTCTCTCCCCTTTCTCAAAAGCGTGGAAGATCTCTTTGATCTCTCTTCCCCCTCCGAACTTGGATGGAAAAAGTTTGATCTTCCCTTTGCGATACATTTTCAAACCCAGCCCAGCGTCTTTTAGAAAATCGCGGGTTTTAAACTTAAATCGGATGATGAGACTTAGTTCATGGATCCGGCCTTTCGATTTGATGGTGTCCAAAAAAACAGAGTGGAATATTGGAATATCCTTTTCCCCGGGTTTGATCCCGGAGTGAAGGGCGAGGCCTCGCAAGGTATCCATGATCTTGGCGATATCGATGTTGTTTGGGCATCGAACGCTACAGGTATAGCAGGAGGCACAGATCCAGATGGTTTTCGAAGAGAGGACCCTTTCGCGATGGTCATACTGAATATGACGAAGGATCTGATTTGGGAGAATATCCATGGCATATGCCACCGGACATCCGGCTGAACACTTCTGACACTGATAGCAGTCCTGTATGGTTTCACCACTGGCTTGACCGACTTCGAACAGGAAAGAATTTTCTTTTTGATTGGTCTGTTGCGCTGGATTCATTTTTTACCTCGTTAGAAAGCCCCGCTGCTTGCAGCGGGGATGAAGATACCATTCCTTTTAGAGCGAACACTGGGTTTAATGCCTCGTCTGAGCCTCCCCGTTGGAAAGTCGAAAACTTTCTAACGGGGTTTACCTCGTCTAATGGATTGGCTGTGCCTCCAGGATAGCCTGGGTCCCCTGGTGAATAGGAAGTTCGATTGTAAAAGTTGTCCCTTCTCCCACCTTACTCTTTACGCTGATCTTCCCTCCGTGATCCTCAACAATCCCGTAAGAAGTGGCAAGGCCCAATCCAGTTCCTTTTCCTACCTCCTTTGTGGTGAAAAAGGGATCAAAGATTCGGTTGAAGTTTTCTTCAGGAATGCCCTCACCGGTATCGGTAAATTCTACGTAAACCGTTTTTCGATCCGGGGCAGGGGAGGTAGTAATAGTAAGTGTCCCATTTCCATGCATTGCCTCGGCTGCATTCACGATGATATTCATGAAGACTTGTTTTAATTGACTGGCATTTCCCCGGACAAAGGGTAGGAAGGAATCAAGTTTCTTAACGATTTGAATATTGTGGAACAAGGCCTGATTGACTAAGAAGAAGAGGCCATCGTTAATGGCACGATTAATATCTGTGGGCTCCATTTTCGGCTCTGTCTGACGGGCGAATTCAAGGAGGCTCTTCACGATCTCTTTGCAGCGACCTGTTTCCTGAACGATTCGAGCCAAATCTCCTCGCCTCGGGTCTTCCTCAGGAAGGTCCTCCATCATCAGACTGGAATAGATAAGAATCCCACCCAAGGGATTGTTAATCTCATGGGCAATGCCGGCGGCGAGCTTTCCAAGAGAAGCCATCTTCTCTGAACTGACTAATTGAAGGTGAGTTTCTTGAAGTCTCTTCTCCATCGTGAGACGAGCCCTCAAGTCCGTAAAGATTCCGACACTGGCAATCTCCTGGCCTTTTCCATCATAAATGAGGGCGGCGGAAAGCTGGACCTGTATTTCTTCTCCAAATTTATTGACGACATTAAGCTGAGTGGGTATAAATTTCCCGACCCCGCCATATTCTGGGCTTCGGAGTTTCTTCATAATCTCTTTGGCCACGCCCTCAGGATAAATCTTTGTGATGTGAAGTTTCCCAATCATCTCTTCTGCCGTATATCCAGTCAGCGCCTCCGCTCCTTTGTTAAAAATGAAGATATTGCCCTTCATGTCTGCAGCGATGATCCCATCCACAGAGCTTTCAATCAAGTTCATGAAAAATTGGTTGGCCTCACGAAGTTCGTTTTCGATCCGCTTTCTCTCGGAGATATCTAAGTTAATACCCTGGTAGCCAACCACCTCTCCCTTCTCATTCTTAATGGGATAGCCAGTCAGCAAGACAGTGATCTTTTCCCCATTCTTCTTCTTAAATTCCACCTCCCAATCTTTGACATAACCATCTCTCTTGGTCCTCTCCTGAAGGGTTTTCCTGTCTTCAGGGTTCACATAGAGGTCATGGGCGATATCTATTTTGAGGAATTCTTCCTTGGTAGGGTATTCCAGCATATCGAGAAGGGCCTGGTTGCAGTCTAAAAACTTGCCCCCCTTTGAGCTGATGAAAAGACCATGCCTCACTCTTTCGAAAAGGTTTCTGAGCTTTTCCTCAGAGCCCTTGAGATCCCTTTCGAATTTTTTCCGTTCCGTGATGTCACGGATATAGGCATAAGTTTTGACCTCTCCAGTATCAGACTTGGCCAAAGCAATACAGACTTCTGCATCCTTGACTTGCCCTTGGGGGGTCAGTATATTCATCTCCGTACAAAGTTTTTCGCCTATTCCCACCCCACGGGTGACAGTCCCCTCGAGAAATTCTTTATCTTCTTTACCGATCACAGTGAAGAAATTTCTTCCAATCAAATCTTCCTTGGGTATCCCGGTGATTTCGGATGCCATCTGATTGGCAAAAATGATCTTGAAAGCCTGATCGAAAACCACGATCCCGTCGTCACCCATCTCCGCAATCTTCTCAAACTGTTGGGTGGCCTCTTGTATTCTTCGTTCCATTCTTTTCGAGTCAGTAATATCCTTGAGATAGGCGTAACCTTTCGGGGCTCCAAGAGGCGTTTTCGCCATGGCGATACAAATTTCAGCCACTTTGACCTCACCCGTTGAGGTGAGCAGTTGAGCCTCGGTACAAGTTTTTTCCCCATAACGCTCAGGATGGACAAAGAGGTCTTCGATAAAGGATTGATCGGGTTTGTCTAAAAGGGAAAGGATTGACATTTTCATCAACTCTTTGTTTGAATATCCGGTGATCTCGGAGGTCATTCGATTGGTGAATTCGATGCGATGGTCTTTATCAAAGACAAGGATCCCGTCATTTCCCAATTCGGCAATGGACTGAAACATCTCTGACCCCACCCCCTTCTTTTTAACAAGAGTGAGTGGTTCAGCAGTTTTTTTTCTTTTCGTTGGTGGAGTTGGTTTTTTGGAGGACATACCCTTCCCAAGGTACCATATCTCCCCAGGGTTGACAAGGAAACCGGATTGTTTCATGTTGTTAGATGTTTTGTCTTTTGGTTAAGGTCAAGATGCCCGTTTAGGTTTTGGGTTAAGTCATGGGATTCTTCGTCTTTAGCCCTAGCCCTTTTCCCTTAAACCAAACTAGTCTCCTCACCTATAGACCATAGCCTGCTTTTTTATAGTCCTACATAATCCAGGAGAGCGGGGATCTGTTTTTCCCATCCGATGGGGATGATCTGAACTCCCTGGCAAAGTGGTCTCAACGCCTTGATCAGACCCCCTGCGATCTCAATGCTTGCTCTCTGTTTATCCGAAGCCTTCATCAATTGGTCGATGATTGAGTCAGGAATGGAAGCTCCTTCCACATGCTTATTCACATATCGAGCCATACCGACTGATTTGAGCAGGGTGATGCCTACCATGATGGGAACCTTGAAGTGCGCCACTTTTTTGACAAAAGGCTCGAGAAGGCTCACATCGTAGATCGAGTTGGTGAAGAAGAAATCGACTCCCATGCGTATCTTCTTTTCCATGTCCATGACTTCTAAATCGAGGACATGACCTTTGACCCCTGCATTGATCTGGGTGCCCACACAAAACTTGGGCTTTCCATTGAGATCGTTACCCATGAGGTCATAGCCCTCTTGGAGGCGCTTGGCGGAACCGAGCAAGCCCATCACATCGAGATCATAGACTGCTTGGGCTTCGAAATGATCTCCGATGGATGGATGGTCACCCTGGAGAAGTAAGACATTCTTTAAACCCAAAGCCGAGGCGTTCAAGAGGTCAGATTGGAGCGCCAATCGGTTTCGGTCGCTACAGGATAGATTGTAGATCACGTCCATCCCCCTTGCCTTCAGCAGGGTGCATACCGAAAGAGATCCCAGCCTCATGATGGCATTCTGAAGGTCTGGCACATTAACCGCATCCACACGCCCCTTGAGGAGTTCGGCATATTCGTAAAGCTCGGAAAGGTCGTTTCCCTTGGGGGGCTGGAGTTCAGCGACAACCACAAACTTCCCTGATTCCAACTGCTCCTTGAATGACATGGGCTTTCTCCTTTATTTTATGCTATTCTACCTTGGGACGAGGCAACAACCCGACCATCTCAGTGATCTTACTGGTCATCTGCTCCCATTCGATGGCCATGATATGAACCCCATGAACCCCTTCGATTTCCCTTAATTCCTGGATCTGTTCAACACAGATCTTGATCCCTTCCTCAGCCGGTTTTTTCGCTTTGACGACTCGATCGATGATCTCGTCTGGGATGATGATGCCAGAGACATTCTTCGCCATGTATCGGGCCATACCTCCAGATTTGAGAGGGGTGACCCCAGCCAGGATGTGGCACTTTTCGTGGAGCCCTCTGTCCCGGACCATCTTCATCCACTCCTTGAATCGGTTCATATCGTAGATGCACTGGGTCTGTATGAAGTTCACCCCTGCGGCTACCTTTTTGCCTAATCGGATGGCCCGGAATTCGAAGGGGTCGCCAAAAGGATTCTCCGCTGCACCGATGAAAAGCTTGATCTCCCCCTCGATCTTCTCTTCTCCACCGAGGAGCGTTCCCTGATCCCGCATCGTTCGGACGCAGTCGATCAATTGGATGGAATCCAGATCATGGACGTTCTTGGCATCCACCTGGTTTCCAAAAGTGTGATGGTCTCCAGTCAGGCAGAGCATGTTCTTGATTCCCAAGGCCGTGGCTCCGAAGATGTCACTTTGAATGGCGATACGATTCCGGTCCCGGGTGGTCATCTGCATCACAGGCTCCAGCCCCATTTGAATGAGCAGGCTTGAAGTGGCAATGCTCGACATCCGGACGATAGCGGTCTGGTTATCCGTGACATTGACCGCATCAACATATCCTTTCAAGAGCTCTACCTTCCGTTTGATCACACTGACATCGTTGCCCTTTGGAGGACCTAATTCACCGGTGACCGCAAATAGTCCCTTCTCTAAAACCTTTTCTAAATTGCTCCCTGCTTTCATACCTTGAGATCCTCCCTTATAATCCTTCTCAGTCCACTATCCCTCGATTCCACTCCCCATCGCTTTGCCGGGATGATTTCTTCCATCTTGTAAAGTTGGTTAAGCGCCTTAAGCCGATCGTAGATAAGCTGCCAAGCACAATCGGCCTCTTTTTTGATTTCGCATTTACCTTTGGAGGATCCGCCACAAGGTCCATTTAATAATTGTTTGGCACAACGCGAGATGGGGCAAATCCCTCCGGTCTTTTCGAGGACGCAATTTCCACACGCCTGACATCGCTCCTCCCAGACTCCATGTGTGATGGTTTCACCCAAGAAACTGGTATTGACGCCTGGGAAGATAGGAATTTTTGGGAAATGGCGCACTAAGGTCTGGACGCCCACTCCACAGGAGATGGAGAGGACTGCTTCCACCTTCTCGATCGTTTCGGACATCTCTAACGCGAACTCCGGCTCACACTGCCGGGCAGGTGTTATCTCCAAGACCTCTATCTTTTTCCCAATTTTCTGTCTTGCCATTCTGAGACCAGAAGCCAGCAGTTCCACTTCCTTCTCGCCTCCAGCATGGCAAACGGTGACGCAGGCCCCACAACCTGAAAGCAAAATCTTATTGTAGGGATTGAGGTATTTTAAAATTTCGTCGATTGGTTTCTGCTCAGCTTTGATCATCTATTCCTCCTAACTTAATGAAACTGGTAACTCAAAGCTTTAGCCTTGAAGTTCAACCCTGAAGGGTTGAGTTACAGTATATTTCGTGCTTCGAATTTATAGCTTTCCGGGGTTTGGCCCCATTTTTTTTAACTGCTCTGATTTTCGACGAAGGGTCTCCACCCATTTTGCACCGCTGTTTGTGGCAAGGTGGCAGATTTCAATCCTTTCCTTTTCCAAACCGATCTTCTCTAACATCCGATGGGCATAGGACAGGCGGCCTTTCGCGCGTAGGTTCCCCCTGAGGAACTGACAGTTTTCTTCATAGCAGGCGAAGACCAGAACACCATCCGCACCCTTCTCCAAAGCCTTTAAGAGATAGATCGTCTCGATGCGACCTGCACAAGGAACACGGACAATCTCTACATTTTTGGGAAGTTTCAGTTTCAAGGTTCCTGCCATGTCCGCAGCAGGATATCCAGATTGATCGCAACAAAAAGCAACAATTTTCGGGTCAAAGGCTGACATCCACCCACTCCATCGTTGTCAAGGCTAAAGCCTTGAGTTACAGGATTTCCCCATTATTCCATCATTCCCATCTGGGCATAGATCTGTGCATCGGTTAAATGCTGAAGGGTGATGGCCTTTGCCGGACATTCGGCTACACAAATACCACATCCATAGCAGGAGGCAGGATCTACTTTGGCCGCCCCCCACTTCGTCTCTTCCCCTGTCCCAGAGGTGATATAGACGTTTTTCTCTCCATATTTTTCCACGGTGATGGCAGAGTGAGGGCAAAGTCTCGGGCAGGTATAGCAGACAGCACATTTTTTAGGATCCACCTCTGCCACGGCAAGGTCGTAAGTGTAAGTCCCTTTTGAAAGGAGGGCCGTCACTTCTTGGGTCACTGCCCTGGCCTCGATCAGTGATTCTGAAACTTCCTGAGGGAATCGGCAGGCGCCTGCCACAAAGATCCCCCTTCGGTTCGATCGAACACGAAGAAGTTGGGGGTTATCCTCCATAAGAAAGCCCCGGTTTCCGAGATGGATTTTGAGAAGCCCTGAGAGACTTTCGGTCTCCGGTGTAGGGACAAAGGCTTCACTGACGACAACGAAGTCTGAAAGAATAGAGACTGGCCATTGTTCCCTTTTTTGAATGGCTGCCGTGTCCTTCACATCGACTTGAATCTGACCGTTGACGATGGAAAGCTTAGGGGGTTCTTCATATTTGAAGAAGAGCACACCCTTTTCTCTTGCTTTTCGATAGAGGCGCTCCATCCCATCTGCGGCGACCTTTACGTCTTTACAGAGGATAGCCACCTGGCACTGAAAGGCCTCTTGAAGGATAAGAGCTTGTTTTACTGCATTGATCGAATCGACTTTGATATCCTCGTTGACCCCGTCGAGGAGGTAAGTTACCATCTCAATTTTCTTCCCATCCCAAAGAAGAGAGGGCCCTTTTGTCTCGGAAAGAAGTTTCTCCATCTCTGGGAAAACAATGACTCGTTTGTGACGATAGATCCCTTTTGTTTCCCGTTGCGACGCATATCCTGTCGCTGCAACAATGGCTGAAACCGCGAGTACAGTTTCTGTTCGATCAGGGCCTTGAATTTTGGCTTGGAATCTACCCAGATGTCCTTCAAGGCGTTTTAATTCTGTTTGGGTGAGAAGGGTAATTTGAGGATTGTTCTTCACGACAGAAATCTTTTCATCCATCCACTTCCGAACTTCTAAGGGACGGTTATAAAATCTATGTAGTTCTAATGCCTTTCCACCCAGATGAGTTCCCTTCTCCACAAGGAAAACATGAATTCCTGCCTTGGCCAATTCCTGGGCGATAGAAATTCCAGTGATGCCCCCTCCGAGAATCAATACATCGGGTTTCAATGGAAGGGATTGGGTCTCAATGGGTTTGGAATGGGAGACAACGCGAATGGTTTTGGAAATGATTGTTTTTGCTCTCTCCAGAGCTGCCTCTTCTTCCAACATCAACCAGAGGGCCTGTTCACGGATATTGGCTACAGCGAAAAGGTAAGGATTGAGGGGTAGGGGATGCCTTAATTTTTGGAACGAGGTCTCATAAAGTTTTGGACTCCCTCCAATAATGACAATCCCATCTAACCCTCCTGCTTCGAGACGCTTTCCCATTCTGCTCAAGGCTTCGGATGAAGCGAGGTTTTCCTCCTCGAGGCAAAAGGCAATTTCTGGGAGTTTCTTCACGTAGTCAGATATTTTCTCTTGGAAAGAGGCAGGGATCGATCCCTGTAAGGTATCAATGAAAATTCCGATTCGAGGCATTTAAGACCTCCCTCTCAGATGTTGCTGGACGAGAAAGGCAGCGGATTTTGCATGAAGAATCGAACGGTCGATGTCCTTTGGTCCACTGCAAGCACCCGTGACAAAGACGCCGGTTTGAGGTGGAGGGGAGGCGATGAAGCCATCCTCTGTCAAATTTAACCCGAAAAGCTCGGTGAGATGTTTGGCTTCCTTGCTCAACACCATCCCGATGGAGAGAACAATGAGATCGAAGGAATCTTCCACGACTTCTCCTCTCTCAGGGTCTGTGAATCTTACCCTTAAAGTGTCCGAAAGGGGAGAGTGGTAAACCTTAGAGGGAAGGCTTCGGATGAGACGAATCCCTTTGTCCTTTCGACAGGATGTCAGGAACTGCTGAAAAGATGCTCCAGCAGGCTGAATATCCATGTAGAGAAAAGTGGCCTTCACCTCAGGATACTGGTAACGAATTGCTTTGATCAGGCGGAGCGCATAGGCGCAACAGACCTGAGAGCAATAAAGGTTTCCAATGGACTCATCACGGCTCCCCACACATTGAAAGAAGGTTATCGTCTTTGGAAGTTTTCCATCCGAAGGGCGGAAAAGGGCTCCATGATATCGAAGCATTTCGTCAAGATCTTTAGCTGTGAGCACATTTTTAAACCGGCCATATCCATATTCCACTTTTTGAGAGGCATCAAAAGGATTAATTCCCGCCGCAATGACAACCGCAGAAGCTTTTAAATCGATCCTTTCCTTTCCCTTTTTTAAAGAGACCCGATGCTTCCCCCCATTCCCCTTCACACCCATCACTTCAGTTTGGGTCATGATCGAAATGTCCTGGCGTTGATGGATCTCAGAAATCCTTTTGTCCACCACACAAGCAAAACACTTGTTGCAGGACTCTGAAGCCTTACAACAGAAGGAGGCAGAGAGTCCTCCCAAGGAAGGTTCTCTTTCAATAAGTGTAGAAGGAATTCCCGACTGGGCCAGTTCCAATGCGACCGTAATTCCAGAAATCCCCCCACCGATGATCAGGACTTCCTTTTCTTCCAATTGCACACTCCTTTGTTATTCATATCGTCTGCATGGAATGATAGAAGATTGGAAAAATGGAATGATGGACTACAAAGCCTAACCAGGCTTCTTTTGTAAGCCCAATATTCCAGTATTCCATTATTGATGGCTTCGTAAAAAGTAAAAGTATCGTCACTCCCGCGGGGGCGGGAGTCCAGAACATACTGAAATAACTGGATTCCTGCTCCCCGATCAGGTCGAGGACAAGTTTCGCAGGAATGACAAAACAGGGTAAATATGACTTTTTACGAGATCACCATTATTCCAGTCTTTAAAGTTCCAGCCATGAATCAGAGTAAAGGGTTTTGGCGATCAAGACTCTGGTGGTCTTCACATAATCGGCTTCTTCTTTACTCAAGGATTTGAGATTGATCTCCTCCCCGTCCATGACCCGGTAAACCAGTTTTCGCAGATCTTCTCTTCCCCTTGCGGCGAATTTTTTGAGATCCTCGTCAAAAGCATCCACAATGGCAGAGGCCATGCCATATCTTTCGAGCATCATCATATAAGTCTGATTGAGGATGGGCCTAAGGTGTTCTGGGGCTCCATTGGATACATTGGAGAGACCACAGGTTGATCTCATTCCAGGGAGTATTTCTTGAAGGTCCTTAAACATCTTCATAAATTCGATACAACTGGGGACCTGAACCTGGCTCTGGGGGCTGGTCACTGGGGTGACGATGGGGTCCAACCATACATCCTCACCTGGAATCCCGAATTCTAAAGCCTTTTGCATCAATTCCGCAGCCAACACTCCTCTTTCTTCTGCATCTCGAGGAAGGCCGGAAGGGCCCCAGAGAAGGGCAACCACTCCTGCATTATTTTTTGCTGCGATAGGGAATTTTACATCCATGCTTTCAGGACGGGCCATGATCGAATTGATCACAGCCTTTCCCTTTTTGTTTTTGTAAACCTTGAGCCCAGCCTCAATGGCTTCTGCATTGATCGTGTCGAGGTAAAGAGGAGTATCGACCACCTCTTGGACAGTCTTGACCACCCACTCCATTAACTCTCCTCCGCCCTTGCGGGCAGGTCCAAGATTGATATCAATGAAATCAACGCCTGCTTTGGCTTCAGCAATGGCCAACTCCTGAATGGGCTTAGGATCTCTATCTTTCATGGCGGTTCCAATCTTCTTGACCATCACATTAAGATTTTCTCCAACACGTAACATAACTACTCTCCTTTCAATAAATTCTATGAGGGGTCAAGGATTCGAGGGTTTAAGGGTTCGAGGATTTTTTCACTTGATCCCTTGAACCCTGGACCCCTTGAATCCTTTTAATTTCAGATTTTAAGCTCCTATTTTAAGAAAGGCTGGTATGTGAGCGGCTTCCCTGGGTCCGATCTTAACCTCCCATCCGGCTCCCAATTCTTCTTCGAGGTCTCCACTCACGGCTGCAACGGCTCCAGGGATGACCACACGGCGATGTTTGACTTTTTCTGTGATGCCGCTCTTTTTGATGAAGGCACCGATTGCATCGCCAACGAATTTCCCTGCTGCCCAGGCGGTCAGAACAGAGAGGCCTTCGGTATCCATCACCAAAAGCCAACTCGCCACTCGACTCGATTCAACCTCACCGGAGACAATAAAATAGGTCAGAGAGAAGTTGGTGGTGATTAAGACCGGAGAGTCCTCTGTTGGGGTACCAATGGGATAGATTCCTTGCTGCATCATCATGGGCCGCTGGGGATCAGTATAAATGTTCAACCGTTCCACAAGAAGGGGAAAGATGCTTTCGCCCTGGAAGTCAGAAAGAACAATGATGCCTGCATATTTTGATATAAAGGTTGCCGCAATCAAGGTCTCCTTCAATGGATCTTTCGTCATTTCACAGGGGAAAGTAATCGTTGGAAATCCAAGGGAGCGGTTTTTTTGGATGAGGGCTGCCCTACGGATATAGATTTGATCTTCAAAGGCTTTGCGAAGCGTTCTCGCCCCAGAATCAATGACAAGGTCTTTTAAACCTGCTGAAGTCAGTTTGTCGGAAAGTCCAATCAGGGTGTCGAGATTATCGGCTTTGACCGCCAATGGGCATTTGTTCTCCTTTGCCAGATTGGCTAAAGCATCGCTGTTGCCATCGGTGGCTGCGTAGATCAATGGAACACGATCAGCACAGGCCTTCACTCCTGCGGTTAAGGCGTCCACCTTGTCGCTTATCAGGATGAGGGCAGCGTCGGTTTCAGCCTTCACCTTTTTGATCAAGGCTTCGAATTTTCCAGAATCACCGGACTCATTCTTGATAGCAACCATCTCTGGCCGCAAGGTGAGGCCGACCCTTTCATATTTCAATTCCCTGAATCGTTTCAAGCGGGCATTGACCTCAGCGTCTGGCGTGATATCACTGATCAGAATGGCAAGACCGGGTTTGTTGACGAATGTCTTTTCGTGGCGGAATAAAACCGTTTCTCCACCAATCTTGACCACATTTTCACCCGCACCAATGGCGAGAGGTCGAATGGGCGGAGCCGCCGCCTCAGAGAGCATGGCCTTTGCCTCCTCTGACACATAGGGACAGGAGGCTAATTCCACTTTTCCGGCTGCCAAGTTCATGGCAAAAGCGAGGCAGGTTGGAACGCCACACTCTCCGCAGTTCGTTTTTGGTAACATCTTGAAGATTTGGATTCCTGTTAGTCCCATGGTATCCTCTCCTTTCCAAAAGGTCGCTAAGCGCGAAGCGCAGAGCGCATAGCGTTTTGTATCTCAGGGCTTTAGCCCTGATTTCTCAGCCCTGAAGGGCTGAGTTACAGCCTATGCGCTATGCGTATCTATCATTACCCAAGAATCGGATCCATTGAGAGGGCGGGATGATTCTTCTCCGTCAGGAAGGGAAGAATTTCATCCTCGGTCGTCCCAATGGTTTCATCTGCAATCATATCAATTAAGTTTGGGATCCCAACCTCTTGTGCGCGTTTCAATAACCGTTCCTTAATCTCCTCTTTGAAAATCTTGGGCATCCAAACCAATCGCTTGATTCCTCCGTCTCCGACCAGCCACTTTCTCTGGGTGACATTGTATTTACTGTGGCCTACAAAACCCGGTGTGACGGCACCGCCACCGACAGAACCTGCCAGGGTGGTGAACTTCATTCCGCAGGGACTCATTCCTGTATAATCTCGATTGACGGTCATCACACCATTGCACATCGGGAGAACGGCAGCAATGCATTCACAACAACCGCAAGTGGTCATCGGATCGTAGACAAGACTGTAGAAGTTGTAGTGGTCGATCTTCTGACGAGAGGCCTTAAATACAAATTCATTCACGCCTTTCCACTGGCCAAATTTTGTATCAATCATTTCCCCCTTCTGAACGGGTTGGTTTGGTCCGGTAGGATTGATCTCGAACGCAGCCTTGCAATCCATCCAGTTGTAAGCGCCGCAGAGTCCTGTTCTTTCTGGACTGATGACGCAGACATGGTTCGGTGCAAAGGATTGGCAAAGGGTACAGGAGTAAAAGATGTCCGTGGTCTCATCAGTCATCCCTTCAATGCGGGCATCCCTCTTTTTATAAACCTCCTTTGCTTTGGCAACCATTTCGTCAACCGCTTTAAGTTCCGTATAAACTTTAACCTGGACTTTGTCGAAGATGGCTCCAAAGTCCTGATGGAACTTTGCATGGAGGATCTTGCCAAGATGAGAGAGGCGAAATCCCTTATCCACAGCTCCTTTACCGACTCGTACCCAGGCAATATCCCTTTGACCAATATGCATGATCCCTTGGGCATAGTTGACCAGATGGTGGATCTGGCGCTCCAGAATCGGTTCGAAATCCTCTTGCATCTGTCGTCCTGCTACTTCCGCGACAATGGCAAGGGGAAGTTGTCCCGGCGGTTGTATTTTATCCAGGTCTGGCCCAATGACTTCTACTTTTCCATCCTCCACTTCATCCATGTTCTTAGAGGTGACCCATTCCACAGCGTGGGTTCTTCCTCCACCGCACTCTAAATAGATATCCTCACCCCTGACTCTTTCGCCTTCAAAGGCAGGACCGTAAGAGACAGGAATGGGGACTTCGGCGACCGTGACCTTTAATCCTCTTACTTCCACTGACCTCTGAACAATCTGATCATGAGGCACATTGGAGACCACATGTTCATAGGTGCATACCCCAGTGGGTAAAATCTCAGGAATGGGTGTGTCGGCGATCGTGGGAAATCCCCAGTTAATGGCGCCGGCGGCATTGGCATACCATTCATCGTTGACGTACCCCAAGGGCATGACAAAGGCAAAGGTACGGTCTTTGTTATAGATGAGATTTTTACGAAAATCTCCTGGTTTAATCCCTCCAAAAGCCATGGCTACTCGACAGGCAAAACCGATGGCGAAGACGGCTGCAGAGATGTCAGGTCCAAAGGAAACCAGACGAGTTGGCCAGCCGATCTGAACACCTGCCTCCACCAATTGTTCAGAGAAACGTTTTCCTTCAAACTCCGCACACATAAAGACATAGAGGTTTTTCTCCTGAAGCTCGATGGCGATCTTTTTGGCAATTTCCGGACTGGGTGCAGCCCCTGCAATCGCAGCAAATCCGGGTGCTGTTCCATCCACAAACTCAATTCCTCTCTTCCGGAAGATGACATCGTCAGCGGCTCCCAGCCAGATGTTATTGGGTAAAGGATCTTCCTGCTTCGTATAGAAATTGGGATCCTCTAAGTAGCGGATCGCCTCGCTGATCTCCTCGGCAAAAAAGGTTGCCATCCCTGCATCAAGGGCAGGACCTAAATAGGGAAGATTCACCTTTTCTTTCACCAACGGGGGCAACAGGGACCGGGCCCTATCCAAAACGGGTTTCATATCACCGAGTTTCTGAACCGGAACCCCCAAAATGGCGTAGATGATGGGTAGGTAGTAAGCAGTATTGGGGAATCCCACATCCTGATTGGGTCCCCACTTTTTAATCGCCTCCTCATATTTCTTTTCAGCTTTTTCGACAATCTTATGAGCTCCTCTTATCGCTGCAGATGCAATGATTTTTGACACGTTATATTCCTCCTTCCGTTATTCGTGATTCGTGTGGCGTGACTCGTGATTCGATAAAACACGGGCCACGAGCCACGATGTCACGTATTTTTTTATTTAATTAAGCAGCATCCAATTCACGACGTTTGGCCATATCGAAGAGGACGCGCTCTCTGGTTTTGTCAATACCCAGGGCTTTCCTCTTCTTGTCGATATGTTCGATCATCAGTTTGGCGGCCTTGTAGGGATCGGGTTCAAATCCCCATTTCCCCTTGAATGTATTTTCAAACTCTTCGAAGAGAAGTTTGGTCACTTCTTCACTTCCCGTGGTGGGCCAGGTGGTACCAAATACCGTGTAAACCCCTGAAGCCACAAAATAGTGGCCAATGGCGATCGCCTTCTCACTCATCCACTCCAGAGCCGCCCCCGCTGCTGGAAGATCGCTGATGTCATCGCCTAACCCTCCATCTTTGACCACTGCGGTGGCAGCCATCAGAATTCGGCTGTTATCCACGCAAGCCCCCATGTGGAGAACCGGAGGAATGCCAACCACTTTTCCAACAGAGGCGAGGCCTTGGCCTGCGTAGATGTCTGTTGCCTCGGGCGTGAGGAGTCCTGCCTTTCCGCAGGTCATGGCAGCGCAACCCGTGGTTAGGACGATCACATCGTTTTTGATTAATTCTTTGATCAAGGTCAGGTTGGGATCGTCATGAGTGACACGGGCATTGTTACAGCCGACCACACCGGCGATTCCTCGAATCCGGCCATTGATGATATTGTCGTTTAGGGGTTTATAGGAGGCTCGATAAACACCACCCAGCAGGTAGTTAATGGTTTCATGGCTGAATCCCACGATCTGATCCGTGATGTCAGAAGGAATGTCCACATTGGGCTTCCGGTTTTTAAAGTTTTGGATGGCCTCCATTAAAATCTTTTTGGCTACATTGGGGGCATTGTGTTCTTCAAATTCGATATGCATCGCCCCATCAATCTTCGCCTTGGCTGAGGTGGTGATCAGTTTGGTGTGGTAACACTTGGCCACTTGTGCCAGAGATTGCATCTCACACTGAACATCGACCACCATGGCATCCACAGCCCCCGTGACAATGGCCAACTCCTGCTGGAGAAAGTTTCCAGCGACAGGAATGCCATGACGCATCAAAATTTCATTAGCCGAACAACACATTCCAACCAAATTGATCCCTTTTGCTCCCACAGATTTGGCCGCCTTCTGAATCTCTGGGTCATGAACCACGCCTACCAAAATCTCGGGGAGCAGAGGTTCGTGGCCATGAACCACCACATTAACCTCGTCCTTTTTCAATACACCCAGATTGATCTGACCATAAACAGGAACCGGGTTCCCAAAGAGGATGTCTTGGAGTTCCGTCGAGATCATCGAGCCTCCCCAACCATCGGCCAGGGCACATCGGGCAGCTGCAGTCAGGAGGCTCTTATAATCCTGATCTACTCCCATATGGGTTCGGTGCATTAATTCCACGACCTCACGGTCAATTCCTCGGGGAGTTACCCCCATGTTTCTCCATATCTCCTGCCTTTTAAGAGGAGCTCTCTTCACGAAGAGGGGTTCTCCTTCCTGACGGCCAAATTCAGCAAGGGCTTTATGACCCACCTCGATCGCGATCTCCTTGACCGATCGGTCACCCACATCCACTCCAAAGTCCATGGCCACCTGGTAAAGTTTCTGTTCATCCTTAATTTCAAATCCTGGAACTTCGCCTTTGGCCGTAGCCAGAAAAACCTCGGCTACGCCACGGGCATGATCCGAATGGGCGGCTGTCCCGGCAGCGACCATCCTCGCAAAGTTTCGTGCAGAGATCGTTTCTGCTGTGGCGCCGCAGAGACCCATTCGTTTGGCCTTTTCCGCACCGGTCTCACCCTTCTTTTTAGGAGCAGGAACACGGCAGGGTCCCATAGCGCAGTTTTTACAACAACTTCCTTCTGCCCCGATGGGACAGGGCTTCATGGCATCGGCCCGGTCGAAAATGGTTTCACATCCATCGGCCTTCGCCTTCTCCAACATTTTAATCGTTGCTGGATCAATACTCTTCTTTTCTAAGTCTGACATTTTATCCTCCTTGTATTGTCCTTCCCTTTTATTCATTTAGCCGTAAAGTCGGCAATCATCTCCCGGACCAGTTTGATGGCCTCAGGATGTCTCATCACTAAAACATCAGCCCCTGCTAATAGAAGGACAGTCGCGGTAACAGCCTCCATGAGGATCCCTCTCTTTTTGGCATCGCCTAATGTGGGGGCATCTTCGGTCTTTGTCTTGGCCTCCTTCGTCTTCCAGACCTCCTTGGCCATATTGCAGAGGATGGGGAATTGGAGTCTCTCATCCTGTTGGGTGAGGGCAGCCATCCGATCTCGTTCCATCACGGAATAGGTATATTCAATTCCGTATCCCAACCCACCTGTGGTCGGATCGACAATGATCTGCCCGTCCGGGACGCCCAGATTTCCCAAGAGGATATTGAGCTGTTTCGCCAGGTTGATATCGATGGGAGTGGAGGCAATCGCCGTATGTTTGTATCCAATTGCTCCCGCGCCCACTTGTTTATAGTTCCCTTCCACCACTGGCCCGATGACAAGATTCATCCCATCACATGTTTCAGCGACCTTTCGAAGAACATCTGTATCCTTATCGGCATTCCCGCTTCCCCATACAATCACAGGGACATCCACAGCACCGGCCACCTTTTTGGCTGTCTGAGCTGCTTCATCGCCAGAGCGATTGAGACCGTTGGGGTCTGTGCTGACGAGTTGCAGAGCGATCAACTCAGCCCCATATTTTTCAACACATTTTTTAGCCCAGGCCGCGGGATCATTGACCACATCCTTAAAGGGCTCCAAAGCCGTTTCAGGCCATTCTTCTGGAGGCGTATCATAAACCTCCATAGCAATCCGAGGAGGATGGGGCATCGCTCCCTCGAAGAGATGAAAGGGATAAGATGTTTCACCACCCACGGTCACCGCCTTTGGTCCTTTTCCCAATGTAACTTCTTTGATCTTTCCTGTATAAGTAACTTTTTGTATTTCAAATGCCACGATATTCACCTCCCTCTGGTTATCCTTTTAGGCCTTGGTCTTTCGTTTTTCACTGCCGAACCATTCCTCACTGAACCAATAGCGCTCCCCGGTTTTGAGATAGGCGAGCATTTCATCCCGATTCCTCATCTTCTGCCTCCAGTTGATGGGGGTCTCGGGTTTTCCCTCCTCAAAAGTGGGGCCTAATACTTTTACCTTTTTTCCATCGAAAGTTACCTTTTCTTCCATTTGATCAGACACGAGGAACCCTCCTTTCTCTTTTTTAATTGAAATTTATTAAAATGATTCTTTTAACTCCGAACTCCTGTACGGAACGGTTTCCCTCCGGGGCAGAAGCCCCTCGGGGGCGGAGCCAAACCGTTCCCTACCGAACCCTGAACTCTTAACTCGTAATCCCAGCAGCCGCTTTGGCTGCTTTCACTGTATTCATCATCAACATCGTAATGGTCATCGGCCCTACTCCACCTGGAACAGGGGTGATGGCGCTTGCCTTCTCTTTGACTCCATCAAAGTCAACATCTCCGCAGAGTTTTGCCTTTCCCTCAGGGGTCATTCCAATTCGATTAACACCCACATCAATGACCACTGCCCCTTCTTTGACCATATCTGCAGTGACCGCCTTAGGTTTTCCTGCAGCCACGATGAGGATGTCCGCCCTCTTCGTATGGAAAGCCATATCTTTTGTACCGGTATGGCAGATCGTCACGGTTGCGTTGGCCCCTTTCTGTTTTTGTAGAAGGATGTTGGCAATAGGTTTTCCCACGATGTTCGATCTCCCTACTACGACCACCTCTGCACCATCAATCTTTGCACCGGTTCGAATGAGAAGCTGCTGGATACCAGCAGGGGTGCAGGGAAGATAATCCGCCTCGCCGATCATCAATTTCCCAACATTGACCGGATGGAACCCATCCACATCCTTCTTCGGATCGATGGCATAAAGGATTTTTGTTTCATTGATGTGCTTGGGCAGAGGAAGCTGAACGAGGATACCGTGGATCTTGGGATCCTTATTATATTTATCGATCAATTCAAGCAATTCCTCTTCCTTCATGGTGGCAAGTTGGTTGTCCTGAATCGAATAAAACCCTAACTCCTTGGAGGTCTTCTGTTTTGCCGTCACATAGCTCACCGAAGCAGGGTTTTCACCCACGAGAATGGTGACCAAACCCGGGACAACATTGTACTTCTCTTTTAATCGGGTCGTTTCCTGTTTCAGCTCCTCTCGAATCTGTTGAGCGATTTCATTGCCATTGATTAATTTTGCCGTCATCTTTTTACCTCCCCTCGTTTAGATTTTTAAATTACTTCTAACTCATAACTCGTAACTCTAAACTCGTCATTGGATGATGAACTCGTAAAAAGTCATATTCCGTATGTCGTTCACCCTTCGACAAGCTCAGCACGAACGGAATATCAATAGGTTATCCCGCGCTTTGCGGGATTCACCCTGAGCCTGTCGAAGGGTGATGCTGACTTTTTACGAGACCATCATTGGATATATTTTTCAAAAATTTTCCTGGCAGCTTGAACCGCCTTTGACTCCAAAGGGAGTTGAAAAGTCGGTTTACCCTCGGAATCGTATCGGTAGACCTCTTCATCGATAGGGAGAATTCCTCCCAATTCGAGATTTTGTTTTTTTACTTCCTCATAGATTTCAGGACCGGGTTCACCCTGAACCCGATTGATGACCAATACCTCACGAACGATGCGGAGATCCAGTTCATGGATCAGGTCTCGGATCCGCGAAGCAGTTAAGATACCCCGTTTACTGGAATCCGAGATGATGAAGAGAAGATCCACATCCCGAGTAGTCAGTCGGCTGAAATGTTCCATCCCCGCCTCATTATCGATTACGATATATTGATAATTCCCAGTCAAGATATCCAAACATTTTCTCGCTAAGGTATTTGCCGCACAATAACAACCTGGTCCCTCTGGACGTCCCATCGCGATGAGATCAAACCCTTTAGCTTCGGTCAGGGCCTCCTGAACCTTATATTCAAACCAGATGTCCTTGGTCATCCCAATGGGGACATCCTTTTTCATTACCTCGCGGGCATCGCCAATGGTGGAACTTATCTTCACGCCCAAGACCTCATTGAGGTTCGAATTAGAATCCGCATCCACCGCCAGAATTGGACCTTTCCCTTTGTCCAAGAGAAAGCGAATGATCATTCCAGCCAGGGTCGTTTTGCCCGTTCCTCCTTTTCCTGAAACCGCCATTGTAAAGCTCAAAGCCGTCCTTCAACCATCCTCTCCGATCGAATTTCCTTTCTCACCCGGTAGACCCTTTCCATCACTTGGGGGAAAGCAGGGGAATCCGTGTGGGGGAGAAACATCGCCGCGATGAATTCATTCATAAAGGTTGGGTGGTTGCTCAATTCGAGGTTTGTCATCATCAAAGCGATTCGTTCCGTCTCCTTTAAAAGGTTCTTAGAGAAAGAGAGAAGCCTTGCCCCCAGCAAGGAGCCGTTTCCGACAAAGATAAATTTTTCGATATCGATCTCTGGAAGGAGACCGATGAAAATCGCCTTTTCTAAATCGAGATGACGACCAAATCCACCTGCAATAATGAATTGTTCAAGGTCCTTAAAACTCACGCCAACGCTACTCAATAAAACTTTACAACCGGCATAGATGGCCGCTTTGGTACGAATGAGATTTTCAATATCGATCTCGGTCAGAACAATGTCCTCATGGATGAGAGTCTCCTCTTTTTGTGCAAGGACATATTCGTAACCGTCCGGTCCTATTCGAACGCGGTCCGTGGGGAGGTCTCTTCGGAATTTTCCATTTTGATCAATCATCCCTGTTTCCAAAAACTCTGCCACCGAATCAATCAGGCCTGACCCGCAGATACCGATGGGTTTCGACCTCCCAATGGTGAGGATCATCGGTTCATAAGTTCGATGGTTGATGCTCACCTCTTCAATAGCTCCGCGTGTGGCCCTCATCCCGAATTTGATCCCTGCGCCTTCAAAGGCAGGGCCTGCAGAGCAGGAGACACTGGCCAGCCAATCCTTATTTCCGAGGACGATCTCTCCATTGGTGCCGATATCCATATAAAGGGTGAGGGTCTCCCTTTGAAAAACCCCAGAGCCCAAAATCCCAGCCACAATGTCTCCGCCCACATAACTTGCTACCATTGGAAAGATATAGACGTGGACATGATCGCCGATATTGATTCCCAAGTGGACGGCCCTCACCGGAGGGATGAAGTTGGCTGTTGGGACATAAGGGGCTTCTCGAATAGTTTTTGGATTGAGTCCTAAAAGGAGTTGGGTCATTGTGGTATTGCCCGCGATGACCAGGTGAGAGATCAGGGACCGATCGATTTTGCTCATCTGGAGCAATTCCTGGATGATCTTGTTAATGGTGGAGACAACCACCTCCTGTAATTTTTTCAGTCCTCCAGGCCTCTGGGAATAGACAATCCGTGTGATGACATCCTCTCCGTAACTGATCTGGGGATTGTAATCTGAGGCTTCAGCTAAGGCGAAGAGGGTGGATCCATCACATATGCCACCTGGACAAGCATAAACTACGCATCCATTGAGGTCGAGGAGTTGGCCAGAGATGGTTGTCGTTCCGATGTCTATAACAATCGAATAGTTCTGGTGAGTGTTGTCCCCAGGCTCCACATTGACCAGTTTACAACCTTTTTTGGTCAGAACCAGCGTGGCCGTTACTTTCCAATCCGATTCCCGAAGAATTCGACTCAGTTTCATGATCACACGGAAATCAGCAGATATTCCTTCGATTCCATGTTGTCGATCCAGCGCATTAATCAAACGGGTGAGGTCGCTCACATTATCCTTGAGAGTGGGGGGGTCGAGTTGAACATATTTTTTAAATACGGCTGGATCTACATCCCAGCCTTTAACTAATTGGTAGATATCCTGAGGAGCGAGGAGGTATTTGTGAGCCCCCCGATCGCCTTTAAGGGCAAGGACAGATTTATCAACCTGTGATTCGATGGGGATCTCAACATCGATATCGTCACGGATCGGTGTCAGGCAGGCGAGACGATATCCTTGGTCATATTCCCACTGGGTGAGTTTTGGGTGTTTTGGAGAATCAACCGATCCCTTTAGAAGTTTTACTTTACACTTTCCGCAGGTTGCACTTCCGCCGCAGGAGGCATTGATATGAATCCCCGCCTCCATGGCAGCCTGAAGGAGGTTCTCCTCCTCATCCACCAAAATCTTTCTTTCACTGGGTAGGAAACTTACTTTATGCTTCGGCATGAATGATTTAATTATAACCCAGTCCCGCCTCGATTTCGATGGAGACGGGACTGGGAAATTGTGTTAGATAATGCAATCAGAAACGAGGTCTCTTTTTAGAAGAGCCCCATTACTTTGCCAGTATTCACATCGACATCGACCCTTCTAAAGGCAGGGTCAGAGCCGGTTCCAGGCATCAGGCTGATAGCTCCTGTTATCGGGCAGAGGAATCCCGCACCGCCGAAGATCAGGACATCCCGAACCGGGAGTATCCATCCCTTAGGCACTCCCTTCTTTGTCGGATCGTATGTTAGGCTCAGGTGGGTCTTGACCATCATGGTATTAAAGTTCTTTAATGCAGGATCAGCCTCAAACCGTTTGGCTTTGGCTTCAGCATCCGGAGTCCAGGAAACACCATCTGCTCCATACACCTCTTTGGCAACCATCTCTACTCGCTGCCGAAGTGGCATTTCAAGAGGATAGAGGAATTTGAAACTGGGTTTTTCTTTACAGGCCTCCATGACGACATCGGCGAGTTCCAGAGCTCCATCCCCACCTTTTTGCCAGTGCTCAGAAAGCGCAACGCGGGCACCTGCCTGCTCTGCATACTTGCGGACCATTGCGATTTCGTCCTTGGTGTCGGTGTGGAAGGCATTGATGCAGACGACCGGGTTGATCCCTGACTTCCTGATTACCCCGATGAGATGCGTCATGTTGGCGAGCCCTTTCTCGAGAAGTCCCAGATTCTCTTTCGTATATTCATCAGGAAGGGGTCGTCCTGGAACGACGGTGGGTCCACCACCATGCATTTTCGATGCCCTGATTGTTGTAGTAAGAACTGAAACATGAGGCGTGAGACCACTCAATCGGCACTTCACATTCCAGAATTTCTCAAAGCCAATATCTGCAGCAAAACCGCTCTCGGTGATGTGATAATCGAACATCTTTAAACCAAGGCGGTCACCAATAATAGAGGACTGCCCCACAGCGATGTTGGCAAAAGGACCGGCGTGGACCAGACAGGGCTGATATTCTGTTGTATACATGAGCGTGGGGTTGATGGTGTTCCTCATCCATGCCGTCATTGCCCCTGCTACTTCAAGGTCAGTAGTCGTGACAGGTTTGCCTTTTTTATCATAGGCTACGACGATTTTACCCAGCCTCTCACGTAGGTCTTTGAGATCCCGAACAATGGAGAGGATGGCCATCAATTCAGAGCTTACTGCAATCCCGAATTTGGATTGCATCGTAAAGCCATCCATCTTGCCCCCAAGGCCAATGACAATGTTCCTTAAAGCCTGGGCGCAAAAATCCATGATCCAGCCCATCTCAATATTGTTGGGATCAATGTCGAGCCGTTTGAGTTTCCGTTTGGCCAGTTCGGCATCGTCATAGTTTCGTTCGTGTTGCATTCGGGAAGTCAAAGCAACCATGGCTAGGTTGTGGGCGTTCATGATGTCGTTAATATCCCCGGTGAGACCAAGGGAGAATTCAGTCATAGGGATGAGAAGGGCCTTTCCTCCTCCGGCTGCCGTTCCTTTCACATTCATGGTGGGGCCGCCTGAAGGCTGGCGGATACAACCACCAACATTTTTTCCCCTTTTCCCCATTCCCTGCATCAAACCCATACTGGTTGTGGTTTTACCTTCTCCCAACGGAGTAGGTGTGATGGCTGTAACCTCAATATACTTTCCATCTGGTCTATCTTTTAGTCGCTCCATCATCTTCATGAAATCGAGTTTACATAATTTCCCCATGGGGATGATTTCTTCCTTTTTTAGTCCCAATTTATCTTGCCATTCGTCCACAGAAGGCATATATTCTTCAGCTATCTCCGCAACCTGCCAATCTGGAAGTTTTCTTGGGTCTGCCTCATTATATTTTTTTGAAATATTGAAACCCATGTGTTTTGCTCCTCCTTTCTTTTTTGTATTGTTTCAAACCTTTTACTTGGAACGCTCTAATCCATTAAATTTCAAGCGATTTTAGATTTAAGTTGAAGAATCCCCCCTTTCTCTTCTTTTGATTGTGGAAAAATGATTCTTGGAGGTTATTAGTAATTGGATTTTTAGTTAAATTCTTTATGTGACAACAGTCACAATGTCGAATGGGATACTAAAATAATGGTTTTTTTTTGTCAAGGGAAATTTTTTACAATTAGAGAAAAGATTTATATATATGAAAACCATCTGAAATTATTAAACTTTTTTATCTTTCACAATTAACCATGAAGGCTCCTAAAAATGAATACTAAATACAGTTAAACTCACATCAATTACAAAAATTGACTTTTTAGATGTTTTGTCTCCCAATATATTGTATTTATTAATAAAATTCTCCTAAGCCAAAACTTTATCTCATTATCAATTGATTTTGGTCATTTTTGGGGAACTCATTGATGATGGTCTCGTAAAAAGTCATATTCCGTATGTCGTTCATGCTTCGACAAGCTCAGCACGAACGGAATATCAATAGGTTACACCGTTCACCCTGAGCCTGTCGAAGGGTGATGCTGACTTTTTACGAGTTCATCATTGATGAGTTTATATTTAGATATAGAGATGTTCTATTCAGGAGTGATTAATTAAGAAGCCCAAAAATGAGAATGGAGAGGATTGCGCCAGAGAGAAGAATATAAGGAAGATCGATCTTTTTAAGGAGGGCAATGAAAGCCGCTGCTGCGAAAATGATACTCGGAATATCCACAAAGACTGCTCTTCCAAAATTGTAGAGTACCAGACCAAGCATTCCAATAAATGATCCAAGAATTCCTCGTTCCATGGTCTTAACGATTTCGACTCGCCTCAGTCGATCGTAATGAGGAATGAGAAGGACGAGAATGAAAAAAGAGGAAGAAAAGATTCCGATCGTTGCCACCAATGCTCCAAAAAATCCTGAGAGTTTGTATCCAATAAAAGTGGCTGTGATCATAATGGGACCGGGGGTGATCTGGCCCAGGGCAATGCCATCTAAAAATTCTTTTGTAGTGAGCCAATGAAAATGATCCACCACTTCATACTGAATCAGAGGAATCATGGTGAATCCACCTCCGAAGGCAAGGGCTCCAATCTTGGATAGGGTGAGAGAGAGATAAGTGAGTTGGGGATTGATCACATAACAAAGAACAAGTCCAAGGTAAACCAGAATGATCAACGGTCCGAGAATGAGATAATCTTTCCTATTTTTCGTCGTAAATTTTAAATCTTCGTGATGGGAAGGGGATTCGGTCTTGTTTCCTTTTGGGTGAAGGAATAGAGCGGCAAATGCGGCCAGGATAAAGATCAGGATGATATTCCATCGAAAGAAGAAGCCAAAAAATGATAAAAATGAGATCAGCGCCACTTTCCAATCTCTGAGGATGGATCGACCAAGGGTAATGCAGGCATTGAGTACAATGGCTACCACAATTGCCCCCAGTCCTTTAAAAAGGGCTTCAATGAACCAGAGGGTCTGCATTTTGAAATAGATGACTGAAAGGATAACAATGACGATAAATGCAGGAAGGGTAAAGGCTATTGCAGAAAGGAGGGCTCCCCAGATTCCTCTGAGCCGATATCCGATGTAAGTCACCAATTGGACCATGGAGGCGCCTGGAATCAGTTGACAGAGAGCTATTCCATGCAAAAACTCTTGTTCCTTTATCCAGCCGTAATCTCCTACCACCACTTGTTTGATTTGCCCGCTCATGGCAGGACCGCCATAAGCAGTGGCTCCCAGTTTGAAAAACCTTTTAAAAAGAAGGCTCAAAGAAAACCTCTCACCCGCGCCGTCGCCAGAGCGGCTATGGCGCGTCGGCGACTTCCCCTCTCCCCAAGGGGGAGAGAGATGAGGTGAGGGAGAGTTCAAAGAGGACGTCTTCATTTACCCTCAAGAAGAAATTTTTTCAACCCTTTTTTGTCCAATGTGGAAAGGCCTAATTGTTTCATCCCCCTGCCGGTTTTCCAGTAATCGGTCCGGTTGATGACAGAGGCCAGTTGGATCACGGCGTCGTGAGTAGGGGTGGGGACTCCCAGGAGGTCTCCCAGGGTGGAGAGGAGAACCATTCCGTAAGGAACATCTTCGGTCACATAGCGGTCTTTCAAATGCTCAGGCCCTTTCATCTTGATCCCTGCGTAAATCCCATCTTTTCCAAAGGCAGCATCCATACTGGTGTTGAGGATCCGATAACGACATTCCTCTTCGGTCTCGCCCAGATTGAAATTCTTAAATTCAAGATTATCCCAATGGTGGAGTTTGTAACCCAGGGCTTTGCAAATGGAGAGCCTTTCCTGATTGAGAGATTCATAGGCTCTCGCCACAGCGGGGGTCATTCCCTCGGCATAGAGGTAGAATTCGCCTTTTGAATGTTCAATTCGTGTGGCGCTGAGCAAGGTAGCGACCGGATGGACAATGGGGTTCGGATTGTTGATGGCTGCTTCCAAAACATCCTTGGCAGGAATAATCATTGGATAAAATTGCTTTAGTTTGGGAATCACCTCTTCTGTCTTTTTTGATGGAAAGACGCCTGTGGGGAGAATCATTGCATTGATGAGTACCGAGACATGGCCAGGACCTTTGAGTCGGGCGCCATAGGGAAGGGTGCAACTTTCAGCAAAGGTAATTTCCCGCTTCACTTTTTTCTGCTTGAAGATGTTTATAAATTCAAGGCTTCCTCCTGAACCAGGCATGAGTACAATGATTTGTCCGTCCTGAACAAAAGGGGCAGAGATTTCAGCCATGGCTTTATGCCCGAATGCAGGGGTGATCACAAAGATGACCTCGGCATCTTTTATAGCTTGTTGAATATCGGTCGTGGCAAGGTTCAATTTAGCCACTCCATCAATCGATATCCCCTGGATCTGAATCTCTTTTGTCCGTAAGACTTTTTCAAAAGATTCGGCAAACTGGGGGAGTTCGAAGAAGTTGACTTTAAATCCGGCCAGGGAGAGATTCGCTGCCACGGCATGACCACCATTCCCTCCACCTAATACCGCTATAAGGTCTTTCTCCATTCAATGAACCTCCAGCTTTTCAATTCTCAATTCTATACTCTAAATTAAAGTTACTCCATCTCTGAGAAAAAAACAAGAAGGTTTCTATTCAAAATTTTCTTAAAGAACAGTGAGTGGGTTGAAAATCAATCAGCGAAATATTATAAATTAGAATGTAATCCCTCAGTTATGGGGCGACCGACTGTTACCGTAACCTGTAACTCAGCCCTCAGGGCTGCCGCCGGCCCATGAGGGCCTCTGGCCCGGAGGGATGAATCAGGCTTCCGGCCCAGATGGCTCTCCAGCCCGGAGGGGCTAAAGCCCTGAGTTACATATTTGCCGTAAGGATTTACCATTCGTAACTGAGGGATTACAATAGAATTAATAATTCTATTGACGGAGCTAAAAAAGAAGGATTAGAATAAAAAATAATTCATTCAAAGGAGGAAGATTTATGAAGATTAAAAATTTCTTTGCGATTCTCTTGGCGTTAGGTATGGTATTAGGAACCGGTAGCCTTGTCATGGCGACAGAGGTTAATCTTAAAGATTATAATGCAGTGGTTGTTCAGGATCTTGAAGTTCCCTCTGGTTCGCCAGCCCCTGAATCAGCAGGGTTGCAGATGGCTGAGAAGGCGGTTTACCAGATCAAGAGGTATAATGAAAAATATAAGCTCTTTGACACAATTGTTAAAGAAGGGGGAAAGGGGAGTAAAGAAAGCCCTTCCGGCAAAAAAGTGCTCATTATAAAGGGAGAAGTCAAAGAGTACACTGTACCAACGGTGGGAAGACAGATAGGTCGTTCCTTTATTCCAGGGGTAGGGGGTCATGTCGGTTCGGGGACCTTCGCTGCCCACTACAAGTTCATCGACAAGGAAAGCGGCAAGGTTATCTATGAAACCGATCTGAGGACTTCTTCTACGGGTGCTAATGATACGGTAGACTATGCCATGGATAGAAACGGCGAGGCCTTGGCCAAGGCGATTACAAAATTGAAAGGGAGATAATCCGGACTGATCGGGACCAAGAAAAAAACTCATTGTCTTATTAATGGTTTTCTTTTTCCTCTTTGGGTGTTCCAGCACAACTTTAATAAAATCCAATCCACCCGGGGCTAAGTTACAAGTGGACGGACAATCGCTGGGAGAAACGCCTCATTTTTATTCGGATAAAGCAGCGGCTGGGACAGTGAAAACAGTGACTTTAAGAAAGGAGGGTTACAAAGACTTCAATAGCTACATTAAACGGGAAAAGCTATCGGTTCCCGCTCTAATAGGAGGGATTTTTCTGATCGTACCTTTTGTCTGGATCTTGGAGTATCCGTCTCAATATAATTTTGAAATGGAAAAAGTGCAAAAGGAACAAGCCCAATAGGGTGGGTCCTTCATCAAGGCAAAAAGCAGGTCTTTAATCCTGGTATTCAAAAAAATCAAGATTTTTAGACTGCAGATATTTAAGATGGCTTGATGTCACAGCTATTATTTTTTTGCCAATTCTTTTGCGTAATCAACCATCCCCTGAAAATCAACGACCACCACCGGTTCATTTCCAACCACCCAGGCGTCATGCCCTGTTGGAAGCAATGATACATCCCCTGCCTTACATTCTATTTCGGTGCCATCATCCTCTTAATTCTCAGGGTTCCGGACACATGGTACTGGAAATGGGGAGCTTCACAGCTTTTGGTTTTTACCAAAGGTTTGACAGACTC
>Ga0315293_10000460_pt1 | contig 37631 bp, 33 predicted proteins | sample YL17G13_20_MG_FD_203071 | JGI IMG/M metagenome (GOLD analysis project Ga0315293, IMG submission 203071) | Sediment microbial communities from Yellowstone Lake, YNP, Wyoming, USA - YL17G13_20 | ecosystem: Environmental > Aquatic > Freshwater > Lake > Sediment | place: USA: Wyoming | collected... | reverse complement strand
TACGCCAACAAGCGGACCTACAACATCATCTCCTGGGCCACCGTCGCCGTCCTGACCGTGCTCACCGTCGCGTATGTCGTGAGCCTCGTTACCTGACCTTTCCCGTTCCCGGTTTCATTCCCCGCGCCTGAATTCCTTCTCGCGCGAAAAGCATGGCTGCCAGAAAGCCGCGAGAAATGGAAGAGGCCCGGGAAGATATGCTATAATAGGCGTCCTTATTCAAGTCGAGAACGAACATGCCTATTCATGAGTATAAATGCAAGAAATGCGGGGCCCGAATCGAGGCCCTGCAGAAGTTCAGGGACAAGCCTCTTCAGAAATGCCGGAAGTGCGGCGGCGCCCTCGAAAAGCTGGTCTCGTCGCCCGCCATCCAGTTCAAAGGCTCCGGCTTCTACATCACGGACTACGCCAACAAGAACATCACGGCCAAGGAAGACAAGCCCAAGGAAAAGCCCGAAAAAATAAAGGAAACGCCGGTCAAGGATACTCCTCCCGCTACAAGTACATAAAGATCGATCCACGGCCGAAAATTCGGCTCATGAATCAGCGCTGATCGACTCAGCCGGCCGGACAATGAATTCTGGTTCTCTTCCATTTAGTGTGGGCTGAGTCAACAGCTTGGACGGGACGGACCTCGCTCCCCTTCAGGTTTTTAACGCCGTTCCCGAACCATCCTTCTCGGCGCCTTCAGAACTCGCGTGTCTAATGTTTCTTCTGTTCATAATCAGTTAAATGGGGCCTAAATAAGGTCACCATTTTGACATCGTGGCGTCTGTTTTCTCTTGAGCAGGCTCAGACATCTTCAGGCGCAGGGTTCCCTCTAAGGACGGTCCGGGAAGGCTAAACCTTCAAGGTCCGCTCGGCCCATCCCGTCCAAGTCCCCAACCCACACAAAACGTAAGAGAACCTGAATTCTTAATGCCGGTCCGGCTTTTCTAGCCTGTCCAGCTCTTGTATGATAAAATACCGTTGATGAAGATCGTCGTCCGGATGCCCAACTGGATCGGGGACGCCGTCATGGCCCTGCCGGTCCTGGGGGCGCTCCAGGCCAACTTCCCCCAGGCGGAGGTTTGGGCCGCCGCAAGAGAATGGGTTGGAGACCTCTTCTCCCCCGAACATGGGATCAAGGGGCTCGTTCCACTTCCCCAGGTCCGCGATCTAAAGAGCCTGCGCCAAGCAAGCTCGCGGCTCACGAAACACGGGTTTGACGCCGGGCTCCTCCTGACCAATTCCTTTTCATCGGCCCTCGTCTTCCGCTTGGCCGGGATCCCGGAGCGTTGGGGATACGCCCGGGACGGACGGGGCCTTCTCCTGTCGCGGAGCGTCCCCCTGAAGAAAGGAGGCGAGACCCGCCGCCAGACGGACTACTACAGAGACCTCCTTGCGGGCCTCGGGATCGAGGCCCAGGGCGGGGCGATCGACCTGCATCTCTCCGAAGAAGAAAAGGCCGCCGCCGAAAAAGCGATAACCGAAGCCGGGCGCGATCCGGCCCGCCCTCTCGTCGTCCTCAATCCCGGGGCCGCCTTCGGCCCGGCCAAAAGGTGGCCGGCCGAGAGGTTCGCCGATCTCGCCCGCCTGTTCCAAGCGAGAAGGAACGCCGAAATCCTTCTCGTCGGCGCGGCCGGCGAAGCCGATATCGCCGCGTCCATCGCTTCCGGACTGGAGAGGAAGCCGCTCGACCTTACGGGGAAGACGAACCTGCGCCAACTCATGGGCCTCATCAGCCTGGGCCGCGTTTTCGTGACCAACGACACCGGCCCCATGCATATCGCCGGCGCTCTCGGCGTTCCCGTCGTCGCCATCTTCGGCCCGACCGACCCGAAGGCGACCGGCCCCTCCCGGCGGCCTTCCGTGGTCCTGAAAAAGGACGTCCCCTGCTGGCCCTGCACCTACCGATCCTGCCCTTACGACCACCGGTGCATGACCGGGATAGGGCCCGAGGAGGTCTTCTCCGCGGCCGAAGGGTTCCTATGAACAAACGCCGGGCGGTCTTTCTGGACAGGGACGGGACGATCAACGAGGACGTCGGTTATCCCGGGCGCTACGACCAGGTCCGCATCTACCCCTACAGTTTCGAGGCGGTCCGGAGGATCAACGAAGCCGGCCTCGCGGCCGTCGTCATCACCAACCAGTCCGGGGTCGGCCGGGGCCTCTTCACGGAGGATGACCTCCGCGTCATCCACGAGAAGATGACGAAAGCTTTTCAGGCCGAAAACGCGCGCCTGGACGGCATCTTTTACTGCCCCCATTTCGTCTCTTCAGCCTCGCCGGAGTCGGGCGCCGACTGCGCCTGCCGCAAGCCGTTCCCGGGCATGGCCTTGAAGGCACGGGAGGCCCTCGACCTCGACCTCGAAGGTTCCTACATGGTCGGCGACAAGGTCGAGGACATCCGGTTCGGACTGGCGATCGGGGCAACGCCCGTATTGGTCCTCACGGGGTACGGCCTCGGCTCCCTCGCCAAGCTCAAGGATGAGGGCCTCGAGCCGGCCTACGCCGCCCCCGATCTCCTGGACGCCGTGCAGTGGATCCTCCGCCGAGAGAGGGAAAACGTCCGTGATCCGCTTTGACGACATCCTCGAGAAGGTCTCGCCCCGCCTAGGCGAAAAGGACACGGTTGTCCTTCAGAAAGCCTACGTCTTCGCGGCCCGGGCCCATAAAGGACAGGTCCGGCGCTCCGGAGAGCCCTATTTAAGCCACCCCCTCGAGATCACCGACATGCTGGCCGACATGAACCTCGACAGAACCACCCTCGTCGCCGGACTCCTCCACGACGTCCTCGAGGACACGGACGTGACCGCGGCCGATATCAAAGAGGCCTTCGGCAAGGAGGTCGCGGCCCTGGTCGAAGGCGTGACGAAGATCAGCCGCGTCCAAGAGGCTTCGCCCGAGGCCCGGCGCGCCGAGACGATCCGCAAGATCATCCTAGCCATGACCGACGACCTTCGGGTCATCTTCATCAAGCTGGCCGACCGGATCCATAACCTCAAGACCCTCAAATTCCTGGACGGGGAAAAACAGAAACAGATCGCCCGGGAGACCCTCGAGATCTACGCCCCCATCGCCAACCGGTTGGGCATGGGAAGGATCCGGGCCGAGCTTGAAGACCTGTCCTTCTCCTATGTCGCCCCGGATGACTATCGCAAGGTGACCTCGCTGGTCGGGCCCCAGATGAAGCCGGCCGAGAAGGAGACCCGGCGGTTCCGGAGGACGCTCGAAGGCCTGATGAAAGAGAACGGCATCCCGGCGGAAATCCACGGCCGGATCAAACGGCTCTACAGCATCTGGAGCAAGATGAAGCGGCGGAACATCGGATTCGACCAGGTCTATGACTTCATGGCCCTGCGGCTCATCACGGACTCGGTCAAGAATTGCTACGCCGCCCTGGGCATCATCCACCAGCGCTGGCCCCACCTGCCCCAACGCTTCCGGGACTTCATCGCCATGCCCAAGCCCAACCTCTACCGGGCCCTCCACACAACGGTGATCACCGAGGAGAAGCGGACGTTCGAGATCCAGATCCGGACGAAGGAAATGCACGGCCTGGCCGAGGAGGGGATCTCCGCCCATTGGAAGTACAAGGAGGGCGCCCCCCAGGACCTGATGAAGGACGACAAACGCCTGCATTGGCTGAGGGAGATGGCCGCCCTCTACGAGGAGCAGAAGAACCCCCGGGAATTCCTGAAGAACTTGAAGACCAACCTCATCCCCGATGAGGTCTACGTCTTTACGCCCAAGGGGAAGGTCGTGAGCCTGCCCCCGGGGGCGACCGCTCTCGATTTCGCCTTCAAGATCCACACGGAGATCGGTCTTCACGCCTCGGGAGCGAGGATCAACGGGGGCCTCGTCACCCTGAAGGCGCCCCTCAAGACCGGGGATATCGTGGAGATCGTCACCTCGCCGGAGAAAACGCCGAACCGGAGCTGGCTCAGAGCGGCCGCCACCTCCGACGCCCGGCACCAGATCAAACGCTGGCTTAACGCCAGGAGCCGGGCCAAAAGCCTCATCCTGGGGAGAAGGCTTTGGGAGAGGGCGCTCGGGAAATTCGATCTCCCCGCAGAGCTGAAGAAAGAAGAGAACCTGCTCCGTCGCCTGTCCGAGGTCCTGAATAAAAAGATCGGGATCATGAACGAGTTCTACCGGCACGCCGGGATGGGCAAGGTCGTTATCGACAAGACTTTCATGGAGAAGCTGTCCCCCGCCTTCGGGATGCCCCCGAAGAAGGCAACGTTCCTTGAGCGGATGGTCTCCAAGGTCACCCGGAAGTCGTCTCCCGGCATCCTGGTCAAGAGTCTGGATGACCCGATGATCAGCCTGGCCAAGTGCTGTTCCCCCATAAAGGGAGAGCCCGTGACTGGCTATATCACCGTCGGCAAGGGGATCACGGTCCACTCGCTGCGCTGCCCCCTGGTCAGCAAAGAGGTTCTGGACGGCCAGCGGATGGTGGATGTCGCCTGGGACGATTCTTACCAGGGGACATTCAAGGCAAAGCTCCTCATCAAGGCCGCGGACTCCCCCGGGGTGCTGGCCAAGGTCGCGACCCTCATCGCCCAGCTCGAGGGCAACATCACCAAGGCCGAGATCGCGGTCTTCGCCGACGGCCGGGCGAACCTCAACCTGGAGTTGGTCATCCGTGACATCCGTCACCTGGACGGGATCTTAGAGGGGTTGGGACAGATAAAGGAAATCTCTTCGGCGGAAAGGGTCTAAGGAGGGATTCCTCAGACGGCCTTGGCGACCTTCCCCGAGCGAAGGCAGCGCGTGCAAACCCAGATCTGCTTGACACCCTTGGGCGTTTGGGCTTTGACGTGCTGGAGGTTGGGCTTCCACTTCTTAGGAGAAGACTTGTGCGAGTGGCTGACGTTATGCCCGAAAACGGGCCCCTTCTGGCAGATTTCGCATACTTTAGGCATGTTGTTCTCTTTTTGAAGGTTCTTTTATATCATAAAACGCCCCCCCTGGCAACTCCCGGCCATGTTTTATTCAAGGTCGTCCGGAGCGAAACGTAAAGCGTTTTTACGCCGGCGGCCCGGCTGCTGTCCGGTTATCGTAGCCCTTCTTGAGGACCAAGGGAGAGTTGTCGCCCGGATTGACCTGGTATAAAAATTGCTCATGATGACGGGGTCGCGGCGGCCTTGACCGATTGGTGAAAATGGCGTACGTTACCTGAGAAGCTCCCGATGAAGCCCAAGATCCCCGTCGTCCTCGTGGCCGCGGTGATCCTCTCCCTTCTGTCCGGTTGCGGCCGGCCCCTCCGGATGAACCAGCTCCAGTTCGGGGTCTGGGCTTCCGAGAAGGACCTCTGGGACGAGGCCGTCTTCCGCTGGAAGAAGGCCGCCGCCGCCGATCCCCGTTCGGTCGCCGCCCACAACAACCTGGCCGTCGCCTATGAAAAAAAGGGGCAGTGGGAGGAGGCCCGGAAGGAATACGGCATTGCCCTCAAGCTGGAACCGAAGAACACCTACGTCAAATATAATCTGGACATGTTCCAGGAAAACATGGACGCCCTGAAGAAGGACGAGGACCGCAAGGGGGCCAACGGGACCGATGAGAAAAAGTAAGTTTTTCCTCGTGGCGGCCTGCCTCCTTCAGTTCGCCTGCGTCTCCGAGAGCGCCCGCAAGGTCAAACTCCAGATTCCCGGTCCGTCCCCCATCAACCTGGCCGAATACCCCGAGGTGGCGATCACGAACTTCCGGGTGGAAGAGGAGCGCCCCGCCTTCGACATCAGCCATGAGCTCGTCGACGACCTGGCGTTCGAGTTGGGCCGGGAATACAAGGGAAACGTCACGATCCGGACCGTCGCCTGGGACAGGGACGGGCTCCTCGAGGACAAGGCGTTCTGGAAAGACCTGGGAGCGGGAGCGGAGAAGGCCCTGTTCCTGACGGGCGGTGTTCGCTACACCCAGGAGGTCCGCAAGGCCATGATCGACGGCGACATGAAGGAGATCGACGGCCCTTTCAAGACCGTCAAGAAGGGCCTCGCCGAGAGGAGGATCTTCAACCTGGTCCTCGATGTCTGCCTCATCCGGGCCGGCAGCGGCGAGATCGTGTTCCGGAAGGAGTACAAGGAGACGCGGACTTTTCCCAACCCCAACCAGCCCTTTTCGTTCGCCTTCTATGAGCTCCTGCCGCGGATCAAAAAGAAGTTCTTCCGGACGATCCTGGGCGAAGAGCGCGGCCAGGAACGCTACCTGATCTTGAAATGAAGAGGAGGCTTCCATGAGGCCGTGGATCCAGCGGGCCATCGTCCCGTCCCTGCTCCTGCTCGCCGCCGCCCCGGCTTTTGCCCAGTTCTATTATGTCCCTTATTACGGCAAGAACAAGGTCATCTACGAGAAGTTCAACTGGAAGAGCTATCCCACCGAGCATTTCAGGATATACTTCACCTCCGGCGGCGAAGGGGCGCTGAAGGACGTGGCGGGGATCGCGGAAAGCGCTTACCAGAGGATCAGCCACCTCCTCAAGCACCAGCTCGCCGAGCCCGTCCCCTTGATATACTACCGGACATTCACGGATTTCGAGCAGACCAACCTCTTCGAGGTGTCCGAGGGCGTCCTCGGGGTCTCCGAGCCCATCCTCCATCGGATAGGCATCCACGGCGACATGCCCCCGGACGAGCTCCAGACCCTGGTCGAGCACGAGCTGACCCATATCTTCGAATTCGACATCCTCTGGGGGGACCAGGCGGGCTCCATCTATTCCTTCAGCCAGCCGCCCCTGTGGGTCTTCGAAGGCCTGAGCGAGTTCACCACCCGGACCTGGTCGCCGTGGTCCTCGCTCATCGTCCGCGACGCCGTCCTCAACGACCGCATCCCCGAGTTCTCGGAGTCGGGGGAGATCTATTCCCGCTACCCCCTGCCGCGCGAGCCGGCCTACGATTTCGGTCACGCCGTCTACGAGTACGTCGAATCGAGGTTCGGCCTGAGCGCCATCCGGGAGTTCTGGCTGTCCTTGAAGACCGCCCCGACCGTCGGCAAGAGGGACCCGATCGAGCGGGCGTTCCACATGAAGACCCGGGAGTTCCAATACGAGTTCAAGAAGTACCTCCGCGACCGGAACAAGGACTTCCTCACCCGGGAGAACCCGGAGAACTACAGCATCACGCTGGGTCCGGAATTCCCGGTCAACCCCTACTACTTCGCCTTCTCCCACGCGCTCTCCCCGTCCGGGGACATCGTGGCCACCCTGACCTTCAACGTCAAGGACCTGGACCTGGATCTCGTCCTCATCTCCGCCAAGGACGGGTCGATCATCCGGAACATCACCCGCGGCTACACCCTCCGGTACGAGAACATCAAATACGACGCGGACCCCTCGATGGGCCCGGACCTGGCCTGGTCGCGTGACGGCGACAGGATCGCCTTCTTCGCACGCGACGGGCGAAAGCACGCCCTCGTCATCGTCGACCCCCTGACCGGAAAGACCCTGAAAAAGCTGAAGCTTCGCATCGATCAACCGTCCTCGCCGAGCTTCCTTCTCTCGGACGACGGCATTCTCTGCGCCGGTTTCGACCAGGGCCGCCGTGACCTCTTCTCCGTCCGCCTGGCCGACGGAGCCGTCGCCAATCTCACGAACGACGAAGCCTTCGAGAAGGCGCCGGCGGTCGCTCCGGACGGGAGGTCCGTGGCCTACACGATCCGGGTCGACGGCTATGACAAACTCTTCCTTTCGCCTCTTGGGGACCTTAAAAAAAGGACCCAGCTGACCTTCGGCAAAGGGAACACCATCGCCCCCCGCTTCTCGCCCGACTCGAAATCGCTCTACTTCTCCGGCGATGTCCGGGGGGCCTACAACATCTACGCGATCGGCTTCGAGACCCGTCAGCTCCTCCGCTACACGGACGTCCGGACGGGCAACTTCTTCCCGTCCCCCCTCCCCGGGAACCCGAAGATCGTGGTCTTTTCCTCCTTCAACAAGGGCGCCTTCCAGATCTTCAAGTCCGAGCTGGAGGGATCGGTGGAGGGGATGGTCGCCTTCGAGGAATTCCCCTCCGACCGGAAGGTCCCGAGGTTCGAGCCGGTCGTCGCCCTGGACATCAGCAAGGACAAGATCCGGGTCCACAAGGGGATCGGCAAGCTGTACCTCCTGTCGAGGCCCCCGATAGACGCCATCGTCTCGACGGACGGGTCGATCTACGGCGGCTCGTCGGTCGCCTTCAGCGACCTCCTGGGGGACCACGCCCTCATGTTCTCCGCCTACCAGGTCCGGACCTTCCGCTCCTACAATTTCGCCTACCTCAATCAAAAGCACCGTTTCCAGTACATGGCCAGCGCCTTCCAGTATTCGCTCTTCTATTATCCCGATTATTACTACTTCGACTCCGGATTCTACGGCAAGTATTTCACCTACCAGGACGCCATCGCGACCCGTAAGATCTCGGGGTTCAGCCTGGCGGGATATTACCCGCTGAACAAATACTACCGGGCCGAGGCCGGCCTCGGCTTTTACCGGTACGAAGAAGATTTCCTCGACAGCTACGCCTTCAATCCCGGCGCCCAGGCGGCCTATAATTACTTCTGGAACGGCAATGTCCTCCAGGCATCGCTGGCCCTTATCGGGGAGACGACCGTATTCAAGCGCTACGGTCCGGCGGCCGGGAATACCTTCCGGCTGGGCCTCGCTCAGGGCATCCCTGTTTCAAGCCGATTCTTCAGCAACACCAGCCTGGACGTGGACGCCCGACAATACCTTCCCCTTGGCGGGAACGCCCTCTTCGCTTTCAGGATCGAAGGGTTCGCCAGTCTCGGCAAGAACCCCTACTTCAACTATTTCGGCGGCAACAACCAGGTCCGGTCCTCGTATTACAACGGCATCATCGGGACCCAGGGCTGGTGGGCGAACGCGGAGCTCCGATTCCCGCTGGTCGAAATGGCCGACACGGTTCTCGGACTGGTCGGTCCGCTGCGGGGGGTCGTCTTCGCCGACCTGGCCCGGGCCAGGATCAAGGGCCGCCCGGCCGAGATCTGGCGTGTCCACCGGCAGGGCGACCAGGACGTTCTCAAGCCGTACGCGGCCATCGGCTCCTACGGATACGGGTTCGAGTTCTTCCTCTTCGGCTTCCCGATGCACATCGAATTCGTCAAGGGCTTCCACGTCCCGAACATGTCCAGGCCCTTCAAGTTCGACCGGGACAAGAATTTCGAGACGAACTTCTGGATCGGCTTCGATTTTTAAAAAAGCCTTGAATTCGGGCTTTGAGAATGCTATGATTTCCTGGCTTTCCCCGACCCTTCAGCGTTAAGGGCGGGCTTTTCCACAGATGTGGATAAATCTGTGGAAAACTCGGGGTCACTCATGGAACCTGAAGATAAAACTAATTCTTGGCTCCGAATCGTCCAGGCCGTCCAAAAAAAAGTCGACCCCAACAGCTTCGAGACATGGTTCGAGCCGACAAGCTTCATCGGAGAAGAGAGCGACGCTCTTTATATCAAGGTCCCCAACTCGTACTTCAGGGATTGGCTGTCCTTCCATTACTCGGGCTTGATCAACGAATGCGCCCAGGAACTCCTCGGCAAGGCGTTTGACATCAAATACATCTTCGACGAGACGCCGTCGTCGTTCATCCGGAGATCGCCCGACGAGAGAAAGACGAAGCAGGGCCTGCTCCTCAATCCGAACCTCAACCCGAACTACACGTTCGACAACTTCGTCGTCGGGTCCTGCAACCAGTTCGCCCAGGCGGCAGCGACGGCCGTCGCCAAGAACCCGGGCAAGTCGTACAATCCGCTGTATGTCTACGGCGGGGCCGGCCTGGGAAAAACGCACCTCATGAACGCCATCGGGCATTTCACCCTGATGAACAACCACCGGATGAAGGTCCTCTACATCACCACCGAAAAGTTCATGAACGAGCTCATCAACCACCTCCAGTACGGGAAGATCCTGGACTTCCGCGAGAAGTACAGGAGTGTCGACATCCTGCTCATCGACGACATCCACTACCTCGGCGGACGGGAGCGAACGAAGGAAGAGTTCTTTCACACCTTCAACCATCTCTACGACGGCCAGAAGCAGATCGTCATCTCGAGCGATTGCCCCCCAAAGGAGATCCCCCATCTTGAAGAGCGGTTCCGGTCCAGGTTCGAATGGGGGTTGATCGCCGACATCAAGCCGCCCGACATTGAAACCCGGATCGCCATCCTCCGGAAAAAGGCCGAGATGGAGGACGTCATCCTGAGCGAAAGCGTCGCCCTCTACATCGCCGACAAAGTCCACTCCAACATCCGGGAGCTCGAAGGCTACCTGCGCCGCGTCATCGCCTACTCCTCTCTTAAAGGCGAAAAGATCGATCTTGATCTTACGAAAGAAGCTCTCAAAGGACTTCTGGATTCGGCATCGACCATCGTCACCGTGGAAAGGATCCAACGGCTCATCTGTCATAAATTCAAGATCAAACCCTCCCAGATCAAGTCCAAGAACAACTCCCCGAAGATCGCCTTCCCTAGACAGGTCGCCATGTACCTGGCCAAAGAATTGACCAAGTCCTCTCTACCCGACATCGGAAAGAAGTTCGGTGGAAAGCACCACACGACGGTTATCCACAGCATTCGCAAGATCGAGAAGTTGCGCCACGAAGATCCCGAATTCAACAAGGAAATCAACAGCCTGATCAGCAGCATGCAATGAAGAAATCAGGGACTTGCGGTTTTTTTTCACATTTCCACGCCTCTTCTTATCCTATATTCCCTATTGCTATTTATATATTCAAGAAATATATTAATAGTCGTTGAAAGGTGGAAAAATGAGATTCACCATATCCAAAGAAAGCATCCTGGACGAACTGCAACTCCTTCAGGGCATCGTCGAAAAACGAAATACGATGCCCATCCTCGCCAATATCTTGATGAACGTTACAGAACATGAGGTTGAGCTCACGGGCACGGACCTCGAGGTTGGCTTGAAAACGCACGTTGCCGCCCGTATCGAAAAACCCGGCGCCACGACGATCAACGGGAAAAAGATCTTTGAGATCGTCAAATCGCTCCTGGACGGACAGGACGTCACCTTCGAAGAAAAGAACGACCAGATGGAGATCGTGGCCGGCGAGAGCGTCTTCAAGGTGCTCTGCCTGGGGAAGGAAGATTACCCGCAGGTCCCCGAGCCGAAGTTCGAGAAGAACATCCAGTTGCCTCTCGCTTATTTTAAGGACATGATCGACCGCGTCTATTACGCGATCACCCAGGAGCAGCGGTACTATCTCAACGGAGCCCTCATGTCTCTTAAGGACAGGACCCTTGAGCTCGTGAGCACGGACGGCCACCGGCTGTCCTATACGGCCTTGAAGGTCGAAGGGCTCAAGGTCGAGAAGGACATCAGCGTCATCGTGGCCAAAAAGACGCTGGCCGAAATCAGGAAGTTAGAGGACGAGACCATCGAGTTCGACCTGGACGACAACAACCTCTTCTTCAAGGTCGGCAACCGGACCTTGATATCAAGGGTCATCGACAGCAAGTTCCCGAACTACCGGGCCGTCATCCCCAAGGAGAACCCGAATCTCCTCCTGATCTCCCGCGAAGAACTGACCAACGCCACCAGGCGGGTCTCCCTGCTTTCGTCGGAGAGGTCGAAGGGCATCAAATTCTATATCGAGAAGAACAAAATGCGCCTTTTCTCGTCGAGCCCCGAGATCGGAGAGGCCAAGGACAGGCTGGACATCGAATACAAGGGTGACAACCTCGAGATCGGGTTCAACTCCCAATACCTGCTGGATTTCCTTCTGACGGTGAATTCAGAGCGAGTCGCTTTTGAGATCCGGGACGAGAACAGCGCCGTCCTTTTAAAGCCCGAGACCGAGGAAAACATCAAGAACATCTATGTTCTGATGCCGATGAAGATCTAAGGGAGTCGCCTTAAATTCTGGGGAGGGCACGGGGAAGGGCCTTGCTCCCGGCTCCGATAAAGAATCGCCTAAGACTCGCGTCCTTCTCGGCTCCTCAGGCCCAAGACTCCAGGCTAATCTAATGAGCTGAAGGATACCCATCCTTGGAGCCTTGGTCCCTCGGAGGCCTGCGGCTGCCCTCGTCGGACGCTCGTCTCAGGCTGATCTCCGCATGGTCGCTGCAGCCCTTCCCCATGCCCTCCCTGCACGGCCGTTAAACGCCCGGAAGACCCCGGCGGCGGGTCTTTGGGCGCAGCGCCGCCGTTAAAAAGTCCGCGACGGTTTTGACGGCGGTCTTGACGATGGGGGTGATGGGCGCGCCGAAGGACAGGTCCTTCGCCTGGATCCCGAGGACGGTCACCTTGCACCCGGTGCTCTGTTCCAGATACGAGATCAGGACCATGAGCGGGATCTTGTGGCTGGAGATCTCTTCGATCGCGATCTTCTCTTTTTCCAGGATGAAGACGTCCCCGGCCTTGAGGCCGGCCAGGGCGGCGTCGATGATGAGGATCCGGGCCGGCTTGAATTTCCGGATCTTACCGGTGTAGTTCTCCGGAACGTCGTAGGTCCGAAAGATCCTGACCCCCGGCCGGGCCCTGGCCGGAACGCTTTTCATGACCTGTTCGACGATGAGAAGGCCCGCTGCGTCATCCCCCTTCAGCGGGTTGCCGACGCCGAGGATCACCAGCCGCCCTTCTCCCTTGAGTCCCCGCCGGAGCTTTTGCTTCCAGTCCGAGTTCATCTTCTCTCTTCGTTTCGAACGCTCTCTTCCCCTCTAGTGTATGGGCATCGGGAAGGAAATATCAAGATAAAAGATTGACATTCCTGCGCGAGAAGATGCGGACCCGTGGGCGCCGACAGAGGTGCGGCGGGGGGAACCGCCGGGACTGGTTCCCGGGGTCGGGGGGCAAAGGGCGGCCGTCCGAACCCTTCAGGCCGGGGCTTCGGTCTTCGGGGCGGCCGGCGCGGCGGGGGCCGCCGGGGCCCGGGGCTTCTGGACGGCTCGCGTGAAGACCCACGAGGCCTTAAGGTCGTGACGGTCGAAGGCCGCGATCTCGAACTCGGCGTCCATGTCCATGGCCTTCTTCGGCGTCGTCGGGCAGGAGTCCACGCATTGGGCGCAGTGGATGCACCGGTCGTTGTGGATGACCATCTTGAACGTCTTCTCGACGTCGCCGACCGGCGTGATCTCGATAGCCTCGGCAGGGCAGTCCCTCTCGCAGGCGCGGCAGGCGATGCACAGCTCGGGATGGAGGAAGGGGGTCCCCCGGAAATCCTTGGGGACTTCCAGCTTCTTGAAGGGGTAATCGACGGTGGCCGGTTTCCGGACGAGGTGGCGGAGGAGCTCGGGCAGAAAGGCTGCGATCTTCATAATAGGAATCCCTTGATCAAGATGACGATGAGGAGCTGAACGACGGCCAGCGGGGCCAAGTATCTCCAGGCGAAGGAAACGACCTGGTCGACCCGGATCCTCGAGGTGAGGGCCCTCATCAGGGAGAGGAAGAAGATGATAACCAGCGTTTTGGCGACGAATTGAGCGAAGCCGAGGAGGGCGCCCCCCGGAAAGCCGCCCAGGAAGACCGTGGCCAGGAGCCCCGCCGACACGACCATCTCGATGTCCGTCATCAGGCGGAAGAAGGCCAGCTTTTTCCCCGAGTACTCGGTGAACGTCCCGCCGACGACCTCCGTTTCGGCGTGGGGGATGTCGAAGGGCGTCCGCTCGAGCTTGGCCTGGACCGCGATGAGGGCGACAACGAAGCCCAGGAGGTTGGGCAGGATGAGAAGCGGCTTCTGCTGGTAGAATCGGGCGATCTCGGCCAGGCGCCAGGAGCCGGCCAGGAGGGCCGGGCTGAGGACCGAGAGGAAGAGCGGCACTTCATATCCGAAGAGCATCGTCAAGACGCGGGTCGCGCCGATCGTCGAGAAGAAGCTCGTCGAGGACCAGCCGGCCAGGAAGAAGATCAGGGTCGGCAGGCTCAGGAGGTAGAGGAGGACGACGATGTCTCCGGGGAACGAGGTGAAGCCGGGGGCTGCGAGGTCGAAGTTCCAGACGGGAAGAAGCAGGCCGGCCGTGGAGACAATGGCCAGCCCGAAGATCGGCAGGAGCGTGAACAGGCGTTTGTCGGCCCGCTCCGGCACGATGTCCTCCTTGGACATCAGCTTGACGAAGTCGGCGATGGGCTGGAGGAGGCCCCAGCGGCCGGTGTGGGTCGGGCCCATCCGGTTCTGAAGGCGGGCGTAGACCTTGCGGTCGAACCATTCGGCAAACGTCGAGTAGGCGAAGAGGAAGAGGACCCCGGGATAGACCAGCAAATAGAGGATCGTTCTTAGAACGGCCATGCCGCATTCCTTTTCTGAGAGACTTTTTCGAAACGTCCCCGGGCTATCCGCCGCAGCTCGCTGAACCGGAGGGTTCTCTCCTCGCCGCTCCGGGCGTTAACGACCTCGACCGTCCGCTCCGCGCAGCAGATGCAGGGGTCGATGGCGGCAAAGATCAAGGGGATATCGGCGATGAACCCGTTCTTGAGCATCTTGACGGTCGCGGCGTAGTTGGCCAGCGTCGGGGCCCGGACCTTGAGCCTTTCCGGCTTGTCCGTGCCGTTGGACTTGATGTAGTGGATGTTCTCGCCCCGCGGCGCCTCGTATCGGCTGACGACCTCGTTGGGCTTGGCCTTGCGGGGGGCCTTGACGGCGATCGGCCCCTCGGGCAGGTTCTTCATCAGGAACTCGATGATGTTGTAGGACTGGAGGAGCTCCTTGACCCGGACGACGGTCCGGCCGAGGACGTCACAGCTGTCCGCGGTGCAAACCTCGAAGGGGACTTCGCCGTAGACCGCGTAGGGGTCGTCCTTCCGGACATCCCGGGCGACCCCCGAGGCCCGGGCCGTCGGGCCGACGGCACAGAGGGCGACGGCGTCCTCCTTCGAAAGGTAGCCGACACGGGACAAGCGGCCGACGAAGCTCGGCTCGTTGGCCCCGATCATCAGGTAGTATTCGGTCCTTTTCCTCAACGTGTCCAGGGAACCGAGGATCTTCGCCCGCTGGGCCTCGTCCACGTCCCGGCGGACGCCGCCGAGGGTGTTGATGGCGTAGTGGACGCGGTTGCCGGAGACGATCTCCAGGAGGTCCATGACGATCTCGCGGTCGCGCCAGGTGTACATGAAGAAGCTGTCGAAACCCGCCTCGTGGCCGGCGACACCGAGCCAGAGGAGGTGGCTGTGGACCCGTTCGAGCTCGGAAACGAGGTAGCGGATATACTGGCCGCGCCTGGGCGCTTCGATCTCCATGAGCTTCTCGACGCCCTGAACGAAGCAGGTGGCGTGGGAGTGGGAGCAGATCCCGCAGATGCGTTCGGTCAGGTAGATGTTCTGGATCCAGGTCTTTTCCTCGGCCAGCTTCTCCATGCCGCGGTGGTTATAGCCCAGCCGGATGTCGGCGTCCTTGATGACCTCCCCGTCCACCGTCATCCTCAGGCTGATGGGCTCCTTGAGGGCCGGGTGCTGCGGTCCTATGGGGATCGTGACCTTCATGATTTTCCTCCGGGGATCTTTTCCTCGGGCCGCTCGAACTTCCAGTCCTTCCGCAGGGGGAAGTTCTCGGCCGGCCAGTCATCGGGAAGGACGAGGGGCCGCGGGTCGGGGATGTTTTCCACGATGATGCCGAACATGTCCTGGAGCTCCCGCTCGTAGAGAATAGCGCCCGGGATAATCGGAGTGATGGAGGCGACGCGGGGGGCTGCCTTCGGGATCCGCGTCCTCACATTGAGGCAAGCGTGTTCGTTGGCGAAATGGTAGAGGAGCTCGAAGTCGTCCTTGTCGTCCACCCCGCTGATGGTCGCCAGGTAAAGGAAGCCCATGTGGTCCCGCAGGGCCGTGACCGCGGCCGCCAGGTCCCCGGGGGCGACCGTGATGAAGATGCGCCGCAGGGACGGGTTGGCGACCTCGAGGGCCTTGCCTCCCAGGAGGGTCTTGGCTTTTTCGACGATCTCGGAATCTGTCATACTTTCCTCGAGAGCTACAATTTTCCCAGAAGCTTGACGACACCGTCCATGATGGCGTCCGGGCGGGACGGACAGCCGGGGACATAGGCGTCCACCGGGATGACCTGGTCGATGCCGCCCAAGATGTTGTAGGCGCCCCGGTAGACGCAGCCGGACATGGCGCAGGCGCCGACGGCCACGACGAACTTGGGGTCCGGGACCTGTTCGTAGATGCGGAGGATCCTGTCCTTGATCTGCCGGGTCACCGGACCGGTGCAGATGATCACGTCGGCGTGCCGGGGAGTCGCCTTGAGCAGGACGCCGAACCGCTCCAGGTCGAAGCGGGGCGTCAGGGCCGCGACGATCTCGATGTCGCAGGCGTTGCAGGCCCCGGAATTGAGATGAAGGATCCACGGCGACTTGATCCTCGACCAGCGCACCAATCTATTGAGCATGTCAACTCCTTGTCACGAGGGCCATGATGGAGAGAAAGATCATGGCGAGATAGATGACCGCGAAGAACACGATCTTCCCCGACGGGACGGTGGCGATGACGAGCGCCGCCACGTGCATCATGGTGAAGAACAGGGCGATGAAGAAGAAGAGCCGGTAGCCGAACTGGATCTTGAAGCCCGGCAGGTGCTCGCCGCAGGCGTAGGTCTCAAGCTTTCCCCCGACATTCCTGGGCTTGGGCGCCATCCTCTTCCCCAGGGCGAATAACAGGAATGCAAACCCCAGGAAGATGAGGAACGCTACGGGCGGTGAGAGCAGGAATTCCAGACCTTTCATGGTTTATCCCTTCAGCTTCGCGAGTTGCCGGATGTCCAGGCTCTTGGTCTTTCGGTAGATATTGATGATCAGGGCCAGGGCGACGGCGACCATGCAGACCTCGACGACGATGTAGGTGATGACGAGGCTCTGGGCCGCCAGGACGCTCTTTTTGGCCAAGCCCGTGGCGATGAGCGCCAGGCTCACGGCCTTGCCGATGACCCCGATGCCGATGAAGAGCTTGATCAGGTTCCTCATGGTCAGGAGGCAATAGATGCCCGTGAACAGGAGGACGGCCGTGAAGAACATATACAGGAACCAGGTGCTATTCATCTTTATTGTCCCCCTTGCGGAATAGGGCCAGGACGGCGAAGACGCCGGCGAAGATGACGGCGATCTGGCCGACGAGGTCCAGGGTGCGGGCGTTCCAGAGGACCTGGCCGAAGGTCGTCCCGGCCTCTTCCGGTCCCGGCAGAGCGGGGACCTTCTGGATGAGCTTTTTCATGATGATGGCGTCGATGACGATAAAGAGGACGAAAAAGGCCGGGAAGGCGAAGGACGCGGCCTTGGATTCGGCGGTTTCACCGCCTTTGGTCAGGGCGATGGTCAGCATGAAGAGGACGGTGATGAGGCCGGCCACGACCGAGATCTCGAAGACGCCCGCGTAAGGGGCGTTCATCCGGAAGAAGATGATGCCCAGAAGCAGGCTGGCGACGGCGAGCGAGATCGCGGCCCTCAGCAAGTCTTTGAGGAGGACCGCCAGGACCGAAAAGAGCACCAAACCGACGAGCAGTAGAATTTGAAGGACCATCGTTCACATTCCCCAAGAATCGAACGCTAACCGGACTCCCTGGGACAGAGCGTCCGCCGCCGGCCGGACCCAGGTTTTTATCGTCAGAGAAAAGAATATCCCGATGCCGATGCAGAGGAGGGCCAGAATGACGTTGGAGGCCAGCATCCAGAACGGCGCCTCCTTGACGTCCTTCCAGCGTTCGTTGAGCTTGCCGAAGAAGGCCTTGCGCTGGATGAGGAGGTAGTACCAGAGGGTGAGGACACTCGCCAGGACCGCGACCACGGCGAAGCCCATGTGTCCAGCTTGGACGAGGGCGATGATGATGATGAGCTTGCTCCAGAAGCCGTTGAGCGGCGGGACCCCCGCGATGGAGAGGGAGCCGACGAGGTTCGTGGCGGCGGTCACGGGCATCCGCTTGGCGAGCCCGCCCATCTCGTCCAGGTTCCTCGTCCCGGTGGCCTGCTGGATGGAGCCGGAATTCAAGAACAGGAGACCCTTGGCCAGGGCGTGGTTGATGAGGTGGAACAGCCCGCCGGCGATCCCGAGGGGCGTCCCCAGCGCCAGGCCGAGGACGATGGTGCCGACCTGGCTGATCGAGGAGTAGGCCAGCATCCGCTTGATGTCCTTTTGGCCGAGGGCCAGGAAGGCGGCCGCGACCATGGACAGTGTCGCCAGATACATGAGGACCGCGGAGAGCGCCGGGGTCAGGCCGAAGATGTTGAAGAAGATCCGGGTGAGGGCGTAAACACCCGAGACCTTGATCAGGAGGCCGGACAGCATGGCCGATATGGGCGCCGGGGCCGACGGGTGGGCGTCGGGCAGCCAGGCGTGGAAGGGCATGAGGGCCGCCTTCAGGCCGAAGCCCATGATGAACAGGGCCGCGCAGAAGCCGACCACGTATTTCGTATCCAGGTCCTGGAGCCCGCGGGCCACGGCCGGGAAGCTCAGGCTTCCGGTGACGCCGAAGATGACGGCGATCGCGATGACGATGAAGGCCGAGGCGACGACCGAAAGCATGAGATACTTGAAGGCCGCCTCGAGCTCGTCGGATTCGAGCCCGAAGGCGACGAGGGCGTAGGAGGCCACGGCCGCCACTTCGAGGAAGAGGTAGACATTGAACAGGTCGGTCGAGAGGACCAGGCCGTTCATCCCGGCGACCATGATCAGGAAGAGGGCCCAGTAGTTGGCCTTGGACCCATAATGTTCCATGTAGTCGATCGAAAAGATGCCGACGCAAAGCCCGACGAGGGACACCGCGAAGAGCATGAGCAGGCTGAAGCCGTCGAGGGCCAGGCGGAGGTTGACGGGCTCCCCGAGCCAGGAGAACTGCTGGACGAACGGGCCGGTCGCGGCCAGCTGTTTTCCCAAAAGGACCGACTCGACGAGGAGGAAAAGAAGGACGGCGTTGGCCAGCGCGTCCGGCAGGACCCTTTTCGAAACCTTCCCCAGAAGCGGCAGGACTCCGGCGACCACGAGCGGCAAAGCGATGAAGAGAAAAATCAACGGTCCTCTCCTCTATTTCAAAAGTAACGTGATGATCGAAGCCGCGACGACGAGCCCTCCGATCGACCAGGCCAGGTAGTTGGCGTACTGGCCGTTGTGGGCCTTGCTCAGGATGCCGGTGAAGCGCCGCCCCGCCGCCGTCACGATCTTTTCGAAGAAGAAATCGATGGGCCTGTCGAACGCCTTGAACAGGACGAAGGATAGGCCCTTCAGGAACTTGACGCCCTGCTCGTAGAGGTCGAAGACGCGGGCTTCGGCCAGGTCGTAGGTCTGCCGGAGCCCGGGGAACTTGTGGACGGGCTCGGAAGCCAGGAACGGCTTCTTTCCGCCCTTCTTCCAGCCGTAGGCGTGGAGACCGAAAGCGATGAGCAGGCAGAGGATGGAGATCCCGGCCACCGGGTTAAAGACGCTCAGGGCGTGGGTCGTGAAGTCGATGGACTCGCCGGCCTCGACGCGTCCCTCGAGGATGGGCTGGATGAAGTTCGCCAGGGGGAGCTTGTTGAAGACCCCGAATGCGATGCTCAGGAGGGCCAGGACGAGGATGGGGATGACGATGGGAGCGGGGCTTTCCTTCACGGAGGCCACTTCCTTGGAGCGTTCGCCGAAGAACACGGAGTGGCCGGCCTTGAGGAAGGAGGCGAAGGTGAAGATGGCCCCGACCCAGGCGGCGATGGCGAAGACGATATAGCCGGATTCCAGGGCGCCGTGGAAGACCATTTCCTTGGAAATGAAGCCGTTCAGGGGCCAGACGCCCGAAATGGCCAGGGCGCAGACGGTGAAGCCCGCCGCCGTCAGGGGCATTTCCCGGGCCAGGCCGCCGAGCTTCTTGAGCTCGGTCGTGCCGGTGCGGTGCTCGACCGAGCCCGCACTCAGGAAGAGGCCGCATTTGTATATGGCGTTGTTGATCATGTGGAAGATCCCGCCGGCGATGCCGATCGGGATGGCCGTCCCGACGCCCAGGATCATGTAGCCGACCTGGCTGACCGCGTGGTAGGAGAGCAGGCGCTTGAGGTCCTTCTGGACGAGGGCCATCATGACCGCCAGGACGATCGTCGCCGCCCCGATGATCATGAGGAGGAGGGACAGGCCGCTCCCCTTCTCGAGCTTGAAGAGGTCGAGGGTGATCCGGGCCAGGAAGTAGATGCCCAGGAGCTTCTCAAAGGCGGCCGGCATAAAGGCCATGAAGGTGACCGGGGCGTCGACGCCGGCGTCCGGGATCCAGGTGTGGAAGGGCATGGCCCCGGCCTTGCCGATGGCGCCGACGATCATCATGATGAAGGCGAGGACGGCGATCCCCTCGGGCCTGATCGAGACGGCCGACATCTTAAGGGTGCCGGAGATGGACCAGATGATGCCGATCCCCAGGATCATGCAGAAGTCGCAGAAGCCGCTGATGATGAAGGCCTTGACGGCGGTCCGGTTGGAGGTCCCCTTGCCGCCGATGGTGATCAGGCCGTACATCGTGACCAGAAGGCCTTCCCAGAAGAAGACCAGGGGCACGAAGTTGTCGGCCAGGACGGCGCCGTTGGCCATGGCCGCGGCCAGGAAGACGTAAGCGTAATACTCCCGGACGCGCGGGTCGTCCTTCATCTTCACCGTCGAAAAGAGGACGATGAGGAAGAGGATGCCCGCGAGGGCGAGCAGGATGAAGCTCGAGAAGTGATAGAGCCTCAGGTCGAAGTCGATGCCCATGCCGAGCCAGGGAACGCTCAGCTCCAGGTTCTTCACGAAGAAGAAGACGAACCCGTAGGCGACCAGGACGGCCGCGCCGGCGGTCGCCAGGACCTCGCGGACGAGCTTGACGCGCGAAGGGAGGGCCAGGAAGAACGCCGCCAGCAGGGCGGGCAGGAGAATGGGCAGATAAAGCAGGTTGGGTGTCATTTGAGCCACCAGCTGATGTTGGATGTCGCGACGTTGATGAGCTTCATGGGATAGGAGACCAGGAGGCCGGCCGCGAAGGACAGGAAGGCCAGGACGGCCACGACGGCGACCATGGACCTCGTCCTCTCGGGCGCCGGCTCCTTGAGGTCTCCCAGGAAGACCTGAGTGAAGACCTTCAAAAGGTAGAACATGGTCAGGACGGCCGTGAACAGGGCCGTGGCCGCGAGCCATATCCGGCCGGCGTTCAGGGTCCCCATGATGACCAGGAACTTGGAGAAGAAGCCGCCGAAGGGCGGGATGCCGATGACGGAAAAGGCGCAGACGAGGAACGAAACCGCCGTCACGGGCATGGTCTTGATCAGGCCGCCCATCTCCCGGATGTCACTCTTGTGCGTGGCGTGGATGACGATGCCGGCGCAGAGGAAGAGACCGGCCTTGGCCAGCCCGTGCATCAGGATGAAGAGGAGAGAGCCCGAGATGCCGGCTTGATTGGCCATGCTGAAGCCGAGGAAGATATAACCGATCTGGCTGACCGTGGAGTAGGCCAGGACCCGCTTGAAGTCGGTCTCGACGGTCGCGGCCCCGGCCGCGATCAGGCTGGAAACGACGACCACGACGGGGATGATCTGCTGCCAGACATCGGGGATCTGGTAGGCGTAAAGAAAGAGACGCGCGTAGGCGTAGACGCCGATCTTGACCAGGACGGCGGCGTGGAGCAGGGCCGTGACGGTGGTCGGCGCGACGCCGGCGTCGGGGAGCCAGGTGTGGAGCGGGACCGTGGCCGACTTGGAGAACATGCCGAAGAGGATGAGGAGAACCGCGCTCCCGGAGATGAGTGTCCCGCGCATCGCCGTGAGGTCGAAGGACCCCGTCTGGTTGTAGATCAGGATGAAGCCCAGGAGCATGACCACGGCGCCGAAGAAGGTGACGAGAAAGGCCTTGTCGGCTCTGCGGACGTGTTCTTTGACCCGGAAGAAGCCGATGAGCCGCCAACAGCAGATGGCGATGATCTCCCAGAAGAGGTACATGAAGATCATGTTGCCCGAATACACCAGCCCCATCATGGACCCGATGAAGAGCACGACCATCAGGTAGTACTCGTTCTGGTTCTCCTCGCGGCGGATGTAGCCCAGGGAATAGACGATGATGAGGAAACCGATCGACGAGGACACGATGGACATGAAGATCGACAGAGGATCGATGATAAGGATGAAGTCCAGTCCCATGACGAGGCCCCGCCTGAAGACAAGCTCGCCCCCGCCCACGGCGAACGGGATGAGGGTCATGGGAAGCACGACCGTGACCGCCCCGAGCAGGACGGACCACAGGGAACGGAAGGTCTTGGAGACCAGGCTTGCCAGGGGTATCGTCAGTGAACCCAGGATCGGGACAAGAACCGTTAGGAGGGTGATGGTCTCGATTTTCATGAGACACGTAATATATTGGCCCACCCCCGCAAAGTCAAGAATTTCTTCAGCCCCGTCCTCAGGCTTTTCTCATCATTTTCACGGGGATTTAAGTTGATTTTTCCTCAATAATATAGGATATTTGGCGCATCATAGAAAAAAAGGAAAGCGATATGACCCTGGAAATTCGCGAAGTCAAGGACAAGAAAGATCTTCGGACATTCATCCACCTTCCGGAAAAGGTCCACGCGGACCATCCGAAATGGGTTCCCCCGATCCTCATGGACGACTGGAATTATTTCCGCAAGGACAAGAACAAGGCGTTCGGATATTGCGACACGCTGCTCCTCGTCGCCTTCCGGGGAACGGAATGCGTCGGCCGGGTCATGGGGATCATCAACGCCCGGTACAACGAATACCGGAACGAAAAGACGGCCCGCTTCGGCTTCCTGGAGACGCGGGAGGACCCGGGGGTCGTTCATGCCCTTCTCAGCCGGATCGAAGAGTGGGCGCGGGCCAAGGGGATGACCCGGGTCGTCGGCCCTTACGGCTTTTCGGACCAGGACCCCGAGGGATTCATGATCGAGGGCTTTGAGCATGGGGTGACCATCGCCAGCTATTACAATTTCGAATGGATGCCGAAGCTCGTGGAGGCGGAGGGTTACGGCAAGGACATCGACTACTTCGTCTACAAGATCGACATCCCCAAGGAGATACCCGAATTCTACAAGAAGATCTACGAACGGGCCCAGAAAAAGGGCAACTTCGAGGTCGTCGGGTTTACGAGCAAGAAGCAGCTCAAGCCCTGGATCCGGCCCATCCTGTCCCTGATGAACGAATGCTACATGCAGAACAACATCTACGGCTACGCGCCCCTTGACGAGAAGGAGATGGACGACCTGGCCAAGAAGTATATGCCCGTCCTCGATCCCCGCTTCATCAAGATCGTCCGGAAGGACGGGGAGGCCGTGGCCTTCGTCATCGGGATGCCGGACATGACCGCGGGCATCCGCAAGGCCCGGGGCCGGCTCTTTCCCTTCGGGATCCTGTACATCCTCCGGGCGGCCAAGAAGACCAAGCAGCTTGACCTTATGCTCGGCGCTGTCAAGGACAAGTACCGCGGCCAGGGCCTGGACGTGATGATGGGGGTCAAGATGCTCGGATCCGCCCTGAAAGCCGGCTACGAGTACATGGACACCCACCACGAGATGGAGACCAACCTCAAGGTCCGGGGCGAGATGGAGCGCATGGGCGGCCAGATCTACAAGAAATACCGCGTCTTCCAGAAGGCCTTGTAAGGAGGCCGGATCGCCGTCGAAAAATCCCCCGGCCCTAGTCTGTAACGGTCGACCCTGTCGCCCGCCCCAGGTCTGGAAACCGCGAAACGGCATAGAGCGGGTAGTTGCAGACTCCCCCGTCCTTCTTGAAGTTCATCGTTGTCGCGCGGGAGAGAATGTGCGGCGCGAATTTCTCGGCATAGACCGTCAAGCTTTTTTTCTTGGGACTCGCTCCCGCCTTGACTTCCAGGGGATAGACGGCGTCGTCCCTCCCGACGATGAAATCCACTTCGGCCTGGCTTGCGCTCGTCCAATAATAGAGCTCACGGCAGCCGTATGCGACCAGCTCCTGGGCCACATAGTTTTCGGCGAACGCACCGCTGTATTCCGAGAACAGGCGGTCGCCTTCCACGATCGTCCTCTCGGTGAGGCCCAACCGCGTGCCGAGGAGTCCGACGTCGAGAAGGTAGATCTTGAACGCGTCGTCCTCGCGGTAGCCGGAAAGCGGCAGTTTGGGGCATTTGATGTTGTGGCATTTTAGGACCAGCCCGGCGTCGGCAAGCCATTGGAGAGATTCGGTGTAATCCCGCGCCCTTGCGTGCTTGGCGACATCCGCATAACGGAACTTTTTGTTCTCCTTGGCCAATTGCCCGGGCACGGCGTCCCAGATCCGGCCGAGGCGGACCGCCTCGGTCTTGGTCGTGTGCTTGGCGAAATCGTGGATGTGCGCTTCCAGGATCCCGTCCTGGACGCGCCGGACGCGCTTCAGGTCTCGGCTTTCGGTGTATAGGGCCACGGCCTCCGGCATTCCCCCGACATAATAATAGAGCCTGAGGTCGTGGAGGAGGGCCTGATGAAACGCCGATTCCAACGGATCGAATGCGGAGCGGGATTCGATGATCTTTCGAAGACCTGAATGTCCCGTGGCTTCTAGGAATTCCCCGAAGGACATCGGGTGGAGATCCAGGAACGCGACCTTGCCGACGGGAAACGCCGTCGACTTTCCGACCTTCAGCCCCAGAAGGGAGCCGGCCGCCGCGACGTGATGCTCGGGAGCCTGCTCCTGGAAATATTTCAAACTGTTCAGCGCTTCCGGACAGTTCTGTATCTCGTCGAATAAGAGCAACGAACGACCGGGAACAATGGCCTTTTCCGAATAAAGCGACAGGCTTTGGACGATGAGGGCGGGATCGAGCTTGCCATGAAAGAACCCCGCCAGGCCCGGATCCTGCTCAAAATTGAAATAAGCGGTGTCTTTGTATTCCCGACGGCCGAATTCTTTCAGGAGATATGTCTTCCCCACCTGGCGGGCCCCGCGCAGGATGAGCGGTTTTCGTGCCGGGAGGTTTTTCCAGGCCAAAAGGTTGCCGTAGAGATCTCTTTTCACGTCCTAAGAATATAGAAAAACGTGAAAAATATCAATTTATTCGTATGAAAAACGTGAAAAAAAGAAAAATATTCGTGCCAAAAATGTGAAATTGACCAAATGAACCGGCGAGACCGCAAGGATTCGATACTTTTTTCGTTGACATCAATCCGCGGACTTGATAATAATCCGGTTCAAGGGAGATGGGGACATGCGACATGAAACCGATCCGCAGAGCTTTGGAAGAGTCGAGGATAAGCGTGCGTAACTTCCTGATCACGGCGGTCACGATCTTGGGCGGCCGGGCACGAACGCATTCGGGGAGAATGGTTTCCCTCGTTAGGTCATTATCGGCGTTGGGCTTTCCAGCCCTAGTGATCTACATCGGGCTTGGAATCGGATGTAAAAAGGACACACCCATTACTCCTCCAGGGCCAGTAACCTTGCAATTCGATGTCTACAACCATACCAAAGGCTACAGGAGCCAGTTCTCCAAAACAGTGATGAGCGGAGACTCATTAATAATAAAAGTAAACGAGTTAGGAGTTAGCGATGTAGACTCGCAAAGAACAGCCATCAAGGAAGACAACTTCGGAAACCATGTTATTTTCAGCAACACAGGAGAAGCTGCATTCACAGCGCCAAGACAAAACATGAATTATGACGTTATACTTTTCAATTCCACAAACAATGCTCCTTACGAATGGATGGACAGCCAGTTTTCAGGCCTGTTCAATAATATATGTAATTATACTGTTTACAGGAAAGACTTTGACGGTCAGACAGGGCCTGAGGATGTTTGGGCGAATGTTTTTGACCAGCTAAACGCAGCACTTGACCTGGGCTTTGTGAAATGGGGAAGCATTAACAGGCAGCCAAACGGGACTAGCGGCGACTTCAGCTATGGCTACGGTGATTCACACGGCGCTTCTGGTTGGCATGCAGGAAGCTTTATAACAGTTAATGCAAAAATAAATCCTAACAACTATGTTGGTACTGGCTTGGCCGAGGCTTTTGAAAACATCTGCTGCGTGGATGATATAGGAGACCATCCGACAGCTGGAATCATAGCACCTGATGGAGTGCTTAATCCTGTTGGCAAGGACTTGTTCGCTTATACTTTTGCCAAGGACGACGCAAAGTAGAGCGTCGGCTCATCGCGTGTGACTCTACGTCGGAACGCCCCGACCCTAAGGTCTCCCTCCAGAGAATCTACTGGTAGAACAGGGTTTCGGGGAGCTCGGCCGGCGTCAAAGCCGTGATATTATCGTCGATCTTCCGGCTGCGCCTGCCGGTGAAGACGACGAACCCCTTCCTGGCCTTTATGGGGTAGGCCTTGAGGAAATATTCCAGATGGCGCGTCGAGCCGGGCTTGATGTTCTCGCCCCACTTGACCTCGACGGGGATCCAGGCGTCCCCGTGCTCGATGACCCAATCGATCTCCCTCCCGCCGTAGTCCCGCCAGTAGAAGAGGCGGCCCCGCGTTCCCGAGCTTCGCAGGAACCGTAGGATCGTCAGCCCGATCCATTGCTCGAAGAGCCGACCCCAGGATTCGGCGGGAAGGTCCGCAGGACCCAGGACCTCGGCCGCGGCGTTCAGGACGCCGGTGTCGAAAAACAGGAACTTGGAGGCTTTCCGGACCTTCCCCCTCTCTCCGGCCGGGATCAGGGGTTCGATCCTCTCCGCGACGAGACAGTCCTCGAGGATCTGGTAGTATTCGGATATCGTCGTGTGCGGGATGCCGATGTCCTGCGACATGGCCCGGAAGCTCACCAGCCGGCCCGATTCGCCGGCGGCGAGCTTCAGGAACCTGGAAAAGATCCCCATTTTCCTCACGAGGGATTCGGCCCGGATCTCCTCCTCGAGATAGGTCGTCACATAGGAATAGAGCCATTCTTCAGCCGCTTTCCGGCGGCCATCGAGGATCATGGTCAGAGGCTTGGGCAGTTCGCCGTATTTCAGGATGTCCTCGAGGCCTCGGGGGGCATCCCATTTCATGAGGTTCCTGTACTCCTGGATGCTGAGCGGGTCCATTCGGTAGCTCAAGACCCTTCCGGGCAGGAGGTTCGCGTTGGCCCGCCTCAATTTCCTCGCCGAGGATCCCGTCAGCGCGAAGACCGTGTTGTGCCGGTCGATCATCACCTGGACGTTATCCAGGAGGTCGGGGATCTTCTGGACCTCGTCGATGAAGACGAAGTCCGTCCCGGCGGCTTCGGCTTCGCGGATGATAAGCGAGGGGTCCCTTTCGAACTTGAGCCGCTCCCTCGTTTCCATGAGGTTCAGTGCCAAATGGGGGATCGAGCGGAACACGTCGCTGACGATGGTCGTTTTTCCCGTCTGCCGGGGCCCTAAAAGAAAGATCGAAGTCCGGTTCTTCAGCGCCTCCTCCAAGAGGGGCTTTAAAATTCGCGCTACCATGCCCTCCATATTAGTCGAATATGGAGGGTTTGTCAACCAATATTAATCCTATAAACTGTAAATATTCATTCATTATTATGAGTATATCTGGATTGGCTTGGAAGAGGCTTTTGAAAACATCTGCAATGTGGATAATAATGGTCACGGCATTTAATAATTCAACATGGGGCATGGTCGCCCAAATCCAGGGCAAAAGCCCCAAATGATTGGCAGAAAAGCTACCCGGACGCTGGTTTCGAGGCCGTGTCGCGGGGGAATTGGACGGGGTATCTGGAAGATAAGATCAGCGCTTGATCCGTCCGCGCGCTCCTCGGCCGGATCGCTAGGATGAAATCGATGACGTCGTGCGGCGGCCCGCACTCGATCATCCTAGGGCTCCGTCCCCTTTTGCATCAGGTCCAAGTATTTTTTATAGGCGTACAGCCGATTCCTTTTCCGTCCTGTGATTTCTCTGATGATCTCCGCTTTCTGCAGAGCCTCTAAAGCCGCTGCTATCGTCGGCGGCGACAATTTCGTCACTTTGGAAAGAAACGGGATATTGGCGATCGGCCGACTCTGAAAGGCCTGGTGGATGCGAAGAGCAGAGCCGGCTTTGCGGCCCAAATCCCGGATGACCTGCCGGTCACTATTGCAGAAATCATTTAAGCGCCGCGCTGTCGTAACGGCGCCCTCGGCCATTTCCCTGATCCCCACGACAAAAAAGCGAAGCCACGCTTCCCAATCCCCGTCCGTTCGAACGTTCATGAGCAGGTCGAAATACTGGGACCTGTGTTGTTTGAAGTAAAGGCTGAGATAAAGAAGCGGGTGGCGAAGAACCCCTTCATGGCAGAGGAGGAGCGTGATCAAGAGCCGGCCGATCCTCCCGTTGCCGTCGAGAAAAGGATGGATCGTCTCGAATTGGACGTGCATGAGAGCGGCCTTGATCAAAACCGTTGTTTTTTCCGGAATGTCGTGCAGGAACTTTTCCAATTCTCCCATCGTGTCGGCAACGCATTCCGGAGGCGGCGGCACATAAAGCGCGTTTCCGGGACGCGTCCCCTGGATCCAGTTCTGGGAGCGCCGGAACTCGCCCGGGTCTTTATCGCGGCCGCGCCCTTTTGAGAGCAGAATCTTATGGACTTCCCGGATCAGTCGGTTCGACAGCGGAAAATCTTCCTTAAGTCTCATAATGCCGTGGTTTATCGCCGCGACGTAGTTGGAAACTTCGATGACATCCTCGAGCGGCACACCCGGCGCTTCTTCCAACTCGAATAAGAGAAGGTCGGAAAGAGAAGACTTCGTCCCCTCGATCTGCGAGGAGAGCACCGCCTCTTTTCTGACGTACATGTAGAGGAAAAGATCGATATCCGGGAGCAAGGTCGCTACGCTGTCCAATCGCCCGAGAGAGATGAGCGCCTGATCGAGCTCTTCTCGGAGAGCAGGATTGATCGAAAGAGGAGGACTCGGCGGGAGCGGAAAAGGCACAAAAGATCGAACTTCCTCGTCCCCGTATTTTATAACGATGTATTCCCCTGTCAGGCCACGGTTCATAGCATTCCCTCTTAGCTTCAGGCTAATTAAGGTTTCTTTAATTAGCCTGAAGCTAGTTAAAGGATAACGCCTTTTCCTTTAATAAGCAAGAAATATTATGCGGAGTCAAAGCCCTCCTCGACGTGACCTGCTGATCAAGAACGCCTATTCCTTGAACACGATGGCCTCGAAGGAATAGATTTTCGCACCTTTCTTCCAGGCGTCCGGCGGAAGCCCGGCTTTAAGACAGGCCTGCGCCAGAAACTCCTCCCGGTCCCAGCCATTCTCGACCGGCACTTGGGGAAGCAGGAGCCCTTTTCGGCCGTTCCTTTCGATGACAAGGCCGTGCTTTCCGACGAGGATGAGCGAAGGGAAGGCCACTTCTTCCAGGGGCGTGAGAACCGAGATCTCGTATTCCAGGCCGTTGAGCTCGGCGGCCGAGACGGGCTCGAACCTCGCGTCCCGGACCGCCGCGTAGATGGCGGCCTGGATGATGGTCACGTCGAGGGGCGCGACGGGCTCGATGTAGCCGATACAGCCCCGCAGACGCCCCCGTTCCTTCAGCGTCACGAAGGCCCCCTTGTTCGTCGCGAACTCCGGGTTCGTCGCCGGGGACTCGATGACCCGGTTCTCGCGGACGTAAGTTTCGACGGCCGACCGGGCCAGCGCGAGAAGCTCCTTCTTTTCCGAACCCGTCAGCTCGAAAGAAGGCGCGACCGTTTCCCCGCCGGCAACGAGGGCCGCGGAGACATAGCCGACCACCCGCGAGACGTCGCCGCCCGCCTCCGCCGAGTCCGCGTATTTCAAGACTTCGGCCCGGGCCGGTCCGTGTTTCCCGGCATAGAGGATGGCCGCGGCCACGGGTGAGCCGCCGCAGAGGATGTTCTCCCCCGCCTCCATCTTTCCCTCGATCTCGTCGGCCTTGAGGGCCTTGATAAGTTCGATCGTCTTTGCGTCGGCGGCGTTGGCCTTGTCCTTCGCGAGGAAGTGGGACATGTCCGTCGAGGCGACGACCAGGACCTTCTTCCCGGCGCAGGCCGAGTCCAGGGCGGAGGCGAGGGCCTTGACCGTCCGCGTCTCCGGATGGCCCATCACCACGGGAACGATCTTCGCTCCGGGAAGGACGGTTTGAACGAAGGGGACCTGGACCTCAACGGAGTGCTCCTCTTCGTGTGCCTCCGGGACAAATTTGAAGCCGGATCGCTTCATGAGCTCTGCGGCCAGCGCTTCGTCCACCGCGGCCGTTCCCAGCGGCGTCCGGAAACCGCCTTTGGGATAGATGGAGCAGCCCTTGAAACCGAACCGGTGGGAAGGTCCGATGATGACCACGGTGTCATAGGGCTTGCCCTTGACGAGACTGTAGGCGTACGCCGCCGTTTGACCGGAATAAACGTAACTCGCGTGAGGGACGATCAGGGCCTTGATCTCTCCCCGGATTTCGGGCCGGGGAGGAACACTCCGGAAGAATTGGTCGATCCGGGCGGCAAGCTGTCCGGCGTCGCGGTCGTAGAATTGCCCGGCCCATACGGCCTCGCGGACTTCTTGTCCGAAGGCGGCGCAAACCAGCAACAGACACCCTCCGATCAATCCCCAACAACGGTTTTTCATGTCTTTGCCTCTTCCCTAAAATATACATTCGGCCGCGCCGGAAGTCCAGTGTGAGTCATTCTTGACATACAAGAGGCTTAGCGGTATATTTCCAGCGTGGTTGGGACGGGGACTTGACTAAAAAGAAAGCCGCACACAATCCTATTGTGAGCGGCATCTCCACGCCCCCCCCCGACCAGCACGTCGCGCCGGCCCCTCCTGCCCCCCCGACGCCCGCCAAGCCCGTCCGCATCCTGATCTTGGAAGACGATCCGGCCCACGTCGAGGCCGTTCGGCGGGCTTTCCTTGATTCCGGCATGAAGGCCGTGGTCCATTTAGCCCGAAATCTGCGGGATTACCGGGCGCTCGCCGCCGCGCACCCCCCGGATATCGCCATTGTCGATCTCCACTTGCCGGACGGGAACGCCACGGACATTCTGACGTCGCCGGCGGAGGCCGGGCCGTTCCCCATACTGATCATGAGCGGTTACGGCGACGAGCGGATCGCGGTGGAGGCGATGAAGGCGGGCGCGATCGATTATTTCGAGAAGTCCTTCGGGACTTTCGCCGCCATCCCCCGCGCCGTCGAGAGTTCCCTTCGGGCGTGGAACGTTCTCCAGGAGCGCAAGCGGGCGGAGGAGCAACTGCGGGAGTCGGAAGAAAAGTACAGGGTGCTTTTTGAAGGAAGCACGCATGGCATACTGGCAACCGATATTGAAACGAGACGGTTTGTATTTGCCAATCCATCCATGTGCCGGATGCTCGGATATTCAGCGGCAGAGTTGCTGAAGTTGGGTGTTGCGGACATTCACCCAAAGGACGCACTGGCCCATGTCATGACAGGGATGAAGACCCAGATACGAGAAGGCAAGTCGCTGGAGACCGGGATTCCATGCCTGCGGAAAGACGGTACAGTGTTCTTTGCTGACATCGGCGGCGCTAACACCATCGTTAATGGGCGGAGATGTGCCGTGGGCTTCTTCTCGGATGTGACCGAGCGCAGGTGCGCCGAGGAGGCGCTTCGCGAGAGCGAACTCCGCTACCGGGCGCTTTTTGAAAACATGCAGGAGGGGTTCGCGTATTGCCGGATGCTCTATGACGAGCAGGAGCGCCCCGGGGGCCTTGTCTTTCTCGACGTCAACCGTGCCTTCGAGCTTCTCACGGGATTGAAAAATGTGGTGGGAAAACCTTTCTCCGAAGTCGTTCCGGGGATCGGAGAGTCAAGCCCGGAGTTGTTCGAGAGCTACGGCCGGGTCGCATCGACCGGCAAGCCCGAAAAACATGAAATTTATTTCGAGCCATTGAAGCAGTGGCTGTCCATCTCGCTCTATATTCCGATCAAGGGATACTTCGCCGCCGTTTTCGAAAACATCACCGGGCGCAAGCGGAGAGTCGAACTCCTGCGGAAGCAGCGCCTCAAGCTCCGGGCCTCCGCGAAGGACCTGAAAGCTTTCTCCCAGCGGCTGATCCAGGTTCGCGAGCAGGAGCGCCGGAACCTCTCCTACCTCCTCCACCACGAGGCCGGAACCCTGGCGTTCCTCCTGCGGCGGCAGCTCACCGGAGCCTTGCCCGACATCCGGGCCCGCCGGTCGGGCCCGGCCCTCGGGGCTCTCGCCGAAGGCGTCTCTCTCCTCGACCGCCACATCGCGGCCCTCAAGAAATACGCCGGGGACCTGCGGCCGCCCGACCTCGACGGGCTGGGCCTTGTGAAAGCCGTGAAGTATTTATATGCCGACGCGTCCGAAAAAGCGGGCTTGCGCCTCTCGTTCCAATTCCGCACGAACCGCCATCGCTTCGACACCACGGCCTCGATCATCGTCTACCGGGTGGCCCAGGAGGCGCTGAACAACGTCCTGGCCCACGGCGCCGCGACCTTCGTCTCTCTCAGCCTGGCCGTCCGCGACGGCTTGATCCGGCTCCTCGTTCGCGACGACGGGAAGGGGTTCCATCCGGACCGCGCCTTGAAGGCCGACCGGAAGTCGATGGGCCTCCGGAGCATGAAGGAAATGGCCGAGATCCTCGGCGGCCGGGTCGACGTCCGGAGCGCCCCGGGCAAGGGAACCTCCATCGCCCTCACCCTCCCGGCCCGCCCCGCGGCGGCCAAACGCCCCTCTCCCTCTGCCTCCCCCACTCCCATTCCCCGTCCCCGCCGTCCCAATTCCCAATAGTTGAAATTTCGGGGCGAAATACCCACTTGTGGGTATTTACATAAAGCCCGCCCCGTAATATAGGATTAGGAACGCATACGCCTATGAGCAAGGGGGACAGTCTTCCATGAGCATCCGGGTCGTCCTGGCCGATGACCATCCCGTCGTCCGGGCGGGCCTCAGGTCGGTCATCGAGAAAAGCGGCCGGGAGATCGTCGTCGTCCGCGAGGCGGCCGACGGCAACGAGGTCCTGCGGATCGCCGAGAAAAGCGGCGTCGACGTCTTCCTCCTCGATATCGAGATGCCGTTTCTCAACGGCCTCGAGACGGCCGAGCGCCTGATCAAGAAAGACCCCAAAGCGAAAGTCATCATCCTCAGCCTTCACGACGCCCGGATCTACGTCGACCGGGCGGTGCGGGCGGGCGTCAAGGGCTATATCCTCAAGGAAAGCGCCACCGAGGACGTCATCCAGGCCATCGAAGAGGTCCACCGGGGGAATTTCTTCATGAGCCCGGCCATCTCCAAGTATATCGTGGACGGGTTCCTGGGCAGGGTCACCGCCAAGAAGACCAAGCCCGCGGGCGACGGCCTGACCAACCGGGAGCGGGAGATCCTCCAGCTCATCGGCGAAGGCCTGACCAGTAAGGAGATCGCCCAGCGCCTGAACCTCTTCCTGAACACCGTCCAGGTCCACCGCCGCAACCTGATGTCGAAGCTGGCCATCCACAAGCAATCCGACCTCATCCGCTACGCCATCAAGGAAGGCATCGCCAAGGGCTGAGGCCGATTTCCCTGACCCCATTCATCAGCATGGTTTGTCAAGAATGTTCCCCTTGACTTATTTGCATGACCATCTATAGCGGATGGGCCAGAGATTCTGAGGATTGCGGCTCAAACGGGTTTGACGGCCTACGATGCCGCCTATATCGCGCTGGCAAGGCGCGAGAAGGCCGATCTGCTCACCAACGATGCCCTCCTCTCTCAAGCCGCCGAAAAAATTCCCTGATTCCCGATCCCCCGTTCCTGTCAAGCCCTGACCCCATAGTAATCCATCCAGGTCGAATAAAGTCGAAGCCGGCCATCCACAAACAAGCCAACCTGACCTAAAGCCCCTTATGAAAGGCCATTATATAATAATAGTTGACTCCTGAACAAGGCCATAATACAATAATCCCGCCATGGAAAACAAAAAAGCCGCTTTCAAGCTCCTCATCAGGGAATTCCATGAATCCAGGTTTCCGGACGTCATAAAACGGGACCTCGACATCCCGACCGGAGACGCGATCCCGCCGCGCAAGGCCATAACGATCACGGGCCCGCGCCGGTCCGGCAAAACCTTCTTTTTCTATCAGGTCATGCACGATCTGGAAAAGGCGATCGGGCGGGAAAAGATCCTGTTCATCAATTTCGAGGACGACCGGATCCTTCCCCTATCCGTGAAAGACCTGGACGGCCTCATGGAAGCCTATTTCGAGCTTTATCCGGAGAACAAGGACCGGAAGATCGGCCTCTTTTTCGATGAGATCCAGAACGTCCCGGGCTGGGAGACCTTCGTTCGCCGCGTGCTCGACAAGGAAAACGCCTGGATCCACGTCACGGGGTCTTCGGCGAAGCTCCTCGGCCGGGAGCTTTCTACGGCCCTCCGGGGCCGGACGCTGTCCTATCCCCTGCACCCCCTGAGCTTTCGCGAATTCCTGAGGTTCCGGGGCGTCGAAGCGGGGCCCGGGTTTGAGCACGGCAAGGAGCGCTTCGCCGTCAAAAAACTCCTCGGCGAATTCCTTGTTCACGGGGGATTCCCCGAGGTCGTACTGGCCCCGGAGAACCTTCGGGCTAAGATCCTCCGAGAGTATTTTGAGCTCATGATCTACAGGGACCTCGTAGAGCGCTACGGAGTCCGCAACGTCGCTTTCCTGAAAATGCTCATGAAATACCTCATCGCCAACGTCTCGAACGCGTTCTCCATCCATTCCTACCATAAGGCGATCCGTTCGGAAATGCCGGTCTCCCGCGACACGGTCATGGAATATCTCGGCTACCTTGAAGAAGTCGAGCTCGTCTCGCTCCTACCCGTCTTTTCCTATTCCCTGAAAACCCAGCAGGTCAATCCCAGAAAGGTCTATACGCTGGACAACGGGTTGAGGAACGCGGTTTCCTTCCGCTTTTCCCCGGACGAGGGCAGGCTCGCGGAAAACTTGGTCCACGGCCAGTTGCGCCGCGCCGGGACGGAATGCTATTACAGCAGGGGAAAGCGCGAGGTCGATTTCGTCGTCCCCCGTCAGGATCGCGTTCTCGGGATCAATGTCACGTTCGGTGACGAGGTCGCCGGCCGGGAGGTCGAGGGGCTCAAAGAACTTCAAAGAGCCGAGGGGAAGCGCCCCGCCGATCTGGTGATCATCACCAAAGATACATCCAAGATCGAAGGCGGGATCAGATACGTTCCCCTATGGAAGTGGCTCTTGGAGGAGGGGTCCTGATCCCCCCTTTTGACATATTGACGATTCAATCGTATATTAGCCGCATGGCCCCGTGGCCACGTACACCCCTATCTGATCCGCGATGCCGGATATTATCCCATCGTCATCCTCACCGGACCGCGTCAATCCGGGAAAACGACTCCAGCCAAAGCCGCCTTTCCCGACTATGAATATGTTTCTCTCGAGGATACCGAGACTCGAGCCTTCGCCCAGGAGGATCCCAAAGGCTTTTTCGCCCGGCATCCCGGTCAACGGCATTGCCGTCCGGCCCTGGTTCTCGATCTAGGCGGGTAAGGCCCCCCTAGTAATCCATCCAGGTCGAATAAAAAGGCCTGACCGGCGAGCTGGATGCGCCCACCGAGCGGACCGTGCTGATCATCTCGAGAGCCGATAACATGCGCGTCGGTATCAGCGCTTTGCCGATCATTCCTAGCTTGACGGGCGGCGCGGAAGCTGAGGCCGGTGATTACGAGATCTACCTCAGTTGGCTCGCCGAATTCCTGCTCCATATTTGGCCCCTCATGAAAGGCCATTATAAACCGGAAAAATCGGGAAAAGCAGCGACAGAAATTAATTTCTGAACAGCCTTTAGCCCTTTGCGCTCAACGATCCACGAGGTCCGCTCAACGAACTCGCGAACTATGTTTCAAAACATTATGTTTTACTGTATAATCAATCATCATGAAATTTATTGATCGTCAAACCGAGCTGCGGCAGCTATTGCGCTTGTCAGGGGCGAAATCCGGTGGATTGGCTGTTGTGTGGGGGCGCCGGCGGGTGGGGAAAACGCGGTTATTGCTGGAATGGTCAAAAAGAGAAAACGGACTATATCTTGTCGGTGACGAATCCGCCCCCGCCATTCAGCGCAAGTACATGGCGGATCGCATCGCGGAAAAATATTCCGGGTTCAATGAAGTGGACTACCCCGACTGGCGAAGCCTGTTCACGCGTTTGGCGCGTGAAGCGCAGCAAAGCAGCTGGCCTGGTCCTGTCATCATCGATGAATTGCCCTATCTGGCCGTGGCCGCGCCGGAGATTGCCAGTGTTCTGCAGCGCTGGATCGATCACGAAGCCAAGGCTGCCGGACTGTGCGTGGCCCTGGCCGGGTCCAGCCAACGCATGATGCATGGCATTGTGCTGGACCAATCGGCGCCATTGTTCGGCCGCGCCGCCGTCGCCATCCGGGTAAAGCCGATTGCGGCCGGGTATTTGCCCCAAGTGTTCGGCCTCAAGGAGAATTATCAGGCGATCATGGCTCAAGCCGTCTGGGGCGGAATACCGCGTTACTGGGAGTTGGCCCAGCCATTCGGCGCCGACCTGTTCGCCGCCGTGGACAATTTGCTTTTAAATCCCCTGGGGCCATTGCACAACGAGCTGGATACTTTGTTGCTGGAAGAATTCCCGCCGGCTCCAGCGCTTCGCTCCATATTGGATTGCATCGGTATGGGAGCGCACCGGCCTTCCGAAATGGCGGGGCGCTTGGGACGACCGGTCACATCGCTGTCACGTCCGCTGAGCAGATTGCTTGAAATGGGCATGATCCGGCGCGAAATCCCCTTTGGCGAGTCTGAAAAATCCAGTAAGCGGGCATTATACAAACTGGAAGACCCGTTTGTCAGAAGTTGGTTCGGCCTGGTGGCTTCTTATCGATCCTCGCTGGCGGACGCGACGCTGAAAATACGTAAAAACATCTGGGAGCGGAAGCGAACCTGGTTGTTTGCTTCTGCCTGGGAAGAGATTTGTCGCTCCATTGTTCCCCGTTTATTAGCCGGCGGCGTCGCCAAGCTGGGGCCCTGGCTGCCGGCCGCGCGCTATTGGCGGGGGAATGATCCTGAATGGGATGTCATTTCGGTTTCTCTGGACGGCAACTGTCTGTTGCTTGGGGAAGTGAAATGGTCGGAACGGATTCTGACGGGGCGCGAAGTACTGGAAATTTTTTCGGGTTTGAAGAAAAAAAAATGGCCGGGAATCGCCGGCTTGCCCCATGAGCGGGTTCTTTACGCGGCTTTTGTTCCCCGGCATGTCAGGGGAGTGTCGCTGCCGCCTGATTGCTGCCTGGTAAACGCGGACCACGTGATCGGGGCTTTGGCGGAGAAAATAAATCTCGCTGATCGTGAATTGTGAATTGAGTGCTCGTTCTTCGATCCACGAACCACGATCAACGATCCTCGGATCAATTATAAAAGACAGAGGCGGGATCAGATACGTTCCCCTATGGAAGTGGCTCTTGGAGGAGGGGTCCTGACCCCATTCATCTTCCCTGGTCGTAGATCCATTCCGCGAGGTCGGTGAACACGCGCCAGAAATCCGCCAGGGCCGTTCCCCCCGTCAGAAAGAAGAAATCCGAAATTTCCTCATTACGACTCAATCCGGACAGGACTTCGCGCTGGGCCGGCCCCTTGAACCCCTGGTCCGACGGCTTAAATTCGATCATAGACTTCCAGCATTCTGGCCCATTTTTTTCGCGCGAACAGAGTCAACTCGCGCCTCCGCGAAAACCGATTTTTTCAAAATCCCGCTCATCTATTCCAGCAACGACGGCAACGGGTTTTCCGTGATTGGTGACGATGATGTCCTCTCCCGCCGCCGCCGCTCATGATGCCCACTTGAGATTCAGCTTCTTCGCCCGTAAGGCGCAATCCCGGAG
>Ga0315293_10000459_pt1 | contig 37703 bp, 40 predicted proteins | sample YL17G13_20_MG_FD_203071 | JGI IMG/M metagenome (GOLD analysis project Ga0315293, IMG submission 203071) | Sediment microbial communities from Yellowstone Lake, YNP, Wyoming, USA - YL17G13_20 | ecosystem: Environmental > Aquatic > Freshwater > Lake > Sediment | place: USA: Wyoming | collected... | reverse complement strand
ATTCGGCCATTCTGCGCTGGTTCGCTGATAGTTGTTTTCGGCTGTGGCGGCGATAGGGACAAAACCAAACGACCGCGTATGGCTAAAGTCGCTGAGGAACTGGCCGATTTTATAATCGTTACCAGCGACAACCCTCGAACTGAAAAACCGCAGGACATCATAAATGAAATTGTAGCTGGCCTTGAAAACCCCAGTTCGCCGAGGATTACAGTTGAACAGGACAGGGAAAAAGCTATTGAGCTGGCAATAGGCAGGGCTGCAAAAGGTGATATTGTACTTATAGCGGGCAAAGGCCACGAAAACTATCAAATCATCGGCACACAGCGATTCGACTTTGACGACAAAGAGGTTGCTCTGGAGTTTCTCAGGAAGCAGAAATGAAAAAATTCGAGATAGCAGACTTGGCTTGGATAATAAAGGCACACGAGCCACGAGCGACGAGCCACGTTTCTTTCAGCGGTGTCAGTATCGACTCGCGCACTATCAAATCCGGTGATTGCTTCTTTGCAATCGCCGGTGACAATTTCGATGGTCATAATTACGTAACCGAGGCCTTTGCCAAAGGTGCAGTATGTGCCGTTGTCAGCAGGGACGTTGATTCTGGTCGCCGACGCTCCAAAGCTATGGCGACGGAGCGCGGCAATTGTTTGTTGAGGGTAAGTGATACTGTAAAAGCCCTCGGTGACTTTGCTGCGGAATATCGCAGAAGGATGAATTTCAAGGTTGTGGCGATAACCGGCTCGGTTGGAAAAACGATGACGAGGCAGATTACGTATCACGTCTTGAGCCGACGTTTTCGCGTGACTACTGCACCGAAAAATTTCAATAATAATATCGGCCTGCCTCTGACGCTGCTTCGTGCTGACCCGCAGGATGAAATTGTCGTCGCAGAGCTCGGCAGCAACCATCCCGGCGAGATTGCTCAATTGACTCGAATCGCCCAGCCCGATGTAGCGCTCGTAACCAATGTTTACCCGGCCCATTTGGAAGGTTTCGGTGACCTCCAGACTATTGCCGGGGAAAAGTTATCCATATCTGAGGGGTTGCGGACCGGCGGCGTTTTTCTTATCAACGGCGATTGCGATAAACTGCTCGAAACCTGTCGGGATAAGGGTATCAAATTCATAAGCTTCGGCAAATCAGACAGATGCGATATACAGGCAAGGAACATCACTCATATCGGTTCCGGCTGCCGATTCACCGTTGAGGGCAGGGAAATTTTCCTGCCGCTGCTGGGTGTCGGCAATGTGGAAAATGCGCTCGCCGCATGGGCTGTCTGCAGCCGATTCGGAATCGGTATTGATGATTTTGCCGAGGCTGCAAAGACGCTTCAGCCCCTCGCTATGCGTGCCGAACTGCTGCAGATTGGCGAGTTGACGGTGCTAAGCGATTGTTATAACGCGAATCCTGCCTCGATGAAGAACGCTTTGGATATATTGGCCCGGCTCGGCTCGGATAAAAAGGGTCGGCCTGTTTTTATCTGCGGCGATATGGCTGAACTTGGTGCACAAAGCGAAAGGTTTCACACGGAACTCGGCGGTTTAATCGCGAAGGCTAAGGTGCAGCTTTTGTTGGCGGTTGGCAAATTCGCTAAGGTCGCCGCCGACGCCGCGAGAAAGCATGCTGATTACGACCTGCAGATTGAATGTTTTGAAGATGTTTCTGAGGTTTGTAATAGTCTGCAAAAATTTATAAAAAATTCCGATATAATACTGGTTAAGGGCTCACGAGCAGCGAAGCTGGAAGACATCGTTGAGAAATTAAACGAAATTTTTGGCAAACGGATAGAAAAGTCGCCGACGCTCCATAGCTTTGGCGACGGAGCGTAGCCAATGATATATCATCTGTTATGGCATTTTCGTGAGGTTTTTACCCATCGGCTGGGTTTTTATGCTTATCAGGATGTGATGTTTCGTTCTGTTTTGGCTGTATTGACCAGTTTTGCCATAGCGATTTTGCTTGGTCCTAAAATCATTCGTTTTCTCGTGCGAAAAAAAATCGGAGATCGGCCACAGTTTAATCATGCCGCCCTTAATGAACTGACTAAAGATAAAGTCAACACGCCTACGATGGGTGGTTTGATTATTATCCTCGCTGTTCTTTCGACGACGTTTCTGTGGGCGAAGCTCAATAACCCTTTTGTGCAGAAGGCGATTGTGCTTTTGATTTGGTTCGCCGTTCTGGGTGGGGTCGATGATTGGCTAAAGCTCACAAGCCAGATTCATCACCGCAGCAGAGACGGCCTCAGACCCTGGGAAAAACTCATCTTTCAATTCGGGGGAGCGGTTTTGATAGCGTCGTTTCTATATGCAGACTTTGCCAACATAAAAGACGGCAAATTGCTCTGGCTGCCCTTTTACAAGTATGGCCTGCCGCTGGCTAATTGGGCGTTTGTTTTGATAGCCATTTTTTACATCTCAGCCACAAGTAACGCCGTTAATTTCGCCGACGGTATGGATGGTTTGGCAGCTGGCTGCCTTGGTATGGTGAGCTTGGTTTTGGTGGTACTCTGTTATGTTGCCTCTGAGACGATGACGCGAACCAGTCCTGTTGCCTGGGCGAGTTATCTTCTTCTGCCGGCTATACCGCAGGCTGGTGAGTTGAGCATCTTCTATTCGGCTATTCTGGGGGCCGTGCTCGGATTCTTGTGGTATAATTGTCATCCTGCCCAGGCCTTTATGGGCGATGTCGGCTCGTTGCCCTTGGGGGCTGCGATGGGGTACGGCGCACTGGTTACCAGGAATGAAATCCTGCTCTTGCTTATTGGTGGCGTATTTGTAATCGAGCTGATAAGTGTCGTGCTGCAAATCGGCTATTTCCGGTACACCGGCGGCAAGCGCTTATTTAGGTGTGCCCCAATACATCATCATTTTCACTTGGCCGGCTGGAGCGAGCCGCAGGTTGTTGTCCGCTTTTGGCTGCTGGCAGCCGTCTTTGCCGCAATCGCCCTGGCCACCCTCAAAATCCGATGAAAGCTACAAATCGTAGTGTTCCTCGGTGTGAATTTGGACATTTTTTCTATAGGCGTTCGTGTCCTCTTTGTTGAATTTTTCAATTCTTCTGTGGGCAAGATAAATCTTAAATGCGGTGGCAAGACAACTGGCTCCGGCCACAAAAAACACCAAAGCCGCAAGCAGGGCAAACAGTTCCGGCAGGGCCAGAATCAAAACCCCAAAACCGACAAGCGACAAGCCCGCGACAAGTATCCACATTGCTACGCCCAGAGTAGCTTGTGATATCGCATTTGTGTAATAGCGAAAGAGCATATTTCTAAAAGGTAGTGAGCTAAAGTTTGGAGTGCCTAAAGTTATAAGTTATGGATTATTTTTTTCACTTTAGCTCACTTTAGGCACTTTAGTTCTCGCACTAACCGTTTAATACATTCCTCCTCCCGGCGGCATCGCCGGCGTCTCCTTCTTTTCGGGAATCTCGCTGACTATCGCATCAGTCGTCAAAAGCAGTGACGCAATAGAAGCGCCGTTCTGCAAAGCGATTCTTTCGACCTTGGTTGGCACGATGACACCAAATTCAATCATGTCGCCATATTCTTTCCTCAAGGCGTCGTATCCGAAGTTCCTCTGGTCGCTTTCCATAACCTTTTGGGCGACAATTGAGCCGTCCAGCCCGGCGTTCTGTGCGATTTGCTTAATCGGAGCAACTACCGCCCTTCGTACGATATCAACACCGATTTTTTCATCGCCCGTTACTTTGATTTTGTCTAAAGCAGGCAAAGCTCTTAACATCGATACCCCGCCTCCCGGCAGAATGCCCTCTTCGACCGCTGCTCGGCAGGCGTGCAGCGCATCTTCTACGCGTGCCTTCTTTTCTTTCATTTCCGCCTCGGTTGCAGCCCCGACATTAATCTGGGCCACACCGCCGGCCAGTTTTGCCAGTCTTTCCTGAAGTTTCTCGATATCGTAATCGCTGGTGGATTTATCAATCTCTGCCTTTACCTGCTCGATTCTGCCTTTAATTTCTTCAGTGGTGCCGGCACCTTCGATAATAGTAGTGTTCTCCTTGTCAATTACGATGCGTTTGGCCCTGCCGAGTTGACTGAGTTCGATGTTTTCCAGCTCCAGTCCTAAATCCTCAAAGATAGGCTGAGCGCCGGTCAGAATTGCGATGTCGCTTAGCATTGCCTTTCGCCTGTCGCCAAAGCCGGGCGCCTTGACAGCGGCTGCCTGCAGCACACCGCGGAGCTTATTGACGACCAGCGTAGCTAATGCCTCACCTTCAACATCCTCAGCTATAACCAGCAGGGGTTTGCCCTGCCTGGCCACCTTTTCAAGGAGCGGAACAAGCGATTTTACAGAGTTGATTCTCTTTTCGTGCACCAAAACATAAGGCTTTTCCAGCACAACCGTCATATTCTCAAGGTGGTTAATGAAGTGTGGGCTGAGGTACCCCTTGTCGAACTGCATCCCTTCAACTAATTCTACGGTCGTTTCAAGTGACTGGCCTTCTTCGACCGTGATGACGCCGTCTTTGCCGACTTTGCCCATTGCCTCAGCCATTTTCTTGCCTATCTCGATGTCCTGATTCGCGGAGCACGTCGCCACCTGTTCGATTTGCTTCCCCGATTTTACATCTACAGGGATGCTCATTTTCTGCAGTTCTTTTATGATTTGCTCGACAGCCTTGTCGATGCCGCGTTTGACCTGCATGGGGTTGGCGCCGGCGGTGATGTTTTTCAGTCCTTCGTTGAATATGCTTTCAGCTAAAATGGTCGCAGTGGTTGTCCCGTCGCCGGCCACCGCCGATGTCTTCGAGGCCACCTCCTTGACCATTTGTGCGCCCATATTCTCGTACGCGTCTTCCAGCTCAATCTCCTTGGCTACGGTAACGCCGTCTTTGGTGACGGTTGGCGAGCCGAAAGATTTTTCCAGAATCACGTTTCGCCCGCAGGGCCCGAGTGTTATTTTTACCGCAGCCGACAGTTTCTTTACGCCTTCCCGAATGGCCGCTCGCGCATCAGTACCGTAAGCTATCTTTTTAGCTGTCATATTTTCTTCTCCTTTTTCAGCCTGTAGTTCGATAACGAGTCATCAACACTTGTCCTGAGCTTTATCCGCCGTAGGCGGATTTATCGAAGGAATCAATTATTCTTCGATTACCGCCATAATATCCGATTCGCTCATGATTAGGTATTCTTTGCCGTCCATCTTTATCTCGGTTCCGGCATAGCTTGTGAAAAGTACGGCGTCGCCCTTTTTCACCTGTGGCTTTCTTATGGTCCCGTCGTCGAGCGTCTTACCCTCACCGACGCTTATAATTTTGCCTCTTTGTGGTTTCTCTTTGGCGGTGTCCGGCAGCACTATCCCGCCGGCTGTCTTGTTTTCAGCCTCAAGACGCTGAACGAGTACCTTATCTGCCAATGGTCGAATCTTCATATCGCTCTTGCTCCTTTCAAAAAAACTTCTCTTCTAATTCCTTGCTTATCCTTGTCCGCCGTAGGCGGATTTGTTAAAAATTACAAGGGCTCTGAATCATTGTGCGAAGATATCGCTGTGATATCTTTTAATGAAAAGCCGGTTTAACTGGTCCTGCAGGACTTCCATATCCACCGGCTTATCAATCACGCTGAAAACGTCTAACTGCAGTGCTTTGCTGAGCATCGTTGCGCCGACCTCGCTTGCCAGCAGTATACACGGCAGCAGTGGATAGTTCATTCGGATAATCCTTATTGTCATTAGGCCGCTGATTTCCGAGTCCATATCCACGATTGTGGTATGTATCCGTTTTTGTTTGATGACATCGACGAACTCACCTGCGCTGTGGGCCACCAGCAGATTGACGCCTCTCGGCTCAAATATATCGCGCAGCGCCTCCGGCCAGGCCCAGTTTGCCTCACTGGCCAGAATGTTGAACTCACTGTGTTGTGCTCGCATGGCAACCATAACATCGGTTAAAGTGCAAATCTCGTGCCAGTGCCCTTATCATAGAATTTATTTGTCTAACTGCTTATCATAAATGTAGTTATGTTAAAAACCTTTATTGGCTTCCGTCTGCCAAAATTCCATTATGTTGTTCTTTTCCTGCCAGCTTGGCATATAGGTTGCCTGCCCTGTTCTAACTGGGCATCGGCGGTCTCTTGCGTAGTGCTCAAACCTGCTCACCGGTTGTTTTCGTGGTTTTTCTGAGTTTTTTGTGTTGGTTGGGGCGAACATTTTTTTGGCAGAAAAGATATAGACATGTGGAGCCTCTCAGTGTACAATAAAATAATAGATAATGCACTTTGAGGGCTGGGGTTTTCTCGCTTTTCCTCTCCCTCCGCACCCCAGCCCTATTTTTATGCGCGACGCGGAGTGCACCTTCTTCCAGACCGTCAGGTGGCCATTAGGGTGGGCATTTTGCGCAGATTGAGCGAAACAGGGTGGTGCTGAGGTATCGGTCTCCGCGGTCAGGGAGAATGACAACGATTGTGCCGGAGCGCATTTTTTCTGCTGCCTTCAGGGCACCTGCCACCGCTGCACCGCTGGACATCCCTACGAAAATTCCCTCTTTGGCAGCGAGCAGCCTTGTCGTTTCAAAGGCCTCCCCGTCGCCGATTGTGATTTTTTCATCCAGCATTTCTGGGTCGTATATCTTGGGCACAATTGATTCTTTCATATTCTTTAGACCCTGTATTGTATGCCCTTCAGGCGGCTCAATGGCAACAATCCTGACTTCAGGTTTTTTCTCTTTGAAGAATCTTTTTATGCCCATCAGCGTTCCTGTTGTGCCCATACCGGCAACGAAAACACTGATTTCGCCGTTGGTCTGGGCGAATATCTCCGGCCCGGTCGTCTCGTAGTGAGCGAGAACATTGTTTTCATTCTCGAACTGGTTCGGCATATAGTACTTGTCCGGCTCATCATTGAGAAGCTGATGCGCTTTTCTGATGGCGCCGTCAGTGCTTTCTTTCGCAGGCGTCAGGATTACCTCGGCGTTGAGTGCCTGCAGGACAAGCTGTCTTTCTGTGCTCACACATTCGGGCATACACAGTTTAACTCGATATCCTTTAGCAGCTCCAATCATTGCCAGCGCAATTCCCGTATTTCCTGACGTGGGTTCGAGTATTATTTTGTTTTTGGTAAGCTGTCCAGCCTCTTCAGCCTTTTTTATCATGTAATAGGCTGGGCGGTCCTTGACGGAGCCGCCCGGGTTGCAGCCTTCGAGTTTTCCAAAGATTCGGACCTTTGGTTTTCTGTTGTTGAGGTTGGTTAGCTCTACAATCGGCGTATTTCCAATGGCGGATAGTATACTCATAGCGACTTGTCTCCGAAAACTGCCTTTAGCTTGTTTACAGTAGAAGCAAACGGATTCGGGTTGTCCTGATTCATACGCCGTAGGCGTATTGATTTTAGTTGGATTATTCTATATATTGAGCCAAAGAAAGTAAAGTCCGGCTTGTCCGCCGACCTGTCCGACGTAGTCCCTTAGGGACGAAGTCGGAAGCTTTGCGAAGCTTGCCCGCCGTAGCTTTAGCGAAGGCGGGGCGGATTCAGGGGGAAAGTTGCGATGGCGACGCGGAAAGAAAATCTCAAAGAAGCAGTGTTGTGGGAGCCTGGCCAGGACAAGAAGGTCCGGTGTAAATTGTGCTCGCATCGGTGCGTGATTGGCGACGGCAAATTGGGCAGATGCTGCGTGCGCAGGAATATAGATGGTGTGTTGTATTCGCTTAATTACTATAAAGTTTGCTCTGCTAATCCTGACCCGATTGAGAAAAAACCTTTGTTTCATTTTCAGCCCGGCACTCGCAGTTTTTCTATTGCTGCAATGGGCTGTAACTTTCGGTGCGATTTTTGCCAGAACTGGCAGATAAGCCAGGCAGCCCTCGAGGATGGGCAAATCGATGGGCAGCCAATATCGCCGGAGCAGGTAGTATCAGCGGCTGTTCGCAGCGGCTGCAAATCAATCGCCTACACTTATACTGAGCCGACGGTTTTTATGGAATTGTGCAATGATTGCGGACGTCTGGCGAAGGAAAAGGGTCTGCCGAATGTATTCGTCAGCAATGGGTTTATGACCCGCGAAGCAATTGATTTTGCCGGCGATTGGCTTAGTGGTATAAATGTTGATTTGAAGGCGTTCAGTGAGGATTATTACAGCCGGCTTTGCAAGGCAAGACTGCAGCCGGTGCTTGATACGATTGAATACATCGCAAAAGAGACAAAAATCTGGATGGAGATTACCACCTTGCTTGTGCCGGGGGAGAATGATTCGGACGATGAGCTAAAAAAGCTTGCGGACTGGCTTGTTACGAATGCCGGGCCGGATGTTCCTTGGCACATAAGCAGATTCTACCCTCAGTACCATATGGACGATGCGGCACCTACGCCGGTGAAGACGCTCGAACGCGCATACGAAATAGGCAAACAAGCCGGCCTGCACTATGTCTATCTCGGTAATGTCCCCGGCTCAAAATCGGAGAGCACTTTTTGTTACAAGTGTGGCAGAATCTTAATAGAGCGCGTCGGCTATCACATAGTAGCTAATCATCTGAAAAATTCGTCCTGCCCCGATTGTGGCGAAAGAATAGCCGGCTTTGAGCTTTGATTTGCAATGAAGATAATTGCAGATGCGAACATACCGTTTGTGCAGCAGTGCTTTTCTTCGCTCGGCGAAGTCGAGGTCTTGCCGGCAGGAAAAATAACGCCCAGTAGCGTCCGCAATGCGGATGTTTTGTTGGTGCGAAGTGTAACAGCAGTAAATTCAGAATTGTTATCGGCAAGCAGGGTTCGGTTTGTCGGTACTGCAACTATCGGATTTGAGCACGTCGATGTTGAGTATCTTCGTAAGAGTAACATCGCTTTCGCGTCAGCGCCGGGGTCGAATGCCAATTCGGTTGCCGAGTATGTCGTCGCTGCTCTTCTTTCGGTGGGAAATAAGCTACAGATTGAGCTGGAGGGTAAGTCAATCGGGATTATAGGCGTGGGTAACTGCGGCAGCAGGGTAGCGCAGAAATGTACCGCTTTGGGAATGAAGGTTTTTCTAAATGACCCGCCGCTGCAAAGGCAAACCAATGACCCAAAATATTTACCGATAGAAAGGCTTTTTGAGTGTGATTTTATAACGCTTCATACCCCCTTGACTTTTGAAGGAGTTGACAGAACATTCCATTTGGCCGACGCAGACTTTTTCAAGTCGCTGAGAACTGGCTGCGTTTTTATAAACACTTCTCGCGGCGGCGTTGTTGAAACGGCGGCCTTAAAAAATGTTATACGCTCTGGGAGGTTGAAAGCCGTTGTGCTGGATGTGTGGGAGAATGAGCCGAATATAGATACTGAGCTTTTGCAGATGGTGGATATTGGAACGCCGCACATCGCAGGATATTCGCTGGATGGCAAGGTCGTCGGTATGATTATGATTTACAGGGCGGCGTGTGAACATTTTGGTCTTGAGCCTCAATTTGACGCCGCGTCTTTCTTGCCTGCTCCTGCGGTAAGTGAAATCAGAGTTGATTTGGATACCGGCGGAGAGCAGAACATTTATGGTGAGCCTGTCGAACCCATTATTCACCAAACAGTCCAGCAGGTCTATGCTATTAACAGGGACGACTTTAACACTCGCGAGATTTTGATGATACCCGCTGGCCAGCAAGGCAGGTTCTTCGATGATTTGCGAAAGAATTATCCGGTCCGCAGGGAGTTCCAGAATACGCGGGTTGTATTGGCTCCGGCGCCCGCAGAGAAAAAACTTGCAAAGAAGTTGAAAGGGATTGGGTTTCAAGTATCGAAGGTCGGCTAATGCGTCTTGTATATTGAAGTTGCACGGGATAGGTAAACAATGACAAGTAGCGGTAAGGATGTGGTTGAGTGGCCCAGCGGCAGGCTGGATTTCTCGGCGGGCTGTGTTGTGATGGGGGTTCTCAATATCACGCCGGATTCCTTCAGCGATGGCGGCCGGTTTTTTGATAAGAATAAGGCGATTGAGCACAGCCTGCAGATGGCAGCCGATGGCGCCGCCATAATCGATATTGGTGCTGAGTCTACTCGGCCGGGTGCAGAACCGGTCTCGGCTGACGAGCAGATAAAACGTGCGATACCGGTGATAGAAGCGCTTGCAAAAGAAATCAATGTGCCGATTAGCATCGATACATACGATGTCGAAGTCGCCGAAGCTGCCTTAGATGCTGGCGCTGCGATGATAAACGACATCACCGCCTTGAGCGATGAGCAAATGGGGCGACTGGCAGCTAATCGCAAGGTGCCGCTTATCTTGATGCATATGCAGGGAACGCCGCGAACGATGCAAATTGAGCCGAAGTATGACGATGTGGTGAATGAGGTGCTGGATTTTTTGTTGACCAGGGCTAAAAAAGCACAACAATTTGGTGTTGAGAAGAACAGGATTTTTATTGACCCCGGCATAGGTTTCGGCAAAACGACCGAGCATAATCTTTTGCTTTTGAAAAGTATTGATAGGTTTGTGAAGAGCGGCTATCGGGTGCTTGTCGGCACAAGCCGAAAGGCTTTTATAGGAAAAATAACAGGCAAGGAAAACCCCGCGGAGCGGATATTCGGCACCGCTGCCACAGTTGCTTTATGTGCAGCATCTGGTGTCTCAATCGTCCGCGTTCACGATGTCGCCGAAATGGCAGATGTCGTACGGGTAACTAATGCCATTTGCCGCACAAAGTAAGCGGTGTCAGCTTGACCTTGACTCTGAGGAAACTCCCCGGTTCTCATAAGTAAGCAGCGACGTTACTTCGTGGCTCGGCTTGTTTTTTTCACTCGCTTGGTTTGTTTTTTACCCAGAACCTGCTCGACTTGTTCGGGTGTTTCGGGTGGCCAGTTGCCTTGTGACTGGAGTTCTTTTAGCTTATCTAATTGGCTGTAATTTACTATCGTTCGGCATTTGGGGAATCTATTGCAGCCCAGAAATGGTCCTTTTTTGCTCTCTCGCACTACCAATTCGCCCTCCTTGCACTTGTAACACTTTACCCCTGTTGGCTTGGGCGCCGGCCTCCGTGGCAAAGCGTTGCCTTCTTTATCCAGGTTAAGAATCGTTTTGCAGTTCGGATAATCGCTGCAGCCTAAAAACGGTCCAAATCGCCCGCGTTTCTCGACCATCATTTTGCCGCATACTGGGCATTTGTGTTCGCTTTTCTTCACCTCAATCATTTTGCCGTCTCTGTCGCAGGGGCAGGCAAATTTACATTTCGGGTAGCCGGAGCAGCTCAAAAACCTCCCGTTTTTACCGAGCTTGTAGACCAGCGGCTGGCCGCACTTCGGACATTTATATTCGCTCGGTTCAACTTCTGCCTTGGCATGTTTCATTTCCTTCAGTGCTGTCTCAAGATTTTGCTTAAATGGGCCGTAGAACTCTTTCAAAACGCTGACCCAGGCGAGATGTTGTTCTTCGATTTTGTCTAATTGCTCTTCCATATAGCGAGTAAAAGCAACGTCCATTATTTTCGGAAAGTACTCATTGAGCTTATCGGTAACCACTTCGCCCAAGTTGGTGGCGGAGAGCTTTTTCTCAATCTGCTCGACGTAGCCGCGCTCCTGGATGGTGCTTATTATCGGTGCGTATGTGCTCGGCCGTCCGATACCTTCATTTTCCAGTGCCTTGACCAATGAGCCTTCCGTGTATCGAGCAGGTGGCTTGGTGAAATGCTGCTCAGCCTGTATATCGACCGCTGCCAGTGCTTGGCCCTTTTTCAATGGCGGCAGCAATTGCTCTTCTGACGTGGTTGGCCAGATTTTCGAAAAGCCATCGAAAACCAGGGCTCGGCCGGTGCTTCTGTACCAGCAGGTGCCGATGGGGGTTTCTGCCGTGATATCCAGATTTGTAACGTCCCACTTAGCCGGTGCCACTTGACAGGCTATGAACCGCCGCCATACCAGGTCGTAAAGTCTGAGTTGGTCGTTACTGAGAAACGATTTTAACTCTGATGGTGTCAGGTCAACATCGGTTGGCCGAATCGCCTCGTGTGCCTGCTGGGCTGTTTTTTTTGAAGCATAAACATTTGCTTTCTCAGGCAGATACCCTTGTCCAAAATGTGTCCTGATGTGGTTGCGTGTTTCCTCGATGGCTTCGCCTGCGATGTGAGTGCTGTCCGTCCTCATATAGGTGATTAGACCGAGGAATCCCATCGAGCCTAAGTTGATTCCTTCGTATAACTGCTGGGCCACCATCATTGTTCTCTTTGTGCCGAAGCCCAGTCGATTTGCAGCCGTCTGCTGTAGCGTCGAGGTGATAAAAGGCGGTGAAGGCCGAGAAACAGATTGCTTGGTTTGTAAATCGGCCAATTTGAATTTTGCCTGCTTTAGCGCACCAAATATCCTTTCTGCTTCTTTCTTGTTGGACGCCTTGAATTTCTCATTACCGACTCGCGTAAGCTGAGCCTTGAAGGCCTTGTGTTCAGCTAACCATTTGTTTTGTTCTGCAACGGTGGGGGGACCATCCTTTTCGGTTTTTGGTGTTACAAAACCCAGCCACCTCTGACGATAGTCGCTTTGCAAATCGGTCGTGAACACTGCCGGTATAAGCCAGTACTCCTCTTGTTTGAAATCGCGGATTTCTCTTTCTCTTTCGACAATTATCTTGACAGCAACGGATTGAACGCGCCCCGCCGAAAGTCCTCTGGCCACCTTTTTCCACAGCAGCGGAGAAATCTGGTATCCCACTATCCTGTCGAGTATTCGCCGGGCCTGCTGAGCCATAACCTTGTGTATGTCGAGCCGACCAGGCTCGGCAAAGGCCTGTTTAATCGCAAATTCTGTTATCGCGTTAAAGATGACGCGGTAGGTTTTTTCTTCCGGCACACCGAGAATCTGCGCAAGGTGCCACGCAATCGCTTCGCCTTCTCTGTCAAGGTCGGTAGCAAGATACAATCTATTGCAGTTCTTCGCTAACGCCTTTAAGGAGCTGACAATTTTTTTTCTGCCAGGCGTAATCTCATAGGTCGGCTCAAAATCATTTTCTATATTGACGTTGAGGCCTTTTGAAGGCAGGTCGCGCACGTGCCCCATCGAAGCCTTTACTTCGAAGGTTGAACCGAGATATTTATTTATCGTCTTTGCCTTGGCCGGCGACTCGACGATTACCAGAGATTTGCTGTTGGACGAAGTTCTTTTTCCCATAGATTCGCCAATTTTTAGCCCCACATTTTTGTGGGGTCTGTTATTCATCGGCTCTTTTACGCACAAAATTTAGAAACGGTTCGACCGTACTGAGCGCCGTCGAAGTATGGACAAATACAGATAGATATGGAAGATGTCAAGAAAAAACAATTTGTGGGTTTTTAGACCGCCTGCAAAAGTTTATCGAGTTGTGGCCTTAGTTTCCTGATTGCGTTTCCTCGGTGCGAGATAGCATTTTTTTCTTCTCTGCTTAGTTGCGCAACGGTTTTGCCGAGTTGCGGCACGAAAAAAATCGGGTCATATCCGAAACCATTTTTGCCGATTTCTTTCTCAGCTATGAATCCTTCAAGTCTGCCTTCGGTTTCTATTAAAATTTTTTCAGGACTTGCCAAACATAAATGACAGACAAATCTCGCCGTTCTTTTTTCTCTCGGCACTCCTTCAAGGAGACTCAGAACCTTTGCCATATTTTTATGGTCGATAAGAGTTCTGTCCTTGTCTTTAGCACCTGAGAAGCGCGAACTTTTTACTCCGGGCTGCTTACCTAACGCATCAACCACTAGACCCGAGTCGTCAGCCATAGTCCACAGATTTGTTTGCTTTGCGTAGCCCAGCGCCTTTTTGCGAGCATTCTCCGCAAACGTCTCACCATCCTCTTTTATTTCATTTATATTTGGAAAATCCGCTAATCCCACCCACTCAACATCCCCTCCCAGCATCGCCCTTATTTCAGCAATCTTCCCCGGATTCGTAGTTGCAACAAGAATTTTCTTAGCCACAGAACTCACAGAGATAAAAAATAAATCATCTTAATTTTTGTTTTATTAAATGCTCCAAGTACAACTCCAAAAGGTCAGGGGCTATTACATCGTCAGCCTTCATTTTCAAATAATACCCGTTATCTAATCTTTCCTGCATCACAAGGGTGCTTAGCGAGCAGTTATACAAAATAACATCCTTTGCCTGCTCATTGTCACAACCGTCCGCCAAAAGTCTTTTGAACAGGTAATCAAACGTGAATCTATCAAATACCTTATAGTTATCTCTGATATAATCTAATGACTCATCTACCATTATCTTCGATACTCGGTGTTAATTATCAATTCCATTTCCCTCGCCATCTTCATTGAAAACAATTTTATCAAATAATTTTGCGCTCATTATCCGTAGGTTCTGAGATACCAGTGAGAGAGTTATTGTATCGGCGAGTTCTCTGCCTCTTAACTGAGTGAAATCTATTTTATTCCCTGAGATTTTGTTGCTGAACCAGAGTAATTGATTGTACCAAAGGTCCCGTGGATCTCCCATATCGGTTACAACCTTATCAAAAAAAGTCAGCATTTTATTGAAATAATCCTCATCCTCTTTTCTTTCAAAGCACATAGCAAAATGTTTAATGAATTTGTTCTTGGAAGTGCTCAAAGCATCTCCGATTTTTTTGCTATTTTTTGCTCTTTCGAAGAACGCATGTATCTCTACCGCGCATAAGAAAATGTATGCGTCCGTAACACTATTCAGGTCGTTAATATTTCCGACTTTATTGCAAGGAAGGTTTTCCAATTTCAACAAATTTTCTGCTGCTATTTGCGCCGCCATACAAAAAGAACTAAAAGCTTTTTGTTCGAAGTGATTAGTCGTTTCAGATTTTGCAAGTTTGTCGATTTCAGCTAGTGTATAATCCTCTAGGGTTTCAAAAAGATGAGCGAGGTTCTGCTTCATAAAACTTCAATATACTATTTTGTGTTCTGTTATCATTAAACCGTATTCACTCAAAATACCCACTCAACAGGAACATCAGCTCAAAAGTTTTTTCAAAAGTGCTCGCTGGAAGTGAAGCCGGTTCTCAGCCTGGTCGAACATAATCGAATTTTTCGACTCAGCAACCTCATTGGTAATCTCAAAGCCCCGATATGCAGGCAGACAGTGCATAATCTTGACATCGGCTGGTGCGGACTTGAGCAGCTCAGCATTGACCTGAAAACCCGCAAAGGCTTTGATGCGCTTTTGCTTTTCGCTCTCTTGGCCCATACTTACCCATGTGTCGGTATAGATAACATCAGCATCTGCTGCCGCCTCAGCCGGCTTATTTGTCTGCCGAACGCTGTCGGCTGATATCTTATTGGCTTCCGCAATCGATTCGTCGTCGAGTTCATAGCCGGCAGGCGAAGCAATCACCATCTTCATACCAAACTTCGCACACGCAGCCGCTAACGACCGGGCAACGTTATTGCCGTCGCCGATAAATGCGATTTTTATCCCTTCAAGCTGCTTAAAGTGTTCGCTGATAGTGAGTACGTCAGCCATCGCCTGGCACGGGTGCATCCTGTCGGTCAGCGCATTTATCACTGGAACCGTCGCATACTCAGCCAGCTCTACGACGGTCTGATGTTCAAACGTCCGCACCACTATTCCGTCAACATATCGGCTCAGAACCCTCGCAATATCTTTGACTGGCTCTCGTTTGCCGATACCGCCGATATCTTCAGGTCTGACATAAATCGTGCTGCCGCCCAGGTCTGTCATTGCGACTTCAAAACTTATTCGCGTTCGCAGACTTGGCTTTTCGAAAAGCATTGCCACAGTCTTGCCGCCAAGGCATATATCCCGCTTACCGTTTTTGTATAGTTTCTTTAGTTCACTGCTTTCGCGCAGTAGTTCTTTTAGCTGCTCAGCCGAACAATCATTTATCGAAAGAAATTTCTTCATTCTGTCTTCCGTCCTCTGTCCTCCGTCTTCTGTCTTATGCTCAGCTCTCAGTCAAAACGCCGTCGAGAATCTCGATGGCTTGGTCGATGTGGCTGCGGCTGGCGACCATCGGCGGCATAAATCGCAGAACCGTATCATCGGTACAGTTTATTCGCAGACCCTTATCGAGGCACTTGTTGACTATTTCGTTGCCGCTGCTTGTCAGTTGAATACCAATCATAAGACCGACCCCGCGGACGTGGTCGATAATCGGATGCTTTTGCTTTAGCTGTTCGAGTTTGCCTTTCGTATATTGACCAAGTTTGACCGCATTTTCCAGAAGGTTCTCTTCTTCGATTGCCTCAATCACCGCGATTGCTGCTGCGCAGGATAGTGCATTGCCGCCGAACGTCGATGCGTGTTTACCGGGAACCATCGAAGCCGCTATTTCTTTTTTGGCCATCATCGCACCTATCGCTACCCCGCCGCCGAGCGCCTTGGCCATCGTTATAATATCCGGCTCAACGTCGAAATGCTGATATGCGAACCATTTGCCTGTCCTGCCGATTCCTGTTTGCACCTCGTCTAAAATCATGACCGCGCCGTTGGCATCGCAAAGTTCGCGAATCTTCTCTAAATATTCTGCGCTCGCAACATTTATTCCGCCTTCGCCCTGGATTGGCTCGACCATGACCGCTGCAACCTCATCGCTGAACGCCTTCTCCAGTGCCGCCACATTATTAAACGGCACGTAAATAAACCCCGGCAGCAGCGGCAGAAATCCCTCATGGTATTTCGGCTGGGCCGTAGCGGTTGCTGTTGCGAAGGTTCGCCCGTGGAAGCTGCCCTCCGCCGTGATGAATTTGTACTTTTCTTTAGCCGTGTGCAGACGGGCCAGTTTCATCGCAGCTTCATTCGCCTCGGCTCCGCTGTTGCAGAAAAAACATTTTCCTCCAAACGCCCGTTCACTCAGCAGCTTGGCTAATTTGCCCTGCGGTTCAGAGTAAAATGTGTTATCTATATGCAGAAGCTCCTCTGCCTGTTTGTGTATCGCTTCGACAACCTTCGGATGGCAGTGCCCTATCGCACTGACAGCCCAGCCGGGGAACATATCTAATATCTTGTTCCCGTCGGCGTCGAAACAGTAGCAGCCTTTGCCTTTGACAATCGCCCGCGGCAGCCGATGGTAATTGGCGATAACGTATTTATCAAACAATTCGATTATCTCCTGTGTCGTCATATCTTTTATCCGCCTCAGGTGGATTTATCCCACCCCCACATCCATTGCCTGCCGTCAGGCATGGCCAAGTCCATTATGTTTTGTCCTTGCGCTCGTAGGGCTTTAGCTTGTAGTTTTCCATCTTCTTTGTGTACTCTTCGAACGATTTTTTAACTTTTTGCAGATGCTCCGTCGACCGTTCAGGCTCCTCTTTTTCGCGCTGGCGTTCTCTATGTAGCCAGATGCCGTATGCTATCCATCCTATGCCGACGAGCACCGCCGCGACAAGTAGTATTATATATGCCATCACATTTATCCGCCTACGGCGGATTCTCCTCTTATTCCTGTTAGAAACAAGGTTTCTAAATGGGTCTAATCTTTATCTTCAGCGTCTTTGGTCTTGGTTTGCTTTACCACAAAAAAGTAAACTATCGCTCCCAGAAAATAGAACCACAGCGACACAATAATCGCCGCTGCCCATACCAGCCTGTCGTATGCACCGTTTTTTGTCAGGGAATTCGGGAATTTCCTGGCTGGCCTTTTCAGGCAGTCAATCAGCATAACAACTGAGAATACCACTCCTGCTACTGCCAGAACTCCCAGAATAATCCTGACGCTGACTATCGGCCCCAAAGGCCAGAATCCAAATCTGCTAAACATTTTAAAAACCTCCATACTTGTACGCCTCCGGCGTAAAACAATTTTATAGTGAGCTTCTCGAATCTAAAAGCTAATCTTTCTTCTCAGCCTTTTTGGTCTTGGCTTGCTTTACCACAAAGAAATAGACTATCGCCCCTAAAAAGTAGAACCACCTTATATGGAAGAGACCAATCTGGTGCCCATATAGCGATAGGACAATCACTGCTGCCCATATCAGCTTGTCGCGCTCGCCGTTTTTGGTCAGCGGATGGAGAAATCTCCTGGCTGGCCTTTTCAGACAGTCTATCAGCATAGCGAGCGAGAATATTATCCCAGCTACTGTTAGGGTTCCCAGAAAAATCTCGCCGGCGACTATCGGCCCCAGTGGCCAGCACACCGGCCTGCAAATCATCATAATAGCCATTATAAAAACCTCCTAAAAACAGTAACCACATACACAGCCAACACTTAGGAGGTGAGATATGAAATTGTCTCACCTCCTTTATAAAACTAAAAACGCTATTTTACCACCCCGCTGCGAATAATCAATCATCAATTATAGGGTTGTTTAGCCGTCGCTGGCACGGCCAGCGAGGCAAGAAAAATTTGCAAAAAGAACAAAATCGAACACGTTTTCCGAGACGACATCGGGATCCAGACATGCGGAAACAACACCGCAGGTGTCGCAACAAACGCGCAGGCGAAATAGAGAAAACTTCGCATCAAATGCGCTTGTTGACGAAAAAAAATGAGAAAAATTTACAAAAATTAGCAAAAATTACAAGAAATTGCAAAAAATTAGCAAAAAATAACAAAAATTGACACGTTTTGGACCATGATTGAAGTACCCCCTCGCGCATTTGGTCGCGCGGCGAGTTCATTGTCCGGAGTTCATAGTTCATCGAGAAATTAGCAACAAAAGCGCAGGCAAAATAAAGAATTTTTCGTTACAAACGCGAGAGCACTTTTGGCTCGACCACTGTTGATGCCGGAGGCCAACCGCCGAAGGCGGAGAGAGTAGAAAATCGAAAGTATATTAGTATGTGCGTATATGCGTATATACTAATGTCGTGATTTAATAATCAGGGTTTTAAGAAGCGTGGTTTTTTTAATGGAGGGATTTGAGGTGGAGATTTTTTTGGACACGGATTTATTTCGTATTGTGTGATGCGTATATCGTATGTCGTCGGAGGAATCCGCCAGAGGCGGATAAATTTTTTAGAGGCGGATTAGGTTGGGGTGGAATTACTTGATTGGCCAGCCGGCGTGGGCGGCGGTAACTTAGTCAGTTTGTTTTACTTCGCCCTTCAACGATGGCGATTTCGTCGGCGGTCAGGCCGAGGGGACGAATTTCTGGATTGACGGGGCTGTGGGTTTTGGGTATTGTGTGCCCTGTTGGCCAATCAGGTTGCTGGTATTCATTTGTATCGGGTCGGATTATGAAACGGACTTTGCTTTCACAGCCAAACATTTGTGTGAAATTATTTGGAGAGGGTTTTGAACTTCTTCCCTCAGCTACCGAATTGTTTGAGCTTGAGATGGCTTACCTCGAGCACAAAGCTATCGACGAACAAGGACTGATTCAGCGCAGTGCTTATTTCAAAACGGTGAATGGCAAACCCACGAGACATTTCCTAATGTGCTCGCGTTTGGCAGAGGTTAATTCACAGGGTCGTTCAGCACGAGCAAAGACTTATTTTAAGGAAGGACAGTTCTCGACAGGATACGCCACACATGGACTGTTTCCCTACCGGGGAAAGTTTCACCCACAGGTTATAAGAGGAATACTGAATGTTATCGGGGTAAAAGAGGGTGAAACAATACTGGATCCAATGTGTGGCAGCGGCACAGCGAACATTGAGGCAGCTCTAATGGGTATTCACTCGATTGCTGTGGACGTCAGTCCTTTTTGCCGACTTATGACAAAGGCAAAATACGACGCGCTCATAACGAATGGGACAACATTTTTGAACATACAAGGGAAAGCAGATAAACTTTTTGATTTCTTCATGCAAGGTGATGTCTCGCGGCGAATAAGAAAACTAGCTAATGATGAGAAGATAATGGCCTATGAGATATCTCTTCTTGCCTTTCTGGACGCAATGGGATATGCACGCAGAGTATCCACTCGCACACACAAAGAACTATTCGGTTCGGTTCTTAATCGTTACCTCTCGACCATAGAAGGGTTTCAATTGAATCCATTTTTTGATAAGAAGAACCTAGGTTTGTTGCGGGTGCTTCCGAATTCTGACGCAACTCATCTCGAAATCAAAGATTGCACCATCGATGCCGTGATAACTTCACCTCCATACTCTTTTGCCATTGATTATGCCGAAAATGATGCACCACAGTTGGCTTATTTGGGTTATAATATCGAAGAACTGAGAGCTAAAATGATTGGCTTGAAGGGGCGTAGAAAAAATGAGAAACTGACTACATACTTTGCTGATATGGGCCGCGTTTGTTTGGAGATAAGTCGTGTGCTGAAAAAGGGCAAGTATTTTGTTCTTATAATCGGCTCAAATACGAATCAGACGGGTGGAATCAGATTAGAAGACAAGATGATTCATAGTTGCGAGGAGACAGGATTGAAATTGGTTGGGAGTATCCTAAAGCCGATAAAGGGAATGCGCAATACCATGAAGGATGAGTACATATTGTTTTTCAGAAAAGAATGAGAAAATGAGATATCCGTCAATAGATGAAAAATTTAACATAGTCATTTCTAAAAATACTTTCTATTTCTACAACCTAAGTTATGAGGAATATTATGAAGGTCATATATCTTCAATCGCCCAGAACATTTTTCTTCTTAAAAATAAAATTGAGACGAGCGGCTTAAAAGAATCTATTTTATTTGAACATATAACCAAAGTTGAGGATGGTATAGATGCGATATTAACTATCACTGGTTTTTCAAAAGAAAGCTTGCAGAGATTAGTAACATTTATTAGGGTAACGAATGACATTACCCTTTCTAAACTCGTCAATAAAGAAGCTTGGCCATCAAGTGATTTCACAACAGAATGGAACCTCGATGGGATTAAGTCCCTCATAATGACAAACAAAAAATTTGCAGAAGGTATTGTGAATTTATTCTTTAGAGGTTCTACCGTTCCCATCGTAGGAAAGGTGCTGCCATTATTTGAATTTAAAAAACTCGATATAAACAAATTTAGTTTCTCTATCGAATCACTCGTCGATACGATAATCAGATACAAAACAAAAGGCGCCTATAAAGCTGGAAAGGGAGGTAATCCAGAGGTCGTTATTGAAGGGATACTTGACGAAAATAAACTCACTTTCGAGAGGGGCAAGTTCAAAATTCCCGAAGCCGGTAATATCCCGAGAACAATGGATTTCATAATTCCTAACAAGACGTCTCCTAAACTGATAATTGAATGTTCTTACTCTGTAACTACAGCTTCGGGGATGGGGGATAAAGCAAAGACAGAAAAAATCGTTGCTGATTATTTGAAGAAAAATTATCCAGGCGTGTTATTTATCGGTTTTGTAGATGGAATCGGCTGGTACGTTAGAAGGGGCGATTTAAAACGTATGGTTGAAGCTTACGACTTTGTTTTTACGTTTAGCGAAGGTGAACTTCAAAGGTTTAAGGACATGTTAACTTCCAACTTGAAAAACCATGATTGAAAAATATATAAACGAAATTATTCAGGGTGATTGCTTGACGCTATTTCAGGATATTCCTGACAATAGCATCGATATTACATTTGCAGACCCGCCTTTTAATCTGAGGAAAAGATACACCTCTTATAGGGACAATATTCAGATTGAGCAATATCTCGAGTGGTGCCAAAAGTGGATATCCGAGATGGTTCGTGTAACCAAGCCAACGGGGTCGATATTTGTCCACAACGTTCCTCAGTGGCTGACGTACTATTTGCATTTCTTAAACAAGATCGCGGATTTCAAGCATTGGATATCGTGGGACGCACCAACAGCACCTATGGGCAAGTCACTCCAGCCCGCCCACTACGGAATCCTTTACTACGCAAAAGACGTAAAACAAAACAAGTTCTATGAAATCAGATATCCGCATAAGCGGTGCCGTAAGTGTGGGTATCTACTGAAGGATTACGGCGGCAAAAAAAACGGACTCCATCCATTTGGGCCTCTGGTCTCAGATGTATGGACGGACATCCATCGTATAAAGCATGACAGGTATAGGGACGAGCACCCGTGCCAGCTTCCCGTTCACTTGTTAGAACGCGTTATACTGATGTCTACTGACGAGAACGACACCGTACTCGACCCATTTGTCGGCACAGGAACAACGGCAGTTGCCGCCAAACGGATTGGCCGAAAGTACATAGGTTTCGATATTGATACAGGCTATGTTGAGATAGCCAAAGCTAAGCTCATTCATGAAAACTCGGATTCCAAGATTGGGAATGTTTGGGTGAGCTTTTTCTCAAATGAAGTGACAACTATTAGGCACATTGATTGGGAGACATTGGCTTCTTTTTACGAGGTACCAGAGCCGTTAAACAAAATTGATTTCATAAAGATTGTGTTGAAAAGCAATGGCGGCGTTCCTCCTGTTTGTATGTGCTCTAATGTGCAAGGGTTGAAGAAGAGCGAGAGCCAAGCGAAAGACAAATATCTATTCTCCATCCGATAGAACCCCCGGCAGGCGGAATCGATTTACGATTTTGGGATTTGGGTCCCAGATAAAGACATTCTGGGATCTTCGCTGTGCTACGACGGGGAGGGGGTGTGAATTCGGTTGACCGCGGGGGCTTAATCTGGGATTATATCTGCATATCGGCCCTGATTTTGGGCTATTTTCTGGATTCGACTTCGCTCACCACAGGTGGAACTTTGAGTGGCGAAGTTAGTCTAAATAAGGAGCAAGATTGTGCAGCCGAAGACGGCTCAAGTAAGTGAGGACAGCTTCCTTGTGCAGCAGTGCCGGCGCGGCGATTCCGCAGCGTTGGAGCGGCTGATAGTTAAGTATCACAGCCGCATACATAACACGATATTGCGGATTTGTACGAATGCCGACGACGCTGCGGAACTTACGCAGGAGACGTTTGTCAAAGTAATAGAGAACATAAGTGATTTCGAGGGCAGAAGCGGCTTTTATACGTGGGTGTTCAGGATAGCGGTTAATCTGACCTTAAATTACTGCCAGCGAGGTTCGAGGCTGGCCTTTAGGTCGCTGGACGCTGAGAATGATGAAGAAAATGAACAGGCAAAGGGAGCGTTGAAGGCGGTTTTGAGTAGCGACGACTTACCTGACCCGGCGGCTGTTGCTGCAAATAAAGAGTTGTGCCAGATAGTGTTAAAAGCCCTGGAGAAGCTGGACGATGCGCAGAGAGCGGTGATTGTTCTGCGTGATATTGAGGGTATGAATTACGCTCAGATTTCACAGGTGCTGGAGGTTGAGCTGGGTACGGTCAAGAGCAGGCTGAGCAGGGCCAGAGGGGTTCTTCGAGAAATTTTAGGAGAAATAGTGCAGTGAAAGAAGAGCTGAATATTGATGAGCTATTGAATAGCTTTCTGGATGGGGAGGCAACGGAGCGGGAGCGGATTGAGGTTCAGCGGCTTTTAACTCATGATGCGGAAGTTGCAAAGCGGATGAGGGAACTTGAAAAGTGCAGGATGTTAGTTGGTTCACTGCCTTACGCCGAGGCGCCAGCAGAGATAATGAAAGGAATAAAGACATCGCTGGGGAAGTCGCCGGTGAAGGCTCCCGAGGCTGGGGTGTTCGAGCAGCGCAGAGGGGCAAGACACCTGCTGATTCGCCAGGTGCTTTCCGTGGCTGCGATGGTCGTGCTGGTGGCTGTTTTAGGAGTGGTGATTTATACAATTTTGGGGCCTGAGGGCTCAAGGAAGCAGCCGATGGCAGCGGATGATTTGAAGCTGCCGGCGAAAAAGATTGAAATCAGGTCTGAGGGGACTGTGCAGCCCGTGGTGACCAAGGCCGACTCGCCTTCGCGTAGCGCTTCGGCGGAGCGAGGAAAACCAATTGAGGGGGCAAAAGGGGTCTGGGGAGGGTTCAGCTGCAGACTCCAGTTAAAGACAAAGGCTTTGACCGCTGTGGACGCCTCTATCAGCAGGGCGATTGAAGACAGCGGACTCGCACAGCACGGCCTTTCCAGGCGAGATGGAGGGGAGCGTGTATATACTGTTGCCGGCAGCCGAGAGACTGTAAATCTACTTTTGGGTGATTTGGACGGTATCTGGGGCAAGTTCGATTCAGCCACCCTTTTTGTTGAGGCTGGCGAGGCTGGTAAGAGGGTGGTTGTGGGTAACGTTAAGGCCGGCCAGACTGCCGAGATTCTCAAACAGGACAATTCTGAAGCCCGTATCAGGGTCGCGAAGGACATCGCCTCTTTCAATAGGATAGAAAAGCAGCTGCCCGGTACAGAGATGTTTGCTGCGATTGGCTACAAAGGGGATGATTTAATAACGATACCGAAGCCGGTCTTGACTTCAGGTGAAAGACCGATTACAAAGCCTGCCGGTGGAACCGAAGCAGAGCAAAAAGTGCTTTTGACTATTGTTGTTGCGGGCAGCGAATAAAGGATGCTTGATATTGAAAAGTGCTCTCTGGTGGTCGTTGATGTCCAGGGCAGGCTGGCGCAGTTGATGTATGGCAGGGAGGCTTTGTTTAAGAACATTCAAATCCTTATTAAAGCCACAAAGATTCTTGATATTCCCATTGTATGGTGCCAGCAGTGTCCCGATGCTCTTGGTCCGACAGTGCCTCAGATAGCCGAACTCTTGGCAGACAATCAGTCGATAGACAAGGCAAGTTTTAGTTGCTGCGGCGATGAGCGATTCATCGGCAAATTGAATTCACTGGACCGCCAGCAGGTTTTGCTGTGCGGGATAGAAACTCACGTCTGTATCTATCAAACGGCCGTTGACCTGCGCAGCAGAGGTTACGAGGCGAACGTGGCAGCGGATGCTGTTTCTTCGAGGACGCTGGAGAACAAGCAGATTGGTCTTGAAAGACTGAGGGCTGAGGGGGTAAATGTCAGCAGCACTGAAATGGCGCTGTTTGAGCTATCGAGAACGGCTGAGCACCCGCAATTCAAGCAAATCGCAAGGCTGGTAAAGTAGAAGTGCCTAAGCTGATTTCTTTTCTGTTTCAGGTTTTGTTTTTTCGGAGGGTTTTGAGCCTTTGGTTTGGGGTTTGGTTTTGGCGGCGGTTTCTTCGCTTTGCTTAGCCTGTTTTTTGTAGTTTTCACTTCTGTAATCGGTTTCATAGAAGCCTGAGCCTTTGAAGATAAGCCCCGCGCCGGCGCCGATGAGGCGTTTGAGGCTGGTTTTTTTGCAGACGGGACATTTGCGCAGCGGCCGTGCCTTTATAGTCTGGAATTGCTCGAATTCATATCCACAGTTTTTGCAGAGATAGTCATACGTCGGCATAGGCTCACTCCGTATCTGTTGATTCATCGGCTGTTTGCCCTGAACCAGAGCGGTTCAGGGTCTGCTCATCCGGCTCAGATTTTTCTTTTTGCTGGTTTTGTTCGGATTGCAGCTTATTGATAATGACTCTGCTCGGCCGGATGACTCGACCGTTGAGTTTGTATCCTTTTTGAAACTCTTCGAGCACGGCGTCATCATCCTGGCCGGCCTCGGCTTTTTGCATTATTGCCTCGTGCATAGCAGGGTCGAACTTCTGGCCTAACGCATTTATCTGCTCTACGCCAATGGCTTTGAGGGCATCGAGCATCTGGTCGTAAATAATCCGGATGCCCTCAACGAGGACGTTGAGGTTTTCAGCTGAGTGTGCGTTCTGGAGCGTGTGCTCAAAATTATCCAGAGTCGGCAGGAGTGTTTTTATTATCTTTTCCTTTTTGTATGCGATGGTGTCGTCAATTTGTTTGGGTACCCGCTTCTGGAAGTTTTCGTAATCAGCGGCAACCCGCTGGAGCTTTTCAAAAATTTCGGTTTTTTCCTTGTTTAGTTCTTCTAGCTGCTGGTGAAGTTGCTGTACTTCGTCCTTTTTTGGTGCAGCCGGGTTTTGCTCTTTTGGTTTTTCCCTGGGTTTCATACGTTGTTACCAAAATGTTTTTTTAGTTTTTCGAAGAAGCTTGTTGATTTTGGTGAGACGGTTTTGTTTTCGGTTTTGGCAAATTCTCTCAGTAATTCCTGTTGTTTTTCGTTTAGTTTTGTCGGTGTTTCGATGGCGATTTGTACGAGCTGGTCGCCGGTTCGGCCTGTCCGTATGTCGGGCAGACCCTGGCCTTTTATTCTGAAGATGCTTCCGTATTGTGAGCCCGGCGGGATTTTAAGCGACTTTGTGCCGTTGAGGCTCGGCACATCGATAGTGGCGCCGAGTGCAGCCTGAGTAAAGCTTATTGGGACAACGGCGATAAGGTCGTTCCCATCGCGCTGGAGAAATTCGTGCGGTTTTATCCTGACGTAGCAATAGAGGTCCCCTTTCGGCCCGCCTTTTTGGCCGGGTTCACCTTCGTTTGCGACTCTTATGCCCTGTCCTTCGTGTACGCCGGCCGGCATTTTAATATTGACGGCTCTCTTCTTGGGTATTCTTGCCGTGCCTTTGCATTTTTTGCAGGGATTGGTGATTACCGCTCCGGTTCCTCTGCATTGCGGGCAGGTCGAGACCATTTGGAAGAAGCCGCCGCCTCTTGTGACTTGTCCGTTTCCATTACAGACGGGGCATCGGCCCGGCGAGGTTCCCGGTGCACAGCCGCTGCCGGAGCACTCGGGACAAATGTCCTGGCGGGTGAATTCGATGGTTTTTTCGGTGCCTTTGGCGATGTCGTTCAATGTCAGGTCAACAGAGGTCTCCAGGTCATAGCCGCGAGTGGGGCCGGTCTGGCGTGTTCTTGTGCCCATCCCAAAGAGGTCGCCGAATCCTCCGAAGCCTGAGAAAATGTCCTCGAATATGCTGCCGATGTCCTGCCATTTCATATGGCTGTAGTCATGCACACCCATACCGCGGAGTCCTTCGTGGCCGAACTGGTCGTATCGCTGGCGTTTCTCGGTATCGCTCAGGACCTCGTATGCCTCGGCGCACTCCTTGAATTTGGTCTCAGCCTCTTTATCGTTGGGATTTTTGTCGGGATGACACTTGATTGCCATCCGCCGATACGCGCGTTTTATCTCATCGGCGGAGGCATTTTTGCTGACGCCCAGAACTTCATAATAATCCCGTTTGGCCATAGTTTCGTATTGCGTATATGGTATTGCGTATTGCGTTAAAGTTTTTTAAGCAGGTTTGAAATCATTCGGCAAATGTGATCCAACATTTCGAGCAATTCAGATTCAGTGTCCTCAGAAGCATAATTCAATTCTTTTGCTATCGTTATCTGAGTTTCTAATTCCGCACAGCTTCCCAGCGATACGTACAGAAACTGCCTGTACTCATTGTTATAATATCTTCTAAACCCTTCTGCTATGTTCGAAGGAATAGAGACTGCCGAGTGTCTCATTTGGCTGCTCAAGCCATATAATTCATGCTTTGGAAAACCTTCTGTTAGTTTGTATATCTTTTTAACTAATTCAATCCCAAGCTGCCATATCTTAAGTTCTCTATATGTTTTTATTTTTTCCACTTTCCCGCAATACGCATCACGCACGACGCAATACGAGCCTATCTTACTGAGCCCTGTATAGGCTCTTTGTCTTTATCTTCTTCTTTCAATTCTGTTACCAACACGTTCGTAGTCAGCATTAATCCTGCCACTGAAGCTGCTGTCTCGAGTGCGGTCCTGGCGACTTTTGCAGGGTCGATAATACCGGCTTTGAACATATCCACGAACTGGCCTGTGTTGGCGTCGTAGCCGACGTTGCTATCTTTTTCGAGCCTCTCAAGCAGTTGTGCGACGATGACATCACCCTGGTCGCCGGAGTTGTCTGCGATTTGCATTGTCGGGGCCTTAAGCGCATTTTTTATAATGTCGAAGCCGATTTTTTCGTCGCCCCTGGCTTTTTGTTTGGCCTTTTCAACTTCGGCGATAGCTCGCAGGAAAATAATGCCGCCGCCCGGCACGACTCCTTCTTCGGTCGCAGCCTTTGTGGCGTGCAGAGCATCTTCGAGCAGGTCCTTGCGCTCCTTCATTTCCGTTTCGGTTGCGGCACCGGCCTTGATGATGGCAACGCCGCCGGTCAGTTTTGCCAATCGCTCCTGCAGTTTTTCACGGTCGTAGTCGCTGGTTGTCTTTTCGATTTGTTTGCGGATTTGGTCGCAGCGGCCGTTGATATCCTTTTTATTGCCGGCACCTTCGATTATTGTGGTTGTTTCCTTTTCCACAACGACTTTTTTGGCTTGGCCGAGCTGGGAAAGTTCGATGCTTTCAAGCTTAATACCCAAATCTTCTGCGATTACCTGTCCTCCGGTCAGAACGGCCATATCAGCCAACATCGCTTTTCGCCGGTCGCCGAAGCCGGGCGATTTGGTTGCACAAACTTTCAACACACCCTGCAGTCGGTTGATTACAAGCGCAGCGAGGGCCTCACCTTCAACATCTTCCGCGACAATCAATAAGGGCTTTCCCACATGAGCAATCCTTTCGAGCAGCGGCAGGATTTCACGAACGTTTGATATTTTCTTCTCATAGAGCAGGATATAGGCTTCTTCAAGTACGGCCTCGAGGGTCTCAGCGTTGGTCATAAAGTAAGGTGATATGTAGCCTTTATCAAACTGCATACCTTCGACGACGGTGAGCTCGTTTTCCATCGCCTTACCTTCTTCGATCTCGATGACACCCTCTTTGCCCACCTTGTCGAATGCGTCGGCTAAGATTTCACCGACCTTTGGGTCGTTGTTGGCGCTAATGGTTGCTACTTTTGTGATGTCACCGTGACCTTTAACAGGCACGCTGACGGATTTGATGTAGTTAGTTACAATCTCTGTAGCTTTGTTTATTCCCCGCTGAACGGCCATGGGATTTGCGCCGGCGGTTACGTGCTTTAGACCTTCGGTGTAGATTGCTTCAGCTAAAACGGTGGACGTGGTTGTTCCGTCGCCCACAATATCCGAAGTTTTGCTGGCGGCCTGGTTGACCATTTTTGCCCCCATATTTTTGAACGGCTCGGGCAGCTCGATTTCCTTGCTGACCGAGACACCGTCCTTTGTCACTTTCGGCGAGCCCCAGCTTTTGTGCAGTATGACATTTTTGCCGGTCGGCCCCAGCGTTATCTTTACAACAGCAGCTAATTGCGACAGGCCTTCTTTTAGATGCGTCCGTGCGTTATTGTCAAACATCAATTGTTTTGCCATTTTTATTACCTCTTACTGGTTACTTTTGGTTATTTATCCATCTGTTGATTTTTGTCTTATGTTTTTCGAGTTCTTATTCTTCAACGATTCCGAGGATATCACTTTCCTGCAGAATCACATATTTTTCTCCGTCGATTTCCACTTCATTTCCCATGTATTTGGCGTAGATGACCTTGTCATTTTTCTTTACGCTCATTTTGCTTAGGTTGCCGTTATCGAGCATTTTACCCGGCCCGGTGGCTACGACTTTGCCGATATGCGGTTTTTCTTTTGCCGTATCCGGCAGAATGATGCCGCCGGTAGTTTTCTCTTCGGCATCCGATTGTTTTATGACAATTCTATCTTCCAAAGGTCTGAGTTTCATAACTGCCTCCTTACATTGTTCATGGTTATGAATTCATAGTTTGTGGTAGAAACAATGAATTGTGCCTTTTTAATTTTTATCTTACATCATATCCATGTCTTCGCCCATTCCGCCGTAACCGCCGCCCATACCGTGCGGCATTTCCTCTTTTTTCTTCGGCTTTTCGGTAACAAGGCAGTCGGTAGTCAGCAGCAGAGTGGCTATGCTCACGGCGTTTTCGAGAGCGATTCTTGTTACCTTGGCCGGGTCGATGACGCCGGATTTAAAAAGGTCTTCGTATTTGTCCGTATCTGCGTTGTAGCCGAAGCCTCCTTTACCCTCTTGAACTTTATTAACTACGATGTTGGGGATTGCGCCGGCGTTGGCGGCGATGTAATAACAGGGCATCGTAAGTGCTTTTGCAACGATGTCGGCACCCGTCTTTTCGTCTCCCTTGAGTTTCAACTGGTCGATTGCACCTATGCAGCGGATAAGCGCCACACCTCCGCCGGGGACGATTCCCTCTTCGATGGCTGCTCTGGTGGCGTGCAGCGCATCTTCGATGCGGGCCTTTGTTTCTTTCATTTGAACTTCACTTACGGCTCCGACGTTGATTTGAGCGACGCCGCCGGTCAGTTTAGCCAAACGTTCCTGCAGCTTCTCGCGGTCATAGTCGCTGGTTGTGGTCTCGACTTCGCTTTGTATCTGCTTGATTCTGCCGCGGATGGCCTCCTTGCTGCCGGCGCCTTCGACAATAATTGTGTTATCATTGTCGATGGTCACCTTTTTGGCCTGGCCGAGCTGTTTGATACTGATGTTTTCCAGCTCGATTCCCAAATCCTTGAAGATTGCCTCGGCGCCTGTCAGCGCTGCGATGTCGCCCAGCATTGCTTTTCTGCGGTCGCCGTAACCGGGCGCTTTGACGGCTGCAATTTGCAGAACACCTTTTAGTTTGTTCACTACCAGTGTCGCCAGTACCTCACTCTCAACATCTTCTGCGATAATCAGCAGGGGCCTTTTGCTTTTTGCGACCTTTTCAAGCATCGGCACGAGCTTTGCAACGCTGCTGATTTTCTCCTCATACACGAGTATGTACGGTTTTTCCAGCTCACAGACCATATTCTCGGGGTTGGTCACGAAGTGTGGCGAAAGGTAACCGCGGTCAAACTGCATACCTTCGACGAAGTCAATGGTTGTTTCGAGGCCTTTGCCTTCTTCGACGGTGATGACGCCATCTTTGCCGACCTGCTGGAAGGCCTTGGCCATAATCCTGCCGATTTCTCTGTCATTGTTGGCCGAGACTGAGGCTAAGTTGATTATGTCGTCGGTTTTAGTGATGTCGATGGGCTTTGCGAGTGAAGTGAGCTTGTCGGTTACTGCTTTTGCTGCGGCTTTCATACCGCGTGCCAGCGCCATAGCGTCCGAGCCTGCTGCGAGGTTGCGGTAGGCTTCTTTGAACATTGCTTCGGTGAGCACCGTGGCGGTTGTTGTTCCGTCGCCGGCGACTTTTGAGGTTTTGCTCGCTGCTTCCCTCACTAATTTTGCGCCGAGGTTCTCATTTTTGTCTATTAGCTCGATTTCCTCGGCCACGGTTACGCCGTCCTTGGTTACGAGCGGACCGCCCCAGCCTTTATCGATGATGGCGTTTCTGCCCCTGGGCCCGAGAGTCGATTTGACAGCCGCCGCGAGTTTTTCCACACCCGCCAGCAGCTTGGCCCGTGCATTGGATTCAAAAGCCAATTCTTTTGCTGCCATAATTGCTTCTCCTAATCTGTCTTGGAAACGTTCAGTTTTTAATGTTGTGCCTAATTTATAACAAATTAGCAAAGCAGATGCCAGTTTTTGTCTGCGCAAAAGTCTGTTTGGAACGTTTGTTTGTAACTACTTTTGTTATAGGTAGTTACAGATTGCAAAATTGCGCCCCCTAAAGATGTATGCCTTGTGATTTTGCTGTCGGCTGTGCAAATTTTGGCATAAAAAACAGGCTGGCTACGCCAACTTGACAGTTTGCACTGTCCTAAATAGAAAATGCTCTTTATAAATTTGTTAAATTTTTTAAATAAGTTTATTTTTTTCTTTATCTTAAAGGCTTGTTGCTAAGCAACTTATGTATCTTCATTTAATAAAATGAACATACCCATTGATTTTGTCGAAAATGTTATATATAATGTATAGCGCTTGAGGAGAACCGTGCATGGCAACGAATAACAGCTTATCTTTTGGCCAACTTTTAAAGAAAATACGGGTAGAAGAAGCCAATATCGGATTGCGCCGTTTTGCTGATTTGGTGGGATTACAACCATCAAATCTTAGCAACATAGAACAGGGGAAAATACCTCCACCGGCCAACAAAAAGACGTTGGATTGTATCTGTGATACGTTGGGGCTTTCTACAACAGACCCCCGCAGGTCGGAGTTGTTTGATTTGGCAGCTAAATACAACGATGGTCGCATACCAGCAGATGTAGCAGAAATTGTCAAAGAACATCGAGGCGTGCCCGCATTAGTAAGAACAGTCGCTAATCGACAACTCAGCGAGGGGAAGTTGAGAGAATTGGCTAAGTATATAGAGGAGAACTACTGAGTTAGCAAGGATGGAGCCTTCTCATGTTGCAAAACACAGTAATGCCGTTATAGATCGTGCTGTTGATAAAATACTCCGAGAATCTTTCCTACGAGGTATTGACCCGCCTATTGATATTGATTTAGTGGCTGAGAAACAGTCATTGATAGATTGTGTTGGTTTTATCCCTTCTATAAACTCAAAGTTCGATGTTGATGCCGTACTGCTTAGCAAGCTAAATGGCAAATTTGACATTCTCATAGATACTTATATCTGTAGGGTTAGAGCTAATTTTTCTGTTGCACATGAGATTGGACATGTTGTGCTGCATCCAAAACTATACTCAGGATGTTCCACAATCGATGATTCAATTGCACTTTCCAAGCGAATAAAAAAAAGCTACAAAAAGATTGAACGAGAGGCCAACTATTTTGCTGGTGCAATTCTTATTCCACGCCAAACTATTTTTGACGACACACAAAAGATATATAAAGGTATTTTAGGGGGTTATGCAGGAGACCTTGAGTGGGAGAATATAATCCCAATGCTATGTGCAGCATTAGCAAATAGGTATCAAGTTAGTGTCAAAACCATGCAAATACGTTTAAACCAGCTTCGCATTGATTCTCGATTGTTGTACGCTATAACAAATCGACTCAATTTTATCAGTTGGGACTAACTGATAAACCAATTATCTTTTTGGGTTATTTTCTCAAATTAGGACACCACCTGACAGTTCGCTCCGGGAGGCCGCGAACAAACGTTTGCCTAAATAATCACCTGTCAATAGTCATAAGGCTTTTTGCCGTGCTTTAGGCGGCAGTCGTTTTGCATCCGGCGAAGTGTCTTGGTGAGGTGCTCAGCCAGCTGTTTGTCGTCCATTTCCTGCACCTGTTGGGCTGTCAGGGTTTTGCCGTAATAAACGGAGATTCTGCTTCCCGGCGAAAATAGTTTTTTATGCCTTGGCCAGCACTCAAAGGCGCCGTCGACAAGTACCGGCACAATCGCAGCTTGGCCCCGTCTACACAGAAGGCCTATGCCGGGCTTGAAGGGCGTAATTTTTCCGTCCGATGTGCGGGTGCCTTCCGGAAAAAGGCAAACACCGCAACCTTCTTTGAGTTTGGCGATGACTTTCCTCATCGCGGACAAATCCGCTTCGTCCTGCCTGAGAGGCATTGTATTGACCGAGGAGAGGAGCCATCCGAAAAATCGATTGGTAAACAGCGTATCGCGGGCGAGGAAATGCAGCTGCCTTTTCGGAGGTATTCCGCAAAATATCGGGTCGAGAAAGCTTTGATGATTGCTGACTAATACAAACGCGCCTTTGGCCGGTATGTTTTGAAGCCCACAGCTACGCAGACGAAAAAACAAAATGCAAAAGAGCTTGCAGGCCCAGCGCGCATACCAGAACCACGCTTTTTTCAGAGCTTTCCTGAGCATTTTTCTTTCACAAACCCCAGAAGTTTTTCCACGACCTGTTCTATGCTTAAGTTGGTGGTATCGACAATGATGGCGTCATCGGCTACTGTCAATGGTCCTATCGGTCTGCTGCGGTCGCTTTTATCTCTTGCTGCGATGGCTTTTTGTATCTTTTCCAGACTTTCGCTGTTTCCTTTGGTTCTCTGCTGGGCTTGTCTTCTTCTTGCTCGCTCGGCTGCGTCGGCGGTCAGGTAAAATTTTATATCCGCGTCGGCAAATGCCACTGTTCCCTGGTCTCTTCCTTCGGTAACAATTTTTTCTTCGCCGGCTGCGAACTGTCTTTGCATTTGAACTAACTTCTCGCGAATCTTTACCGCCGAGGCAATGTATCTGGCGTTGGCGGTGACCTCGGCACTGCGTATCTGCCTGGTGACGTCGACGCCGTCTATGGAGGCGCCCATTTCACCTGCTTTGGGGAAGAATTCAAGCCGCCTGTTTTCCAGAATGCTCAGCAGTTTCTGTTCATTATTCACATCGATTCTATCCTGCATCGCCGCTAACGTAACGGTGCGATACATCGCGCCGGTATCGAGAAAGCTTGCGCCTAACTCTTTAGCCAGAAGCTGCGCTACCGTGCTTTTGCCACTTGCCGCGGGGCCGTCAATTGTAATTATCAGATTAGCCATCTAAAAAACCAATTGCCCTCGCTGAATTTGGGTTACGCCTTTCTTCAGACCTTGGCAACGATGATGCTCGTGTCATCAATCTGCCGGGCGAGTCCAACGAACTTTCTTCTCTCAGCAAGTATGTTTTTGACCATCTGTTCAGCCGAGGCGGTACTGAATTTTTTCGCGGCGCTGAGCATTCTTTCTCTTCCCCAGAGCTGGCCGTCAAAGTTGGCTGCGTCAATCAGACCATCGGTGTAGAACAGCAGACAATCACCGCCTTTAAGCTCTATGGTTTCAATTTCGTATTGGGCGTTTTGCTCGACTCCGAGTACGAGTCCGCCTTTTTCCAGGTCTGTTACAGCTTCTTCTCTTATCAGCACGGTCGGTTCGTGTCCGCAGTTGCAATAGGTTAATGTCTTGTCTTTGACATCAATAATCGCGTAAAACAATGAAACGAACTCTCCGTCTCTGCAGTCGGTGCATGCCGTTCTGTTGAGCTTATTGATAATTTTATGGATGGCTTCGGGGCTGTATCCTGTCTCGGCGTAGGCCCGCACCGCGCCGCGAAACATACTCGTCATAATCGCAGCGGGAATTCCTTTGCCTATCACATCGGCAATCGCAACCGCAATTCGGCTTTGGTCTATCAGGAGAAAGTCATAAAGGTCACCGCCGACGTCGAAGCACGGAATATAGGTAGCTGCGATATCCAAACCCGCTATTTGCGGTGCCTTTTCCGGAATCATTCTTCGCTGAATGGCGCCAGCCAGTCGAATCTGTTCAGCTATGCGTGCACCTTCGAGCGCTTCTGCGTAGAGCCTGGCGTTGGTTATCGCGACTGCGCACTGTGAACCGATTGCTTTTGCAAGCTCGATGTCACCGTCATTAAAATGCACCAGTCTTCCGCTATAAAGACGCAAAACGCCTATCGGTTTATCTCTGAACTTCATTGCAACAGTAAGCTGACTAACCAATTCTTCCTTTATTGTGGCCTCCTTGAACGAGACTCTGTCATCGTCGCGCATATCATCGAGCACCACCGCTTCGCCGGCAAAGGCCGCCTTGATAACCGGGTCATCCTTTGTGACCACGCCCTTGTTGCGATATTCTTCGCTTAGTCCGTAGGTGCTTCGCATCTTCAAATCGCCTGCCTCCTCGTCGAGCAGCCGGATTGAGCAGGCCTTGACGCCGGTAATCTTGACCGCAGCTTCAGCCAGCTTATCGAGCACCTCCTGAAGCGAAAACTTGCCGGCTGCGAGCGTGCTGAGCTGATAAATCTGCTCATCTCGTTCAATTTGTTTTTTTGTCTTTTTCGCCATAATAATCAACCGGTTTATAAGCTGTGGCACGGGCTTCCAGCCCGTGAAAACACGGCCAAGATGGCCGTGCCACGGATTATACTTGACTTTGACCGTTGCGTGAACCCTAATTTATTTCGCCCCCGTTCTTGCTTTCGCCTGCCCCCGCGTCTCCCGACGCGAGGCGGGGCGGCGGGCAAGAAAGCACGGGGGCAGATTGTAATGAAAACCGTTACATATTATCATAAGCAACGAAATGGCTGAGACAGCCAGACATATAATTTTCACCGGCCGCGTTCAGGGCGTAGGTTTTCGTTTCGTCGCTTTTCGCGCAGCCAATCGTTGTCAGCTAACCGGCTGGGTCTGCAATTGCGACGATGGCAGTGTTGAGATGATTGCTCAGGGGCGCTCTGATGGAATAGACGATTGCATCCGGGACATACAGCAGTCATTTGCCGGCTGCATAAGAGAAACTAAAATCGAGCAAGTTCTGCCGGACCCGAATCGCAAAGACTTCAAAATCACTTTTTGACCGGCTCACTTTTTGGGAGATTTTGCAATGTCGCAGGAAGAAATTCTCGTTATCGAATTAGAAACATCAGCCCAGTTCCAGAAACTTCTCCAGGGCAGGCCACAAACGTGTGGGATGCGCTCGGGCAGGGTCTATTTGCAGCCGGGCGAAAGCTGCGGCCAACACAGCACAAACGACAGAGAGGAAATGCTAATCTTCCTTTCAGGCAAAGGAGTAGCACTAATCGGCGAGGAAGAAAATTCTTTCGAGGTCGGCGAGGGTAAAGTTGCGTATATACCGCCGCAGACAATTCACAACATAGAAAACACAGGAATTGAGCCGCTTGTTTATATTTATTGTGTGAGCCCGAATTTGCCTCGCAGAGGATGCTCCGATACTACTTTGTAGGTCTCGGCAACGCGTGGTTTCGGTGTACCTCCGGCAGTTGCGAAGAATAGGCGTACTCTTGCTGGCTCATCCATGATTCGGTGTAATAAAAAAGTTGACATTTGCCGGGCTGGCTGCTAATTTGGAAAACCAGAGAATGTTCGGTTGTTCGTTTATTTTTCAGATGAAGGTATACTTTTTGGGAGATAAAAAGATGCGATTCTTTAAAAAGTGCTTAATGGTTTTCACTGTCGTTTCTTTTACAGCTTCGGTTTGCTCTGCTTTTGAAGCCGTCACTTCGCCAAACGATACCAATGCTACTGGTGCATCAGCCGGGTTGACCTTTCCTTATATTGCGCAGGTTACCGCTGACGATGTCTATGTGCGCTGCGGACCTGGTACGAACTATTACCCGTGTGGCAAGGTAAACACAACCGATAAGGTGACGGTTGTGGCGACTAAATTCGGCTGGTCGCACATTGTTCCTCCGCCGGGCAGTTTTTCCTGGATTTCAAAGCAGTATGTTGCTGTTGACCAGAACAGCCCCGGTATCGGAACGGTTAGCGGTGATAGTATTAGTGTTTATGCCGGCAGCGAATATAGAGAGCCAATCCACTGTGAGACCGTACAGTTGCGTCTCAATAAAGGTGACAAGGTCGAATTGACCGGTGTGGAGGAGGCAGACTATTACAAAATTGTTCCGCCGGCGGGTGCTTATCTGTGGGCGCTTACCGACTATACTCAGCCGCTGGCTCCGGCAGGGGGTTCTGGGATAGTTGTTGAGCACCAGCCCGTTCCCCAGGAAGCAGCACCTGTTGTGGTCCCGATAGAAAATCCTGTCGAGACAGAAAAGCTGAAGGAATATTACGTTTTGCAGGAGCAAATCAAAGCCGAGCTGGCCAAGCCTGTTGCAGAGCAGGATTACACAGCTATAAGCAAGGCGCTTTCGGTTATCGCCGATAACAACGATGCGGGCAAAGCTGCTCGATATGCTCAATTCGCACTAAAGCAGATAGGGCGGTACGAATTGGCTTTTAATGTGGAAAGAGCGGCTCGTCTCCAGGATGCACAGTTTGAGCAGGTTAGCGAGCAGATAGACAAGACACGTACTGAGAAGCTGGCAGCGGCGCCGGACCTCGGCAAATATACCGCCGTAGGCCTGTTTCAAATTTCAAGTGTTTACGACCCACAGATGCAGCATCAGACGTACTATCGCATCGTTGACAGTTCCGACAAGACCATCTGCTACGCTATTGCGGATGGGCCAGCGGCACAAATGGATTTGAGCAAGCTCCAAGGCAAGCAGGTCGGCATTACAGGCACAATTGAGACGCGTCAGCAGACCGGAGATGTGCTGGTCAAATTTACCGAAATTGTCGATTTGACCCGCTAATATTTAAGACTGGAAGTATCCAGAATTTGAAAAAATGGTGATTTTTGGGGGTGGATTTTGGGGGTAAAATCCGCCACGGGCGGATAAAAATTGGGGTCGGGGTAGTTAAGCTGTAATAATTGGGCAAACCGGGCAAGATAAAATCTCGCATCAACCGCGCAAGTCGAGCGAAAAAAGTGAGAAAAATTTACAAAAATTAACAAAAATTAACAAAAAATGACAAAAATTAGCAAAAATTGTACCGTTTTGAACCTGTTTTGAGCAGTGATTGAAGTACC